>Ga0157373_10001382_pt1 | contig 18608 bp, 9 predicted proteins | sample C65metaG_FD_113460 | JGI IMG/M metagenome (GOLD analysis project Ga0157373, IMG submission 113460) | Corn rhizosphere microbial communities from Kellogg Biological Station, Michigan, USA - C6-5 metaG | ecosystem: Host-associated > Plants > Roots > Rhizosphere > Soil | place: USA: Michigan... | reverse complement strand
TTTTTAGACAGGATTTTCAGGATTTAGCAGGATTTCACTGAGTTGACGCACGCCTTTGCGAATCTCTTTCGAGTTGTAGGCTGCATAGCCCAGGATCAGAGCGTTGCGCATTTTTTGTTCGAGGCAGTAATTCGACAGCGCTCCCACTTCGACGCCGTGAGCGGCAGCGCGTTCAGACGTCACGGTGTCGCGAATATCGTTCGGCAGCCACGCAATCAAATGCATACCGGCCTCATCCGGGCGCACCTCCAACAACCCATCCAACTTATTCTTTATTTCCTTCACCAGCACTTCCTGGCGCTCGGCGTAAAACGTGCGCATGAGACGGATGTGTCTGGCGAAGTGTCCTTCGTTGATAAAGTCAGCTAACACGGCCTGTTCGATCGTCGGTGAGTGACGATCGAAGATGGCGCGGGCTTTGATGAATGGCTCGACGAGGTCCGGCGGCGCAACGATGTAGCCCAGGCGTAACGATGGAAAGAGAACTTTACTGAACGTCCCGATGTAGATCACACGGCCTTGAGTATCCAATCCTTGAAGAGAAGCGACTGGTCTACCCGAATAACGATACTCACTGTCGTAGTCGTCTTCGATTATCCAACCACCGCACCCAACCGCCCATTCGAGTAACGCCAGCCTGCGCGTAAGACTCATAATCATGCCAAGCGGAAACTGATGCGATGGCGAAACGCACGCAACGTGTGCACTCGCGCTGCGCTTGATACCTTCCGCGACATCAAGCCCTTCTTCATTCACCGGAACTGGAACGAGCCGCGCGCCGGCGCCGAGCATTGCGCCGCGCGCACCGAGATAGCCGGGATCTTCCACCCACACCGCATCGCCGGGATCGAGTAAAACCTGTGCTGCAATCTCGAGCGCCTGTTGAGAACCTGCGACTACAATCACCTGGTCGGCTTCACATCGCACAGCACGAGACGCGCCCAGGTAAGCGGCAATCGCTTGTCGCAGTGGTCTATAACCGGCGGGGTCGCCGTATTGCAGCAACTCGTATGAGGCAGTGCGCCAGCGCTGCGAAGTCAGCCTGGCCCAGGTGGTGAATGGGAAAAGATCGAGTGCCGGTATGCCGCTGCGAAATGGTCGCGGCTTGTCGACGTGTTGAGCAATCGTTACCGGCGTTGCGGCGAGGCGCTCGCCGCGTCGCGACAGCGTTCGCCGGGGCGACGAGCGCTTCGCGAGATCGACAGTCTTGGCTCTGATGTGTAACAAGTCTTCAGGTAGTGAGCGGGAGACGTAAGTGCCAACGCCCGTGTGTCCTTCGACGTAACCTTCCGCGATCAGTTGGTCGAAAGCGTTGAGCACCGTCGTCCGCGAGAGCCCGAGCTCAGTGGCGAGCTCGCGCGTCGATGGCAAACGGCTGCCCGGCACGAGTTTTCCGGCCAGTATCGCGCCGCGCAGCTCATCGTAAAGCCGGCGATACAATGGATCGGCAGACGCGCCGTCGAGGTTGATGACGATGTTGGGTAATGATGTCCGACGTTTTGCCATCTCATACACCCGTCTGAATTGGTATCTTCAATGTAGGCCTAAATGGTACTTGTGTCCATGCCAATTTTTATTGCAACTTAGTCTGCAACCATGGAGATTTCAGAGAAGTCGACGAACAGCGAGCACGAGAGAGTTCTCTTTGCCCACGAGGCGGCGAGCGGTTATCGGGGCATCATCGCGATTCACAGCAGCGAGCTTGGACCGGCGATCGGCGGCACGCGTTTGTGGAACTACGCGAGCGAGGACGAAGCACTTACAGACGCATTACGACTGTCGCGAGGGATGACTTACAAGAACGCCTTGCCGGGACTGCCGCTCGGTGGAGGGAAGGCGGTCATCATTGCTGACGCGAAATCGTTGGATCGCGAGACGATCTTTCGCGCTCACGGACGTTTTGTCGAAACACTCGGCGGGCGTTTCATCACTGCGGAAGATGTGGGAACAAGTCCTGCGGACATGGCGATTGTGCGCAAGGAGACGAGCCATGTCGGCGGACTTTTGAGCGGCGCAGGCGATCCTTCTCCTTTCACTGCGCGTGGTGTGTTTCGTGCGATGCAGGCAGCGGCGAGTTATGTTTGGAACGGCGGAGATCTTTCGAGAGTAACGGTCGCAATTCAGGGCTGCGGCAACGTTGGTTACCACTTAGCGAAGAGTTTGAATGCTGTTGGAGCGAAACTGATCGTCAGTGACGTCGATCCACGGAAGGTGTTGCGCGTGGTCGACGAGTTCAAGGCGGTTGGCGTGGCGCCTGACGACATTCTCGCAGTGCGCGCAGACATTTTCGCGCCGTGTGCGCTCGGTGGAGTCATCAACGATCAAACGATCCCGAGACTTGCCGCGCGAATCGTGGCGGGCGCCGCCAACAATCAACTGCTCGAGGAGCGACATGGTGAGATGCTCAGCGAGAGAGGCATTCTCTACGTTCCCGACTACGCAGCGAATGCGGGTGGAGTGTTCAGCGGCTGCATCGATCTGCTGGGCTGGGACCGCGAGCGCGCGTGGAACAAAGTCGATGAGATCTACGACACGATCCTCGGGATCTTAGACATCGCCAGCGCGGAAGGCATATCGACGAATAAAGCCGCGGATCGGATCGCAGAGAAGCATCTTCGTGAAAGCGTAGCCACAAAGAGCACAAAAGAATCATTTAGCGTTCGCGCCGAACGAATATAACGTGTTGCGTGTGCGGACGTAGAGATTGTTACCTGCGATTGCAGGTGTGGCCCAAACCTCTTCATCGAGGTCGTTCATCTTCAGGATCTCCCACTGCGCGCCCGCTTTGAGCACCGTCACTTTACCGCTCGCACTCACGAGAAAGATCTTGCCGTCGGCTGCGACCGGAGATGCGTAATATTCCTCGAGCGCATCAGGCGTGCGGCCCTGCTTCAAAACTTGTCCACTCACCGGATCGAGACTGGAAACAATCCCGCCTTCTTTCATCAGATACATCACGCCCTGGTAGATCAGCGGCGCAGGAATATTCGGATAACCCTTCTGAAGACGCCAGGCGACGTTCGAAGACGTAACGTCGCCGCGACCTGACGGACGAACTGCCGTCAGTCCGTGGCCCAACGTAGTGGAATTGCGTACGAAGTCGTATTCAGCACGGTCGACGTATCCGTCGTTATTCGCGTCCAACCAACCAAAATGTTCCAACGCCTCCTTCTGCGACGCCATCTCGTCACGGTGAATTCGCTGGTCCTTATTTGCGTCAGACTGCTTCAGAGTCTCGTCGAACGGTGGAAAGAACGGTTCGTCACCACCCTCCGCCAACACGTAGACCAGGTCTGTTCCAACGACCACCACGCCTTTCGGATACGAGCCGACTTTCATCACCCACCACAGTCGCTCGCCCTTGTCGAGTGAATACGCATCAACGCTCTGCGAACCGAGCACGATCACTTGCGCTGGTCCATCCTTCGGCTTGTAAATCGCCGGCGTGGCATATCCTTCAAAGTTAGTCCGGCTCGTCTTCCAGAGTTCTTTGCCGGTGCGCGCATCGATCGCAATGATGAAAGAACCGTTTCGATGATCGCAGACCATCAGCAGCGTGTTACCTGCGAGCACCGGCGATCCACCCATGCCGTAGAAGCTGTTGAACGGCCCTAACGGCACTCGCCATCGCTCTTTGCCATCTGGTCCATACGAGATCAACCCGAGCTCACCGAAAAACGCATACACGTTTTTGCCGTCGCTGACCGGGCTCGGCGACGCTGCGTCATTTGCCTTGAAGATCGGCATGTGTCGCGCGCGCACCACATCGCGGCGCCACAGGAGTTTTCCTGTTTTACGATCGAGTGCGAGTGTGATCAGTTTGTCATCTTCGCTCGCGGTCAGGAAAACGCGGTCGGCCGTAACGACCGGTGACGATCGTGCGAAGGGTACAGTTGCTTTCCAGGCAAGATTCTTCGTCGAGCTGAACTCGGCGGGGAGCGTCGAGCCTTCGGCAACGCCGGTGCCGTTCGGCCCGCGGAATTGCGGCCATTCAGCAGTGTTCTTGTTTTGCGCGTATGTTGGTGAGCCAGCGACGACGAATAACGCGATCGCTACAAAGAAGAGGGTTTTGAATCTCATGGTTCGAATCGTGCTTAGAGGAACGGAACCCGCACGTCCTTTCTGGGCAAAGATATTTCTCAGTCGTGGCTGCTAATTTTCGCTGACTTCCGACAGCTAGGCAACTAAATTTCGACGCGTTGGACTATGATATCCGCGCCGTGAAGCGAGTTGTCGCCATTGTCGTACTTGCTCTTACTTCGTTTGCGCACAACCGCGCTGAACAACTTCCCATCCGAACCTACACCACGGCGGACGGTCTGCCACGTGACAGCATTCACAAGATCGTTCCGGATCCACGCGGCTATCTCTGGTTTTGTACGTCCGACGGATTGTCACGCTTCGACGGTTATGAATTTGTAAATTACAGCACCGCGCAGGGCTTGCCGCATCGAGTGGTTTACGATCTGCTCATCAGTCGCAGCGGTAATTACTGGGTGGCAACATCCGGCGGCCTCGCACACTTCGATCCGCTCGCCGTCAATTCCAGTTCTAAATTCAAGAATTACATTCCTCCGCAGCGGATCGGTTCCGAAGCGATCACAAATCTACTTGAAGATGACTCCGGGACAATTTGGGCCGGCACGACCAACGGCCTGCATGTGCTGCGGTCGACGAATGGTGGTGATTGGCAGTTGGAGTACGTCAGTCTCGGTGAGAAGACAGGCGAGCGATCCAACATCACGAGCATCGCCAAGGAAGCTTCCGGAAGTTTGTGGATCGGCGCAGAGCATGGACTCTTCCGGTATTTTGCTGATGGCAGAGTGGAACGCTTCAACGAGAAACATGGACTGCCACATCCTCACGTGCGCGACATTCTGGTAGATCCGGACGGAACAGTTTGGATCGCAACCGGACTCGGACTCTGTCGACTTGTAGCTAACGTTCGGCCGGGCGAACCCATCGTCGCACGTGTGTACACGAAAAAAGACGGAATGTTCAGCGACGGAATCTTCGATCTATTTCGGACCAAAAGCGGTTGGCTGTGGCTCGGGACCGCGCTCGGGCTTTCTGAGTTCACACCTGACGCACAAGCGGACGGCGGTCACTTCATCAACTACACTCGCGAGCATGGGTTTAGCGATGCCGGTATTCAAACGATCGCCGAGGACCACGACGGCAATCTTTGGCTCGGCACTGAGAGTGGCGGCGCGATGAAAATCACCCGCCGTGGCTTCACGTCTTACTCGGAAGCAGACGGGCTGGAACACGGGCGCATCGCTGCGTTGGGTGAAGATCGCAATGGAGAATTTTTCGTAGTCACTGGCTCACTCAAGGTGCATTCGTTTCACATTCATCGATTCGATGGACGGCGCTTCGAAAATTTTCCAGTGCATCTGCCCGCCCGCATGGTTCCATCGTGGGGTTGGAATCAACTGTTCGTTCAAGACCGATCGCAACAGTGGTGGGTGCCGGCAAACAGCGGCCTGGTCCAGTATCCGGCTTTGCGTTCGATCGCGGATTTCGCAAACGCACGCCCACTTAAGGTCTACACGACGCAAAATGGTCTCAGCGGTAATGAACCGTTTCGTTTGTACGAAGACTCGCGCGGCGATATTTGGATCAGCATCATCAGCTCGCCTGCTAATTCATACCTCAATCGATGGGAACGAGCGACGGGCAAGTTTCATTACTACAAACAGGAAATTGGGTTGCGCGCAGACAGTGCCGCGACTGCGTTTCAGGAAGACCGAAAAGGAAATATTTGGATCGGATTTTACTACGGTGGTCTCGCGCGTTATCGCGACGGTCAGTTCGAGTTGTTCGCGCAGGCCGACGGCGTTCCCGCTGGACTGCTGCGAGCGCTGCATCTGGATCGACAAGGACGATTGTGGATCGCGAGCACCGAAGGCGGACTCGCGCGCGTCGATGATCCGAGTCAAAGCCGTCCGACCTTCGTCCACTATACGAAGAAGGAAGGACTCTCCAGCGATCAAATCACCTGCATCACCGAAGATCAGTGGGGCCGAATTTATGTCGGCACTGGCATCGGCATCGATCGTCTCGATCCGGAGAGTGGCCGCGTCAAGCGCTACACGATCGCCGATGGCCTGCCGAATGGTTTCGTCAACGTAGCCTATCGCGATCGGAACAACGCGCTCTGGTTTGGCACCTTGCAAGGTCTATCGAAACTCGTGCCGACAATGGAGGAGCGATCCGAGGCGCCTCCGATTTTGATTCAGCGCGTGCGAGTCGCCGGCAACGATCTGCCCTTGTCGGATCTTGGCGTCACGCAACTCGGCAATCTGCGTTTTGAAGCAAACAGGAATCAGATCGAGATCAAGTTCACGAGTTTGGGGTTTCGATCGGGAGACGTACTTCGATATCAGTTCATGCTTGAAGGCGCTGACCGCGATTGGAGCGCGCCGTCGGATCAACGACTCGTCAACTACGCGAACCTGAAGCCGGGGAGTTATCGCTTTCGCGTGCGAGCAGTTAACGCTGACGGCATTGTTAGTAACGTGCCTGCGTTCATCGCGTTCACGATCGTGCCGCCTGTCTGGCAGCGTTGGTGGTTCATCGCGCTGGTTGTTATCGCGCTGATTGCGGCGACTCACCTGGTTTACCAGTATCACACGCGGCGTCTGATCGAGCTCGAACGTGTGCGCACGCGCATCGCGACGGATCTTCACGACGACATCGGCGCGAGTTTGTCGAAGATCGCGATACTCAGCGACGTCGCCGGTCAGCAACTCTCGACCATGCGTGACTCGCCATTATCGGCTCCGCTGAAGCAGATAGCGGACACGTCGCGCGACTGCGTGGATGCGATGAGCGACATCGTCTGGGCAGTCAATCCGCAACGCGATCATTTGAGCGATCTCACGCAGCGCATGCGCCGCTTTGCCGAAGACATGCTCGACGCGAAAGACGTCGAGTTTGCGATGCACTCGTCGCTCGATGACAAAGACGTTCATCTCGGAGCAGATTTGCGACGCGAGGTTTACCTGATCTTCAAAGAGTGTATTAACAATGTCGTCAAACACGCGGCCTGCGCGAAGGTCGTACTGGAATTCAGCGTCAATGGTCCATGGCTCGTAATTTCTATTACTGACAACGGAAAAGGGTTTGAAGCAGGCGGAAATTCGAGCGGCATGGGTGGTCACGGTCTGAAGAGCATGCAACGCCGTGCAGCGTCAATCGACGGAAGTTTGACCATAGACTCGCATCGTGGCGCCGGAACAAACATAACCTTGAAAGTTCCGCTGCGACAGATGTCGCGCTGGCGACGCTGGCCGCTGAACTACCCGAATGGGCGGTGACGTTACACTGTCCCTCGTCTATATTCGACCGATCCAGATGACTGAAGCTCGCACCATCAAGCTCGCAATCGTTGAAGACCAGCGCGAAATTCGTGAGGGCCTGGCGCAACTCATCAGCGCCACGCCGGGTCACCGTTGCACCGGCGCCTACGCGTCGATGGAAGATGCGCTCGAGAAGATTCCGAAAAATCTTCCCGACGTCGTGCTCTCGGACATTGGACTCCCAGGCCTCGACGGCATCAGCGGCATCCGCATTTTGAAAGAGCGGCATCCCGAGTTGTTGATTTTGATGCTGACTGTTTACGACGACAATGAGCGAATCTTCGATGCGCTCTGCGCAGGCGCGTGCGGGTACTTGTTGAAGAAGACGCCGTGGCGCAGGGTCGTGGAGAGTTTGAAAGAAGCTGTAGACGGCGGTTCGCCGATGTCACCTGAAGTCGCGCGGCGTGTGATTAGTTTGTTTCGCGAGATAAAGCCGCCGAAGGAAGCGGAGTACGAGTTGACGCCGCATGAGGTTCGTCTGCTGCGGATGCTGGTCGAGGGTCACAGTTACAAGACTGCCGCCGCCGAATTGCACGTCTCAGTCAACACGATCAAGTTTCACCTGCGTCACATCTACGACAAGTTGCAGGTACACACCAAGTCAGAAGCAGTAGCGAAAGCTCTCCGCCACGGCCTCACGCGATAAAACAGCTAACGCGCTTGCCAGCCGTCGAGTAACAAAGCCATCGAACAGAGACGCACTGACGCTCGCTCATCCGCAAGATGTGCGAGCGTTCGTGTGTAGACGAGACCACCTACCGCAAGGAACTCGTCGGCGCGGATTAATGGTCACCAGGAACTGTAGGGGCGGCACTCCGTGGCCGCCCCTCGTTTGAATTCTGCTAAACGTTACTACCCAAACGGGTAGTCACTTCCGGATTCGGCAAGTCGCGTTAGTGAGTAAGAAGGTCGAAACGACCACTAAGCGGCAAACCTGAAAAGTTCTGGGAGGAACAAACAGCGTCATGGCAACCAATCGAATTACAGTTATCGCTCTTCTCGCCGTTCTAATATTCACAACGAACATCTATGCACAGACTCAGTCATCGTCCGTTACCGGATCGGTAACACCCGAGGGTGTCGTCCGCATGATCGCGCACGGCGAAGCACTTCAAATCCGCATGGAGATCTATTCAGCGACCGGCGATGTCGTTTCGGATTCCGGTCTTCGTCAGGGCAGCATCATCGACTGGAAACTGACCGATGCTGCGCAAGCCATGCCGGAAGGTTCTTATCTCATTGTAGTCACGGTCAAAGATTTCAAAGGCAATCTAATCTCGCGCATGGTTGGCCTCTCGTTACAAGCAGGCCAGGTTCAACTTCAGGCGCACAAGACCGATGAGGTAACACCGGCGCAAAAGCAGGCGCTGGAAATAAGCCGCACCGGTAAGAAAGTAAGAACAACCGAAGGCGACGATGCTGTCTCGATTTTGCGCGACGGCAAAGAGCGCGCGGTTGTTGTTACCGGACATGACGGAACTGATGGCTCTGTGAACACCACCACCGGCGCGTTGACGTTCCGCACCGGAAACGTTTTTGCCAATCAGGAAAAAGAACAGATGCGCATTACGACCGACGGTCGAGTCGGTATCGGAACGACCAAGCCCGAAGCGACTCTCGACGTTGCTGGAACGATCAAAGCGCGTGGCGGCATTCAGTTTGACGATGGGACGGTCCTGAGCTCTGCCGGCAACGCTCCGCAAAAAGACGCGCCGTCTGCCGGCGGTGGCGGCAATCTTACCGGTACGAACATCATCACTTCGATCAACGATCCCGCCACCCTTGGTTTAATTAACGATAATCGCGTCTCACTGAATCTCGCGAGATTGGCGTATGTCGACTCAAACTTCGTGAAGTTCGTCCCCGGCGCCGAGCAGCTCTCCGTCGGCGACGCGAACGGCACCGCGGCGATGATCAACCTGCGTGGCGGTTCGACGTGCTGCGCTGGTCCAGGTGGCCACACGCCCGCGTGGTTCAAAGTGTTTCAGAACGGCAGCTTTGTCGCGACCGGCAATCTCGGTATCGGCGTCTCGCCGATGCAGGGCAAGGGCTATCGCACTTCGTGGGATAGCTACAAGGGAGCGTTTCGTTCCGGCTACGCCGACAACGAATGGGACGATGCCAATGTTGGTTTCTTCTCATGGGCCGGCGGCTCGAACTCCAAAGCGCCTGGTCTTTACGCGCTCGCCTTCGGCGACACAAACGCCGCTGAAAGTACTTCGTCCATCGTGTTCGGTAGCGGCAACCAGGTGAAGGGCGCCGCCGGCTTCTCCGCCGGCGCGGGCAATCGCGTGTGCGATACCTACGGCGTCGCGCTCGGAAACAACGCGAAGTCGGGTGGTCCATACATAAACGGTCGTTGCGATCCTGACAGCTTCAACGTTCGCGGCCTCGCGGCCGTCGCGATCGGTTACAACGTAACTGCCGATCAGGATCACACGACCGCCATGGGCAAGTTTGCATCGAACAACGGATTCACCGGCACGTTCATCTGGAGCGATGGCTCAGCCACCGCATCCGTCGACACGTTCAAAAACACTGCCCACAACGAGTTTGCAGCGCGTGCGACTGGCGGCTTCCGTTTCCGCACCAACAAAGCGGGCACGACGGGCTGCAACCTTCCGGCCGGCTCTGGTGTTTTCAACTGCACGTCAACACGCACGTCGAAAGAGAATTTCGTGATGGTGAGCGGCGCTGACGTTCTGTCGCGACTCAGAGGTATGGACGTGACGACCTGGAACTACATCTCGGAAGGCCGGCAGGTCCGTCACATGGGGCCGATGGCCGAAGATTTCTTCAGCGCCTTTCAGTTAGGTATTGGTAACACGTCAATCGGTTTGCAGGACCTCACCGGCGTGAGCCTGGCTGCAATCAAGGAGTTGGACCAGCGGACAAACGATCTGAAGCAGAAGACTGCCGAAGTCGAACAACTCCGCGAACAGGTTAACCAGCTTCGCCAGTCAAACAGTGAATTGGAAAGACGACTTGCCTCCCTCGAACAGTTGCTGTTAGGTCAGCTTCAACTTCAGCAGACACCCACTCCGAAGCTTCAGTAACACACTTTTTCCGAAGTGCCCTGCCAACATCCCGCCCCCAGTCAGCGTAGCCGTAAGTCCACCACGGCTACGCTGATGTCTTTTTCGTTTGTTCAAAAGCATAAGCAAACGACAGCAGCCTCGCCTCGGTAAAGTTTGGGCTCGAGATCTGCAAACCGATTGGCAGCCCTGTTCGAGTGAAGCCGCAGGGGATGGAGATCGTCGGTATGCCGTACGCATTGAAAGGTCGAGTATTCCTCAACCACAACTCACCGGCTGGTTCAGGCGACATACTCAACGCTTCCGCGATCGTGATTGGCGGAACTGGAGTCGCCGGCGTAACCAACAAGTCGACTTTTGAAAAGACGTCCCCGACGCAACGTCGCACGCGATCGAGTTCCTGCCGAGCTTCAATGTACGTCACAGTGTCGATTGCTGCGGCTTGTTTGAGACGTTCGCGTGCCCATGGTCCATACAGCTCGGGTGATTTGGTGAAGTACTTCGCGTGCAGGGCGTAGACTTCCGGCGCCTGGACGGCGGTTGGCGCGGGTGGAAGATCGACCTCGAGAATATCCGTTGACAGATCGCGCATCTGTTTCAATGCTTCACCGACTGCGTTCTCGATGTCCGCGTCCAGACCGTCGAAGAATGGGTGACGCACGATGCCGATGCGTGGTTTTGTGTTTGTGTTGAGCGCGTTTGTGTATAAGTCGACCGGCGAATCGAGGCTCGTCGTGTCGAGTTTGTCGTAACCGGCGATCTCCTGGAGCATCAGGGCAGTGTCCGTGACGTTGCGGCAAAGCGGTCCGACGTGGTCCAACGAAGGCGACAGCGGAAACACTCCACGTGCACTCACGCGGCCATATGTTGGTTTCAATCCCACGATGCCGCAAAACGCAGCGGGCTCGCGGACCGAACCGCCGGTGTCAGTTCCGATCGCTCCAAAGCACATTCCCGTCGCAACTGCCGCGGCGGAACCACCCGAAGAACCGCCGGCAATTCGATCGAGATCACAGGGATTGTGAACGGCGCCGAAATAGCTCGATGCAGATGTGCCTCCCCACGCAAACTCCTGCATGTTTTGTTTACCGATGATCACGGCGCCGGCGCTTTTCAATCGTCGAACGACCTCTGCGTCTTCAGTGGGAACGCGGTCTTTGAAAAGTGCACTGGCGCACGTTGTCTTTACGCCGGCTGTATCGACCAAATCCTTCAAGCCGATCGGAATGCCATGCAGTGGGCCACGCCAATTGCCGGCCTGGATTTCATCCTCCGCCTCGCGCGCCGCGGCCAGCGCACTTTCGTGCATGACTGTAATGAACGCATTGATGGTTGGATTGAGCTGCTCGATACGTGCGAGACAAGCCGTCGTGAGCTCAACCGGCGAGATCTGTTTGCGGCGCAGCAAGTCGCCGGCTTCTGCGATGCTGAGTTCGTTCAATCTTTCGTTCTCGCTCATGGACATTCGCGCGGATCGTGCCTCAGTTTGAAATTGAAAACAAATACGCCGTAATTTTGAAACGCCGAAGGTGTTGGCTAATTTCAGCCCAGGGTTGGAGCATAGCGACAACCCTGGGTGCGAAATGAATGGATTGAATCAACGCTGAAAGCGTTAGGCATGTGCGGGAATAACCCCTTCAGGGTTGATACGATCGTCGTGATGCTGACCCAGGGTTGTCGCTGCGCTCCAACCCTGGGCTGAAATTAGCCAACGCCTTCGGCGTTTCAAAGCGCTGGGCTGAAATTAGCAACCTGGTAAAGAAAGCGTGCGGAAATTCTTCGACGGAATCGTTGAGCGGCTGGAGTTTACTGAGTTCAGTCCGGCCGAATTCATAGTTCAGGGAGACACGGTCGTTGTATTTGGGAGCGAAGCAGGAAAGGTGAAGGCCACCGGCCGGGCGTTCCGCAACGAGAGGACCCCAGAAATACGTCGTGGAAGACGATCAGATCACGAGGATGATGGAGTACAACATTTAGGTCGAGCCGAAAAGGTGAAGACCATTTAGGAGGCAATCGGTTCTGACCACCTTTTGTCACCTGTGAATGGGCGAACGACACCGACCCTTCTTGCCCTGAAGGGTTTGATAAGTAGAGCTATCATCTCGTCCCAACTGTAATCTGGATTTGCCTTGACGGAATTGTAAAGACCTTCATCACGTTGCTTCACAAGTTTTTCAACCGGCCGTTCAACTTTCGGCTTTTTCTCGCCGTCAACAGGTGCAGCCTCCGCCGACGTCCGCTCAGCAGATCCGAACAGTGTCCAGTCGATCAGTTCTGACTCTTCTCCCGAAAGAATGTACCGCCATACAGGCCTGAGTCTGTCCTCAGTTTGTGGAGAGATAACGATCTCCTTTTGATCGATCTTGGAAGCCGTTTTTATTTCAGGCGCACTGAACCATCCGGTGTTGCAAAGGCGATTGATGTAGCACCTCGCGGTCATCGCAACTACGGTAGTAAGTCTTCGATCAGCGCCCTTTAAGTCTTGCGGCAACGGTAGTCCCTTCTCTTCCAGTCGTTTCAATAGCAACCTGAATTCCGACGCGAGCCTGCATGCGCGCGATGCAGGATCGGGATAATAAATGAACCTCATTCGATCGAACCGTCCGGCTCTAATGGCGGCAGAGTCGAGCCGTTCGACGTGATTCGTTGCCATCACGTAAGCAATCCTGTTTTGGCCCGCGGCTTTGTAGAGAGCATCGAATTTAGGCAGCATGTTGCCCGTCAACATTTCAGTTATTCTCACTGGATGATCAGGGCGAACGTGCAGAATTGGTTCGAATTCATCAAAGAGGATCACCGTACCTGTAAGCATCGCCAGGGCATCCATCACCATTGTGGCCTGTTCCATGACGTGTTCTGTGCCCGGTCGATAAAGGTCATGCGACATCACTTCCACGAAATCGACGTTGCTGGTGACCGCCAGCGATTTCACGAGCGTTGTTTTTCCGGTGCCTGGTGGCCCATCGAGGATCAATGAACGCAAGGGCAGATCATCGAGCACTGTCCGGGCCCGCAGCGCTTTTCTCACCCGGGCTGAGCCAAGGAGATGAGCTCTCATCCCCTCGAGTTCCATCAAAGCTCTCCGGTCGTCCGGATGCTCGCCTTCATCAAGTGCAGTGTAGCCAATGTCCGAACACATCAGCCGGTGAAGATATGGAACACCGTCCCTCTTGAGATCGGCGGGTGTCTTCGTGTTCAGGTGCTTCTTAACCTGATTGTTGATGAGTTCATCGAGCATCAGCACGATACGATGTAACGCGAGTACAGAGATCGAAGTTATCCAGAGACTGCTACGCTCATCATGCAACGAGGCTGGACCTGGCCAGGCAACGCCTCTCTTATGATTGATGACTCGTGATTCGAAGTAGTCAATCATTCGCTCGACTCTCGCTGGAATTTTTTGGAAGACCTCGGGATCGGGATCTTCCGGAACGTGCTGTGCAATTTGGGCAAAGGCACGAATGATCTGAGCGTTGATGACGGTTCTGCCTTCGCCTTTAGCCGTGTATGCGAAAGGTGAGCCCTCCGGAAATTCTCCACCTTCGTCAACGTTTTCACACAGTATTTCGAGTGCCTGTCGACAGTCGTGCCGATTCCAATCCTTTGTAATGAGGCCCACGCTCAACGCTGAGAGAGCTAAATCGTGGACCATCTTCGGACTGCGTTCTCTCGCGTTCTCTGCGAGGCATTTGTGCAGCACTCTTTCAAAGTATTCCTTCGCCGGCCCGAGATGGGTCCGAAGCCACTTTGCGAGTGTCATGAAGACGGCCGCAGACTCGGTCAGTATGTTCTGATCGGAGGTTTTTTCATTGAGCCTTTCGAACTCTTTTCGAGCACCGGCTATTGCGCCCAACGCAACTCTGTGCGCCGTCTCAGTAAGATCAAACTCCGGCATCTGCTCGAGTATTGCCAGTTTGGTTTTTTTCTTTCGCGGTCTCTTGGACCGCTCACGAAATTTTTGTTCGACTTGTCTTAGCGTTCTCACCCATTGCTCGACGTCTTCAAAAGATTTGACGGACCTTTCCACAAATTCTGCGACAGATTCCTCAACCAGTTTGATGGTTTCACGAAGGTCTGAAGCCTCTTTCAGATCGGGCAGAGTAATGGCTACATAATCTCGAAAACCTTCGATCGTGGTTTTTAGCGATACGAAGCAGCACTCGAGTTCACCCTGACACCACTCGACAGGAAGTTTAGGGACGAAAGGATCTGTCGGGTGTTGAGCAGTCTCCACGTGATCGACGTATTGTTTGATTGCATGCATTTGCTGCAGGAAGTGTGAGGTGTTTTCACTCAGTCGAGCGAAATAACCGATTGCCCTTGCACACTCTGTAGTTACAAACACAGAAGGTTTGCCTGAATGCTCTCCTGGTCGAGCGGCCCCGAATGCCCAGTTGGTGTTGTGCAGGTTGTAAAGCTCACGAACAATGCGGTAGTAGCAGGAAAGAGTGTCGACCTCGAGGAACAGGTGAAGGTTGCCCAGGCGTGTTCTTAAAAAATTCGCGGCGAACAGGATCGGCGCAGGCTCGCCTGGCAAATGAAATAGCTCAACGGATTCCTCGGCAGGCTTCACTTCGTCTTTGTAAATATCGTCAAGCAAAATGCGGTTCAGACGCAAGACACCGGCGCCAGTCAGCTCTTCAGCAATCAGCCGCTCAGCTTCCTGCGGTATCTTCACCCGGTCACGTTTTACTTGTTTGTAAAGCGCGGGCTCAGTCAAAGCGCCATTCAGGATCTTCACCAAGCATTTCAATAAGGCGTCGTTAGGTTCACCTCCTTCGTATTTGTCGAACGGAACGCGGTTAAGTTTGAACAGGTCCAGGACGTAACGGGATAAGGGATCTCCGGCGATCCTGGCGTCTTTGAATTTGTGGTACAGCCCGATGGGATCGACTAAATCCGTAACCTTGTACAAAGGCAGCTTTATGGCCGGCCAATCCGGATAGTTTACTTCGCTGTTGTATGGTCTGTTTTTACCTGCGTCGGGCGGGTAAAAGAGATGCTCACCATATTCGCAGTCGTGTTCCTCGATCTTTCCCAGACTCCACGCCAGGTGTTTTGCTCGCCTGAACAAAACCTTTTCATTGTTCGAGATCTGCTGTTCCCAGTGATCGTCGTCGAGATCGAAACCCAATATGCCTTCGAGTCCCTGGTCACGAAGGGTTCTGGCTGTGATTCGTAGACGGTCGAGTGTCTTGAGGTAATCAAGTGTTTCTTTAGAGATCATGGCAGTCCTCAATAACGTTGGGGTTCGAGGTGCTAGATGCCCTATGGTTCGCGATTGGAGACCAGACAATTGCGGGTCCTACACGCTGGATAAGGCTACGGGTTCTGGTGAGAGGACCACCAAGAGCTTATGAGTTCGTCAATCGTCTGACGCCGGCAGTTTACGTGATCGGATGTTGTAAGTCGAGCTTTAGTCAGGGCAGATTTTGGGCGCGTTGACAATATCGAGTTCGTGTAAAGCGAAGCTTTGCCAGTTGTGTTTATTGATGGTTTGCGGGTCGGCGAAGCGGCATTCGTAGTCGAGCTCGAGGGTAAGATAACTCACGCCCGTTTTGAGGTTCATCGGATCTTCAAAACCCACTTCACACTCTTCACAGTGAAGGTACAAGAGGCCACGTGAAAGGTTCTCGACAATGAAGAGACGTCCCTCCTCGCAAACGGGGCAGTCTGTGTACCAGTAGCAAACTGACATCGTGTTGGAGGGTATCAGTTTCTTTGCGTCTTTCCGCGAAAATATTCTCAGAGGCCGCAGCGGTGTTTTTGTCACGATTTCGCTTGGCTGAAATTCGTAAGAGAGTCTAAACTGCCGCCATGCTAACCGATTTCTCCTACGCGTTTCGCACGCTGCGCAAGAGCCCCATATTCACCATCACCGTCATCGTCACGATTGCCCTGGCAATCGGCGCGAGTACTGCCATCTTCAGCGTCACCAACGGCGTGTTGCTGCGGAAACTTCCTTACAAGGATCCAGAGCGGTTGGTCCTGGTCCGCGGCGACTTGCAGAAGCGGAACGTCAAAGACTTTCCGCTTTCCAACGCCGACTTTCTCGACCTGCGCAACGGTGCGAAAAACAACTTCGAGGATCTCGCGTCCGTCAATACGTTTCGCTTCACGCTTCCTGGTTTGGACGGTACGCCCGAGCGGATCCGCGTGGCAGCAGTGTCCACGAACTTCTTTCAAATGATGGGGGCGTCGATTATCGCGGGCCGAGACTTTCAGGAGTCTGATGGAATCCCCGACCCGGAACCGCCGGCGGGCCAGGCGCCGAATGGTCCAGCGGCTAACGCACCGCCGGCGCTGCCGACGATGGTCATCCTGAGCAACGAGTATTTTCAACAGCGCTTTGGCGGCGATCGATCGGTCATCGGCAAGACTCTTCCAGTGTCCGCGGCGTTTGGACCACCGCCAACCATCGTCGGCGTGCTGGGCCCTGGTTTTGAATTACTGTTTCCGCCGAAAGCGAACCTGGAACAGTTTCCGAGTGTCTGGATCGCGGCGCGCATTCCGTACGACGTTGCCAATCGCAACAACGTGCAGTGGCGTGTTATTGGTCGACTGAAGCCTGGTGTCTCGATGACGCAGGCGCAGGCCGAAGCCGAAACCATCGCGGCAAAAATTCGAGAGGAAAACACTATCTCGAAAACGGCGGGTCAGTTTTTTCAACTCGTGCCGATGAAGCAGCACCTTGTGGACGAAGTTCAACCGACGATCGTCGCGCTCATGGGTGCAGTCATTTTCTTGTTGCTGATCGCGTGTGCGAACGTTGCGAACCTGATGTTGGTGAGAGCTTCGTCACGCGAACGCGAGCTCGCTGTTCGTGCGGCGCTTGGCGCTGGTTGGTGGCAGTTAGTTCGGCAAACACTCGCCGAGGCGCTCGTGATCGCAGCGCTCGGAACGATCATCGGAGTTGGGCTTGCGTATTTGGGCATTCGTCAGTTGCTCGTGATCGCGCCTGAGAATCTGCCGCGTTTGAATGCGATCGGGATCGATTGGCAGGTGTTGACGTTTTCTGTGTTGGCAGGATTGTTGTCTGCTGTGCTGTTTGGTGTGATACCGGCGCTTCGCACTGCGAAACCAAACCTGATGGAGACGTTGCGCGCGAGCGGAAGAAGTGGCGCACTCGGTGCTGCGGGATTGCGCAATGCAGTCGTAGTGGTGGAAGTCGCACTCGCGTTTGTACTGTTGATTGGCTCGGGGTTGATGTTCCGCACGTTCCTTAATATTCAACGTGTGAGTCTGGGATTTGAGCCGCGCGGGATGCTGACGTTTCAACTGCTCGGCAACGTGGGCCAAACACCTCAGGAAAGGGACACCTACAAACGACAGCTGCGCGAGAAACTCGACGCGATTCCGGGTGTGAACAGCGTGACAGCGTCATTCCCGTTGCCGCTTGCCGGCGGGTTTAGTCCAGTGCGTTGGGGCGGGGCCGAAGCACAAAACGATCCGAGTAAGTTTCAAGCTGCGGATCTTCAGATCGTGCTGCCGGGATATTTCGAAGCGATGGGCGCGACACTTCTCGCTGGACGGACGTTCACGCAGGACGACAGCTCGCCTGATCGGAACTTGCTCATAGTCGATCAGGCACTCGCGGCGAAAGCGTTTCCAAACGAGTCTGCGGTGGGCAAGCGGATACTGTTTCGCGTTCGCACGCCTGAGGCGCAGTGGGGTGAGATCATTGGTGTGGTGGCCCATCAGCGCAACACGTCGCTGATCGAACCGGGGCGCGAACAACTGTACGTCACCGACGGGTACACGAATCACGGCGCTGCGTCATGGTGGGCGCTGCGTACTGATGGAGATCCGACGGCAATCGCCGGCACCGTGCGCGAAGTTGTTCGCAGCATGGGCAAGGAAACTTACATTAACGAGATGCAGCCGATGGACACGCGCGTGACGAAGGCACAGGCGCAGACGCGCTTTTCGCTCTTGCTGATCGGAGTGTTCTCGACGATCGCCGCGCTTCTCGCCGGCGTAGGTTTGTACGGTGTGCTTGCAACGTTGGTTCGCCAGCGAACCGCAGAGATCGGAGTACGCATGGCCCTCGGCGCCGCGCCGTCGCGGATCTTTCGTTTGATGGTTGGAAAAGGACTCTACCTGAGTGCGATCGGCATTGGGATCGGCCTGGTCGGCGCGTTCTTTCTCACGCGCATCCTGGCGAGCATGCTCCTGGAAGTGAAGCCCACCGACCCGGCGACGTTTGTTG
>Ga0157373_10001376_pt1 | contig 18657 bp, 16 predicted proteins | sample C65metaG_FD_113460 | JGI IMG/M metagenome (GOLD analysis project Ga0157373, IMG submission 113460) | Corn rhizosphere microbial communities from Kellogg Biological Station, Michigan, USA - C6-5 metaG | ecosystem: Host-associated > Plants > Roots > Rhizosphere > Soil | place: USA: Michigan... | reverse complement strand
CAGTGTTTTAAGCGGCTCGTGGGGCGGGCATGAGCAATGGCACCCGTTGCACGACGCTGAACAAAATGTGGGGCTCGGGCATGCAGGCGGCGATCATGGCCCACGACCTGTTGCTGGCCGGCAGTGCCGATGTGGTGGTCGCCGGCGGCATGGAAAGCATGTCCAACGCGCCGTACCTGCTGGACAAGGCCCGCAGCGGCTACCGCATGGGCCACGGGCAGGTGATCGATCACATGTTCTACGACGGCCTGGAGGACGCCTACGAGCGCGGCCGCCTGATGGGTACCTTTGCTGAAGAGTGCGCCTCGTTCGAGAGCTTCAGCCGTGAGGCGCAGGACGCCTTTGCCGTGGCCTCCCTGACCCGCGCCCAGGATGCGATGAAGGAGGGCCGCTTCGAGGCCGAGATCGTGCCTTTGCAGGTCACTGTGGGCAAGGAACAGAAGACCATCAGCCAGGACGAGCAGCCGCCCAAAGCCAAGCTGGACAAGATCCCCCAGCTCAAACCGGCCTTGCGTGAGGGTGGCACGGTGACCGCTGCCAACTCCAGTTCGATCTCCGATGGCGCTGCTGCCCTGACCCTGATGCGTCAGTCAGAAGCTCAGCGACGGGGCCTGACGCCACTGGCAGTCATTCGCGGGCACGCTGCCTATGCCAATCAGCCCGCCCTGTTCCCGACCGCACCCATCGGCGCCATTGAAAAGCTGATGAGCAAAACCGGCTGGTCCTTGGGCGAGGTCGATCTGTTCGAGATCAACGAAGCCTTCGCCGTGGTCGCGCTGGTGACCATGAGCAAGCTGGAACTGCCCCACGAGAAGGTCAACGTCAACGGCGGCGCCTGCGCGCTGGGTCACCCCATCGGTGCGTCAGGGGCGCGGATTCTGGTGACGCTGCTGTCGGCGCTCAAGCAGCGTGGATTGAAGCGCGGCGTCGCGGCGATCTGCATCGGCGGCGGTGAAGCGACAGCGATGGCGGTAGAGATGATTTAGTCGATATAAATCAACAGGTTGAGATCACTTATTAAAGCTGTATGGTTTTTCTTTCAAGAAAGTCATTCAGAAAATTAAATGGATAAATAACAATGAGTTACGAAACAATCCTCAAAGAGGTCAAAGGTCGCGTTGCGCTGCTCACCCTCAACCGTCCGCAGGCACTCAATGCCCTGAATGCGCAGTTGATCAGCGAACTCAATCACGCCCTGGACGAGTTGGAACAGGACCGCGGGATTGGTTGCATCGTGCTGACCGGCTCCGCCAAGGCCTTTGCCGCAGGCGCCGATATCAAGGAAATGGCCGAGCTGGCCTACCCGCAGATCTACCTCGACGACCTGTTCAGCGACAGCGATCGGGTAGCCGCCCGGCGCAAGCCGATCATTGCGGCGGTGTCCGGTTTTGCCCTGGGCGGTGGCTGCGAACTGGCGCTGATGTGCGATTTCATTCTGGCGGCCGACAACGCGAAATTCGGCCAGCCGGAAATCAAGCTCGGCGTGTTGCCCGGCATGGGCGGCACCCAACGCCTGACCCGCGCCGTCGGCAAGGCCAAGGCCATGGAAATGTGCCTAACCGGGCGCATGATCGATGCCGTCGAGGCCGAGCGCTCGGGGCTGGTGGCGCGCATCGTGCCGCAGGATCAGTTGCTCGAAGAAGCGCTGAAGGTCGCCGAGGGCATCGCCGCCAAGTCGCTGCCGGTGACGATGATGGTCAAAGAGAGCGTCAACCGCGCCTTCGAAGTCAGCCTGTCCGAAGGCATTCGCTTCGAGCGTCGGGTGTTTCACTCAGCGTTTGCCAGTGAAGACCAGAAAGAAGGCATGGCGGCGTTCATCGAAAAGCGCGAGCCGGCGTTCAAGCATCGTTGACCGCGGCGTCCGTGGTAGCCAACGCGCTGTAATGAATGCCGTCTTCGGTGATGTTCAGGGTGGCCTTGGGGCTTGTGAGCGTCAGCGGCTTCTGGCTGTCGATGCTCAGTCCTGAGGCGGCGGGCATCTGCGTGGTTGGTGCGGCTTCGTCCAGCACGCCGCAGACCAGCGGTTGATCGGGGTCGCCCTCGAAAAACCGCACGCTGACCCGTGTTCCCTGAGGTTGCCGAGCCAATTGGCTGACCACCCGGGCATGACTGGCCTGGGGCGAGCTTTCGGTCTGCCAGTCATAGCGGATCCGTAAACGTCCGTTGCGGTCGTTGTTGTCGGCTAATTGCGTGGCTCGCTCCGTACCGGTGGCAAGCACTTTGGGATGATTCAAGGCCGGACGAAACGGCATCGTCCATGGAATGACGTGAAAACGGTTTTTGTAGTGGGCCAGTGGCGATTTCGCCCCCTCGGGCTTGAGCGCCAGCAGGCCGGGGGTGCCGTTGATAGCGCTCGCAGACGCCATCGCCTGCAGCATGTGCATGACCTCGCGGGATGAACATTGTCGCAGCGGCGCCAGTTGCCAGGCCGTGTGGTGCACACCGGTCAGCAACCACTGATCGTCGAACAGCGGATCAGGGTGATGTTCGACACGAATCACCTGGCCACTGCGTAGCCAGGGCTGAACGCTACGGCCGATGATGTCCCGGCGCTCGCAGCGCACGCGCTCCAGCAGACGCCCGCGCACCTGCCCACGCCGCTCGGGCGAAGTGTCTAGCCCATAAGGCATCCAGAATTGTTGATTGTCGGCGTTCGCCCTTGAGGCCGCGGCGCCTGTACTTGGTGGTGTGTAATGCTCGCCTGCGTGGGTGCTGTAGCAGTCACGTGCCGAGAAGCGCTCGGCAAGATGGTCCACCGCTGTGGCCGCGGGCCATTCAGGAAACCCCGTCGGATCATCGGAAAACACCAGCACGTGGCGATCAGGCGCGTGTTCGAAGCGAAAGCTGATGCCTTCTTCCTCACAGAGTCGACAAAGAAAGTGCAGGTCGCTTTCGTCGTATTGCAGGCAGTGCTCGCGCGGCGGATAGACGCCGAAAAAACGATCGAAGCGGAACCCGTTGTCAGAATTCGGGTGATGGTGCAGCAGCGTGGCAATGATTTCCGGCACGCTGAGGCCATTGAAGACTTGCCGCCGGGGCGCTCCCGCCAGCTGTTGCAAGGCAGGCATCAACAGCAGGCGATACAGGCTCAGCGGCTGACCCGCGTGCAGCTGGCGCATCTGATGAATTTGCCCGTGAACGCCGTGCCCATCTTCGTCGCGGCGGGCGAGTTGCAGCCAGGCATTGCGTTGCACAAAGGAGGGGCAGGCCAGCGCAGGGTCGGCGCTCACCACATCGATCTCGAAGCAGAACGGTGCGTTCAGTTGATCGCGGCCGTTGACCCCGATGACCTGGAGATCGTGCGGGCCACCGTCGATGGCCAAGGTCATTGTCACGTGCGAGTCTTCGCGCATCTGCTGGTACACCCTGAAATCTCGAGGTGCAGAGGGTACGAAAAGCCACAGGGCAAAAGGGCGCATTCTCGATTTTCGGAAATGGCCTACAGGTTGGGTCGGCTAATCTCGGTCGCTGCGGTGGTGTTTTCCTCGAAACTTATCGGGCTTTGTTTGATCGATGGCAGCACGTCAGGGGTTTCATCTGACGCCAGCGCGTATAAAATGCGGCGGGCGCCCGATTTCGTCGTGGCGCGTCGAAGTACCGATCACCCTATTCAGCATTCACCGTCCGCTGTCCTGCACGCCACGCAGGGCGCATCGCGACGGTCAATCGCCATTGAAACAAGAGAGCAATCATGGGCGCACAGTGGAAGGTCAAACACAAAGAAGCAGCAGCCAACGCCAAGGGCAAGATTTTCGGCAAGCTGTCCAAGGAAATCATGATTGCCGCGCGCGCCGGTGCCGACCCGGACATGAACTCCCGTCTGCGTCTGGTGGTCGAGCAGGCGAAAAAGGCCTCGATGCCCCGTGAAACCCTGGAGCGCGCGATCAAGAAGGGCGCGGGCCTGCTGGGCGAGCACGTTCACTTTGAAAAACTCACCTACGAAGGCTTTGCGCCACACCAGGTGCCAGTGATCGTCGAGTGCCTGACCGACAACGTGAACCGCACCGTTGCCGAAATTCGCGTGCTGTTCCGCAAGGGCCAACTGGGTGCTTCGGGTTCCGTGGCCTGGGACTTCGAACACCTGGGCATGATCGAAGCCCGTGCCGCCAACGGCGATGCCGATGCGGACGAAGCCGCGATCGAAGCGGGCGCTCAGGACGTGGAAGCCGGCGATGACGGCGTCACCCTGTTCTACACCGAGATCACTGACCTGGACGCCGTGTGCAAGGCGTTGCCTGAGCAGGGCTTTACGGTGGAGTCGGCGAAGATCGGCTACCGCCCGAAGAACCCGGTGTCTGGCCTGAGCGATGAGCAGATGGCCGAGATCGAGGCGTTCCTGGAAGCCATCGACAGCCATGACGACGTGCAGGACTTCTACGTAGGTCTGGCGGGCTGATTCGGCTCGGATCGATCGTTCTCTGTGGGAGCGAATTTATTCGCGAAAAATGGTCCAGACGCCAGTGATGTATCGCCGGTACTGCCATCTTGCGAATGAATTCGCTCCCACAGGTTGCGCGTCCGTTCTATCCGTTTTTGCTCGAAGTCAGGGAGCAAGCAGCCTTTCAATTTCTGCAAAAGTCGGGCGGCCCATCAGCTTTTGCTGAACACAGCTCGCCTGCAAATCACGCAGCGCCGCAGTTTCTTCATCATTCCCGTCGCAACACGCCAGCAATTCCCCCAGCAGAATCCCGAACGCCTGCACCTCCACGCGTTCCAGCAGCAGCCCCGTATCCGCATCGGGGTAGAACGCCGCCGCACCAAAATCCCCCAGCAGACTCTCACCGCTTTCTTCCCACAGCACGTTGTGGGCGTAGAGATCGCCGTGGTTGATGCCGTGGGCATGTAAATGGCGGCAGGCCGAGGCGATGCCGTGGGCCATGCGCCGCAGGGTTTGCACGCTCAGCCGGGTGCCGTTGTAGACATCCCGGGTGCAGGACTCCAGGCTCGGCGGACGGGCCAGGGTGAGGAAACTCGGGGAGATCAACTGCATCACCAGCCCGCGCGCCTGCTGCGGATGTCCGAACACCTGGCCCTCGACCGGGATCAGGTTGGGGTGCTGGCCTGCCGCGATGCAGGCGGCCATTTCGTTCAACGGCGTGCCATCGCTGGTCAGCTCGCCTTTGTAGAGTTTGACGGCCACTTCCTGCGCGCTGTCGTCCTCATCGAGCCACTGGGCTTGCTGAATCACCCCGGAAGCCCCTTCGCCCAGCAGCTTGTGCAAGGTCAGTTGCTGCCAGGGAATCTGCCTGATCGGCGCTTCGGTATGAATGTCATTGAGCGGGTTGCCGGAGAAGGCCAGCCAGGCGAGGGAGGGCATCTGCAGCAGCCACTGGGGCAACTGGCGAATCTGGTTGGAAGCGATGCGCAGCAGCTCAAGGCGCGTGCAGTGTTGCAGGGACTGCGGCAGGTGCTGCAGGCGATTGCCCGACAGCATGAGTTTTTGCAGGTGTTGGCATTGGCCGAGTTCGTCCGGCAGCGACTCGATGAGGTTGTCGGTCAGCACCAGCGAGCGCAGGCCGGGCGGCAGGGCGCGGGGCGACACCTCGCTGATGCGGCAGGCCTTGAAGCCAATGAAAAACAGCTGCTCGCATTGGCCGAGGGCTTCCGGCAGCCGCGTGAACGGGTTATTGGAGCAGAACAGGATTTTCAGGTGTTTGAGCCGGTGCAGGTCGGCGGGCAATTCGGTCAACTGATTGCCGGTCAGGTTCAGCACTTCCAGCGAGTCGCTGAGGCTGAAGATCTCGTCAGGGAATGCCGTGAGGCCGCAGCTGAGGTCCAGCCGCTTGATGCCCGCCAGCGTGCCGGCGCGCAGGTCTGCGAGAGTGTGCATAAAGGGGAAGCCCCAGAGTCCGTTGGCCCGCCATCATAGCGAGTTGGCGGGGATTGCGCTCAACCCAGGCAGCGGTCGAGCAACTGATGCATGCGTTGCAGGGTGGGCGCCGACTCGGCGTAGAGAATGCGGTAAACCATCGGCGCCACCACCGCGTCGATCAACTCATCGGCCGATGGGCTGCGTTCGCCGCGCAATTGTGCACGATCGATGATGATTTGCAGTTGATCGCGGACTATGTTCAGGCACTTGCCCGAGCACAGGGTGGCGCTGCTGGCAACCACGTCGCGCATCATTTCGCGGCCCGGCGCCGAGCTGGTTTCTTCCAGATAGACTTCGACCCACGTGCGCAGGTCGTCGCGCAGGTTGCCGCAATCCACCGGCTCGTCAGGGCGAAGGCGCTCGACCGCAGCATCGGCCAGCAATGAAGTGAGATCGCCCCAGCGACGGTAAATGGTCGACGGCGTCACGCCTGCTCGGGCGGCGATCATGGGCACGCTGAGCGCCGAACGCTCCTGTTCCTGCAGCAGATCGCGCACTGCGGCGTGAATCGATGTCTGCACCCGGGCGCTGCGCCCGCCAGTGCGTATACCTTCTTTGATAGCCATGGAGCGGACCTTAACACAAAGTATTTGCTTTAAGCAGAATCTGCTCGCACACTCTCTAACGCAAATTCGTAGCTTTTGTGGTGTGCTTTTTCGGGAGAGTGTACTCGTGTCTGATTCTTTGCAGAACCCGCAACACGATGGTCGGGGCCGAGGCCACCTGGTTTACCTGGCGTTCGTGATGCTGTGCTTTTTCGCTGCCTCCAGCGCACCGACCCCGCTTTATCACGTCTACCAGCAGGCCTGGGGCTTTTCCTCGGCATTGTTGACGCTGATTTTCGCCGTGTATGCCTTGAGCCTCCTGGCGACGCTGCTGGTGTTCGGCTCGTTGTCGGACTATCTGGGGCGGCGTCCGGTGATCTTCGCGGCGCTGGTGCTGGAGATCCTGTCCCTGCTGCTGTTCATCAGCGCCACCGATGTCAGCTGGCTGATTGCCGCTCGCGTGTTGCAGGGCATTGCCACGGGGATTGCCACCAGCGCGCTCGGTGCCGCGATGCTCGACACCTCGCAAACCCAGGGGCCGCTGATCAACAGCATCGCGCCGATGTTCGGCATTGCCTTGGGCGCGCTCGGCACCAGCGCTTTGGTGCAATACGCGCCGTGGCCGATGATGCTGGCGTATGCGCTGCTGCTGGCGGCGTTCGTTGGTCAGTTGCTGTACCTGTGGTGGGTGCAGGAGACTGTGACGCCGCAGCCGGGCGTGCTGAAAACCCTGAAGCCCGCGTTGTCGGTGCCGTCTCGGGCGCGCAGCACCTTGCTGCTGGTATTGCCGGCTGACATCGCGGCGTGGGCGCTGGGCGGTTTCTTCTTGTCGCTGGCGCCTTCGCTGCTGGCAGCGGCCACGGGCTCGACCTCGGTGCTCAACGGCGGCCTGGCCGTGGCAGCGCTGACCATTAGCGGTGCGATTTCGATCATGAACCTGCGGCTCAAGGCCCCACGACTGGCCCTGCTGGTCGGCTGCAGCTTCCTTGCCGCCGGGGTTTCGGTGGTGCTGGTGGCGGTGGATCTGGGCTGGCTCTGGCTGTTCTTCACCGGCACGGTGGTGGCAGGCATCGGTTTTGGCGCCAGCTTTCTCGGGGCGCTGCGTCTGCTGCTGCCACTGGCCCATGCTCACGAACGGGCGGGGCTGATGTCGGCGTTCCTGGCCTTGAGTTACCTGGCATTCTGCATCCCGGCGTTGTTGGCGGGGCTGGCGGTCAAGACCGAAGGCCTGATCGTCACCACCAACGTTTACGGCGCTGTAGTGGTTGGGCTGGCCCTGCTGGCGCTGGGCGGTTTGCTGATTCGCCGCAACGCAGAGGCCAAAGCCGCCTGACGGGGCGTGGCGGGCGCCGGAGCTTCTGCTAGTTTCTTTCCTGTGTTGTCAGCCCTCATAAAAACAATCACAGGGAACCACGGATGAATGACAGAAGCCCCACGCCCACAAGCGCGCATTACACCCGGCATCATCAGCAGGCCATCGACGCGCCTGAAGCCTATTGGGCCGAGCAGGCGCGGCAGGTGGCCTGGTATCACGCTCCCGAACAAACGCTGCAGGGCATGCCTGACGGCACCCATCGCTGGTTCGCCGACGGACAGCTCAACAGCAGTTATCTGGCGCTGGATCACCAGATAGAACTGGGACGCGGCGATCAGCTGGCGCTGATTTACGATTCGCCCGTCACCGATCATCAGGCCAGTTTCACCTTCCAACAGTTGTGCGATGAGGTCGCGCGACTGGCCGGCCTGCTGCGGCAAATGGGGGTGGAGAAGGGCGACGGCGTGATCATCTACATGCCGATGATCCCCCAGGCGGCCATGGCCATGCTGGCCTGCGCGCGGATCGGCGCCGTGCATTCGGTGGTGTTCGGCGGCTTTGCGCCCCACGAGCTGGCACTGCGCATCGATGACCTGAAACCCCGCTTGCTGCTCACCGCCTCCTGCGGCCTGGAGTTTGATCGGGTCATCCCTTACAAACCGCTGGTCGACAAGGCCCTGACCCTGACGCACTTTCAGCCCGAAAACGTGCTGCTCTGGCAGCGCCCGCAATGCGTCGCGGGGCTGCAAGCGGGCCGGGACCTGGACTGGCAACAGACGCTGGAAGGTGTCGAGCCGGTTGATCCCGTGCCGGTGTCGAGCCTCGATCCGCTGTACATCCTCTATACCTCCGGCACCACTGGCAAACCCAAGGGCATCGTGCGCGAAAACGGCGGCCATGCCGTAGCGATGCGTTACACCATGAATCAGGTGTACGGCATGCACGCCGGGGACGTGTGGTGGGGGATTTCCGATGTGGGCTGGGTGGTCGGCCACACCCTGATCGTCTACGGGCCGCTGATGGCCGGTTGCACGACGATTTTTTACGAAGGCAAACCGATCCGAACTCCGGATGCCGGTGCGTACTGGCGCATTGTCGAGCAGTACCGGGTCAATGCGTTGTTCTGCGCGCCGACCGCCATGCGCGCGATTCGCAAGGAAGACCCCGAGGGGCGGCTGCTTGAAGGGCGTGACTTGAGCTCGATCAGGCAACTGTTTCTGGCCGGGGAGAAACTCGATTCCAGCACCCACCAATGGCTCGAGCAGCTCACCGGCAAACCGGTGCTCGACCACTGGTGGCAGACCGAAACCGGCTGGCCGGTGACCGCACCGTGCCTGGGGCTGGCAGGTCATGAGCCGGCGCCGGGGTCGAGCAATCGCGCGGTGCCGGGTTACGCCGTTCATGTGGTCGACGAAGAAGGGCGTTTGCTCAGTCCGGGCGAGCAGGGTTCGATCGTCATCGCCTTGCCCTTGCCGCCGGGTTGCAGCCAGACGCTATGGGGCGATCATTCGCGCTACCTGCAGGCGTACTTGCAGGCCTTCCCCGGTTACTACAACACCGGCGATGGCGGCTTCATCGATGAGCACGGTTTCGTCTACATCATGGGCCGCACCGATGACGTGATTAACGTTTCGGGGCATCGCTTGTCCACGGGGGAAATGGAAGACCTGGTCGGCCAGCATCCTGCGGTCGCCGAGAGTGCCGTGATCGGCGTGCACGACGAAATCAAGGGCCACGTGCCGCTGGCGCTGGTGGTGCTCAAGGACGGGGTGGAGCAGGGCACAGACGAAGTTCAGCGAGAACTGACTGCACGGGTGCGCGAACGCATTGGAGCGCTGGCCTGTTTCAACCGGGTGGTCATCGTCAAACGCTTGCCGAAAACCCGCTCGGGCAAGACCTTGCGTGCGGTTCTGCGCAAGATCGCAGATGGCGAGGCCTACACGGTGCCCGCGACCATCGACGATCCAGCGATTCTCGAGGAGATCGCCAGCGCGCTGGCTTGAGCAAGGGATTGTAAGGAGATGTGTCACGGACGATACATTTCCTTCAAGTTGTTATGGCAGTGGCCGACATGCTTGTCAGGACAATAACGATCCATTCAAGCATGGAGCTGCCATGACCGCGATTTCTTCTATTTCGGCGGCGACGCAACCACTGGTGGTCGCCAACGTCGCGACCACCACGCCTGTGGTCAGCGCAGTCGCCGGGTCTGCAAGTACTGCTGCCTCACCCTCATCGGTCGTCACGCTGGGCGAAGACCCCCGCGTCCCCGATGCCCAGACCTACGATGTCCGCAGCCTGATCGCCAATGCGGCTGTGGCCCCAGCCTGGGAATACACCCGGCAGGACCAGGTCTCGCTGAACATGACCGGCAACTTCAGCACCTCGTCCGGAACGGCCCGCTTCCAGGGCCTGGGCGCGACGCTGTTGTCTCAGCTGGCGCAGACCGGCCAGAGCATCTCCCAGTCGGTGATTCGCTCATCGACCGGCAAGGCTCTGGAGCCTTCCGAGCTGGAAGCGGCCCAGGCAAAGCTGCGCAGCGATTCTCCCGACAACAACACCATCAGCCTGACCCTCAAGACCGCCAGTGGCAAAACCGTGCAGCTGACCCTGTCCAGCAGTGACAACGGCCTGGCGGTCAAGGCGGATGTGAGTGGCGGCGAACTGAGCGATGACGAGCTGGCGGCGCTGGGCAAGATGGCCGACGGTTTTCAAACAGCCATCGACGGTCTGACCGCCAAGCCGCCGCAACTCAAGCTTGACGCCTTGACCCAGTTCGACAGCAAGGTGTTTACGTCAATCGACCTGAACACCCGCTTCAAACTCGACGACGGCAGCATCCAGACCTTCTCGCTTCAGGCCGATGAGGACCAGCGTTCAGTGCGTCTGAGCGGGCCGTCCGGCGATCTGGATGTGTCCGTGGACCTGAAAAATGCCGCGATCATTGGCAACAGCGATCAGCAGGCCAAGGCGTTGAAGGGTTACATCAGCCAGATTGAGGCAGCGCGCAAACGTGGCGACGGCGATCCTGCGCTGCTGTCCATGTTCGAAGATGCCTTCAAGACCCTGCACAGCCACTACCCTGGCGTGCGCGAGTCGACTGCGCCGCAGACGGTCAACTCCATCGTGCTCACCGACACCGATCACAGCCTGCTCACAGGCCTGGCCGACTTCAGTGCGTCCGTTAAAGAGAAGACCGAAGCCAGCAACCCGGCCCGCCCTGACGAGCTGGACAGCTTCGCGTACGACATTTCGCAGAAAACCCAGGCCAAGGGCCGGGACCAGCTCAATCGCAGCCTTGTCCAGGACCAGCAGTCGCATTTGGTGGCCGCGTACCACAAGGCGCTGACGCCGGGGCAGAAGCTTGAGCTGACCCGCGACCCGAAATCGCAGAACTACCTGTATTACGAGATCAACGATTCGGCCAGCAGCAAAACCCGAATTGGCTATGAAAAGGGCGCCTTGGTGCAGGCTTCCGTCGATCAGTCGGCCAGTCAGTCCACGCGGATCTCGAAATATGTGATGGGCCGTCTGGAGAGCCAGACCCTGACCCCGCTGACGTCGACCAAGACCCAGAACTTCCTCAGCGTCCTGCAACAGGCGCTGCAGCAAGACAAGGAAGCGAAGCTGGGCCGTGGGGTGTCGACGCTGAAGGAAACCCTGGCCGCGATTCAGGAGAAAGTCCTCCTGGAGAACGATCCGGCCAAGCTCAACAGCTGACTGTGCAGGTTCACAACACCCTGTAGCAGTCCGGCTTGCCGGCGGCAGCGACCTGACAGGCGCCACCGCAGGCAAGCCGGACTGGCACAGAATCCATCAGATCGGCTGCTTCAACGCCTGACGCGCCGCCTGGGCCGCCGGGTCATCCGCAGGCCCGACCACCGCATAGTTGTAACCCCCTCCTGACCAGTAATTGGCCTGCAACTCGCCGTCGCGGCGCGTTCCCGGTGGCAGCAGGTGATTGTTGGCGCCTGGCGGGCGAATGTAGAAACTCAGCGTGCGCCCTTGCTCATCCTTGTACACCACCATCGCCGCTGCACCCTGCTCGGTGCTGGTCAGGCGTCCGCTCACCGGTTTGAAACCCGCCGATTCCAGATCGGGCAAGCGATTGGCCCGGGCGAAGTTCTTGTCCAGCCAGACCTGCACGTTGTTGGGCTTGGCGGTGTTCCAGTCGCTGGCCATGTTGTCGTTGACGGCAAACATGCGATAGGCCTGCACTGCGTCAGCCATGGGCAGCACGTTGTTGGCCAGGGTCATTTCACGGGCCTGCCAGCCGCTCAAACCGCCGACGCTGACGGCGATCAGCAACACCGCTGCCATCGCCAGGTGCCGCGTGCGGTTGCGGCGCAGGCGCTGGCGGATGTAGGCCGGGTCCAGTTCCGGGTTCATGGGGCGATGCAGCTCGCCACTGAGGCCTGCGCGCAGGTTTTGCGCGTCCAGCTGCCAGGCCAGCACCTGTTTGGCCATGTCCGGGTTGGCCGCCAGCCAGGTTTCCATGGTCTGTTGATCGGCATCGTTGAGCAGGCCGTCGACGTAGGCGTGCAAGTCGCGTTCGCTGGGGGGCAAGGTGATCATTTCAGTATCCGCAAGGCTGGGGTGGTGATTTCGCCTTCGCTAAGCAGGCGCAGGGCCTGACGCGCGCGAGACAGGCGGGACATGACGGTGCCCACCGGGACGTCGAGAATTTCTGCGACCTGGTTGTAGGTCAGGCCTTCGACCGTGACCCACAGCAACAGGGCGCGCTGCTCGGTGTTGAGGCGCTCGAACGCCTGCAAGGTGGTCTGGGCCACCACCGTGCGCTCCACGGAGGGCTCGTAGTGGTCCTCCTTGCCGCCTGTGAACAGCTCGAGCATGCGGCTGTATCGGCGCGAACGTCGATGGGCATCGAGAAATTGCCTATAAAGAATGGAGAACAGCCAGGCGCGCAGGTCGCCGTCCGGGCGTTTGTTGTCCCAGGCTGACAAGGCTTTTTCCAGGCTCGACTGCACCAGATCGTCAGCGCTGCTGTAATCGCGGGTCAGCGACACCGCGAAGCGGCGCATTCGCGGCAGCACTTCCCGGAGTTGATCGTCGACATCGTACATTGGGTGGTTTCCAGGTCGATCGGCAGGATCGCTCGAATCGTAGACCTGCCAGACGCTCGCCAGTGCAGGTTATTCCGCTGCAGGAAAAATAAATATCGATCGCTGGAATAAAGCATCGCGCGCTACGTCCCACTGCAACATCTATTGCGCAACCTGTACTGATAGAGGCCCAAGGCCCGGAGAATGACCGATGATTGACCGTGAGGCGCCGTATCCCCGCAAACCACCCCTGAGTACCCCGCAGAAACTCGTGCGCCTGGCCGGCATCGGCCTGGTGGTGCTGGTGGCTGCCGGGGCGTTTGCCTACGTCAATGGCAGCCTTGACCCACAGCGACTGACGCCTGCGCGCGTTGTTGATGTGTTTGAACACAACAACGGCATCCACCCCGGTTACCGCCGCAATCACCCCAAAGGCATTTGCGTGGCGGGTTACTTCGAGAGCAATGGCGCTGCGGCGAATCTGTCCAAAGCCCAGGTGTTCGCCAGCGGCAAAACCCCGGTGATTGGCCGTCTTGCCTTGCCCACCGGCAACCCGTACTCCCCGGACAGCGCCGCGCCCATCCGCAGTTTTGCCGTGCAGTTCACCCAGGCCAACGGCCAGCAATGGCGCAGCGGCATGAACAGCATGCCGGTGTTCCCGGTGGGCACGCCTGAGGCGTTTGTCGATCTGCAGAAAGCCACCGCGCCTGATCCCAAGACCGGCAAGCCCGATCCGACCAAGCCGCCAGCGTTTTTCGCCGCGCACCCCGAAGCCCAGCCGTTCCTGGCCTGGGTCAAGACTGCCAAGCCGTCTGCCAGCTTCGTGACCGAGACCTACAACAGCGTCAATGCGTTCGTGCTGGTCGATGCCCAGGGCAAACGTCAGGCGGTGCGCTGGAGTCTGGTGCCTGAAGCCAAGGGCGATGCCCCGGCGCCGGATGCCAGGGATTATCTGCAGCAAGACCTCAGCGACAAACTCGCCAGCGGCCCGCAGCGCTGGAGCCTGGTGTTGACCCTGGCCAACGCGCAGGACCCGACCAACGACGCTTCCAAGGCCTGGGCCGGTGAACACAAGACCGTTAACGCCGGGACTCTGGTGGTGGAAAGTGACAGCGCGCAGCTGGACGGCAACTGCCGCGACATCAACTACGACCCGCTGGTGTTGCCAAGCGGTATCGAAGGCTCTGACGATCCTCTGTTGGCGGCACGGTCTGCGGCCTACGCCTCGTCCTACATGCGGCGCACCAGCGAAGTCGATCAGTTGAAAGCCGCGCCTGCACAGGAGAAACAGCCATGAGTACGCCGACTACGCATTTCTCGCCGCTGGCCCGGGCGCTGCACTGGCTGATGGCGCTGATGGTCATTGCCATGCTGTTTATCGGAGCGGGCATGGTGGCTTCGGTTTCCGAACGCCATGAATGGCTGCTGAACCTGCACAAACCCTTGGGGATCGCCATTCTGGCGCTGGTCGTCGTGCGCCTGATCGTGCGCTTCACCACGCACACGCCAGCGCTGCCAGCCGATCTTCCTGCGGTGCAGGTGCTTGCGGCCAAGCTCTCGCACTACCTGCTGTATGCGCTGATGCTGGCGATGCCCTTGATTGGCTGGGCGATGATTTCGGCGGCGGGTGATCCGGTGATGCTGAGCAGTTCGGTGCGCCTGCCTTCGATTGTCGCCGCCCACGCGGAGACCTTTGCGTTCCTGCGCAAGGCGCATCGGTATCTGGCGTATCTGTTTTTCCTGACCATCCTCGCGCATCTCGCGGCGGCGCTGTTTCATGGATGGGTGAGGAGGGACGAGGTGCTCGATAGCATGTTGCGGGGTAAGACGCGCGGGTAGAGCCTGGCGGACAGTTAGTGATGCGCTGGTCTGCTTCGGGGCGTAGCCCGTGGGAGCCGGCTTGCTGGCGAAGAGTGCAGCTCAGGCACATTGAGGGTGCCGATCTGCCGCTTTCGCCAGCAAGCCGGCTCCCACAGGGAAGTCCGGTGATAGCGGGTCTCAGCGCAGAACCGAAACCATCTGCCCCAACACGGTCAGCACATCCCGCGCCAGTTGCATCGAGCGCTTGCCCGACCATCCTGTCACGACATCCGGTGCGTCGTCGTTGTCCTTGAACGGCATTTCCAGGGTCAGCGCCAGACACTTGTAGCGCTCGCCAACGCTGTTGCAGGCCAGGTTCATGTTGGCCTTGCCCGGTGCGGCCTTGGGGTAGCCGTAGCGGGTCTGGAAGTCTTTGGTCAGCCCGCTCAGGCGTGTGCGGAAGTCAGCTTCCAGGGCCTTCTGCTGCTCGGTGTAGCCTGGATTGCCTTCGCAGGCGGCGGTGAACACGTAGGGGATTTCCTCGTCACCGTGTACGTCGAGGAACATGTCCACGCCGTACTTTTCCATCTGCTCCTTGACGAAGAACACTTCCGGGCTCAGTTCCGGCGTCGAGTCTTGCCAGGCGCGGTTCAGGTCCTTGCCCTGCGCGTTGGTGCGCAGGTGGCCGTGGAACGAACCGTCGGGGTTCATGTGCGGGACCAGATACAGATCCGCCGAAGCGAGCAGGGCCTGCAGTTCGGCGTCGTGCTGTTGCAGGCGCTCAATCACGCCCTCCATGAACCACTCGGCCATGTGCTCGCCGGGGTGTTGTTGGGCGATGATCCAGATCTTGCGTTTGCCCGCTGCGCCGTCGCCTTTACGCAACAGCGGAATCTCGCGGCCTTCCACGCTTTTGCCAGTAGCCAGCAACTCTGTGCCGGCCTTGTTCAGTGCCTGATCGATCAGCCAGTCGTGGCGCTCGCGGCTGTAGGGTTCGAAGTAGGCGAACCAGATCTGCGGCTGCTCGGGGGAGAGTTCGAAATTCAGCGCCTTGCCATCGAAGCTGCTGGGCACGCGGAACCAGTTTTTCTGGTCGTAGGAGGCGGCAGCGTTGTAGCCGGTCCAGGCGCGGTTGTAGCTGGACTCGCTGGCGTTGGTCAGGCTGAAGGCGTGGGGCTGGCCGACCTGCATGCCGTCGACCTTGAAGTGAAACCACTGGAAATGCGGGCTGCGGGTGTCCGGGCGAATGGCCAGTTGCACGTTCTGCGGGTTGCTCGCATCGAGCACGACGATGTTGCCACTGTCGAAGTCGCAGGTGATGGAAAGGGCGGTCTGAATCACGGAAAGGTCCTGAGTACGTTAATGCCGACGCAACGCCATTGAATGGCTGTTATGACAGCTACTTTACACGCATCACAAACCCGGACGGCGACAGAAACGGTTGACGATGGGACTCAGCCAAAGGCTGGCCGACTCAGGTAAACGCTTCGGCCGTGACCAAAAGGCTGCACAGGAATGCCGTCAACATCAGCCAGCCGATGTACACCCGACGTTTACGCCGATGCCAGCCGCTGGCGCCCATGACGGCCGCCGGGGCCTGAAGCCGGCGCCACAAGCTTTCGGTGCGCTGGAAGGCCTGCAGATGAAGGGCGTTGGCGTCCAGCCAATGACGAAACTCGATGCGCTGACTGGCAGTGGCGAGGGGGCTTTGCAGGTGAACGTACCAGCGCAGTGCCTGCAGATTGACGGCTTCGTCGTCGCTGCACTGCTCCAGTACACGCACCATGGAGCGCTCAACGGACTCCACATCGACCTCAAGCAGGTGAGCGATGTCGGCGTAGGAGAGTTGATCGAGGCGGCTGAGCAGAAACACCTGCTGGGTGCGGCGCGGCAGCCTCTGGATGCGACGGCGATAAGCGTCGGTTTCCTGGCTGACGGGGAGGTCAGGCTGGTGTGCAGGCAACGTAAACGGAGAAGAGAGCTGATGGGTCATGGCATATCACTCGCAGGTCATCCGTGGGCCATCCTTCGGGAGAGGAGTGGGGGCATCATCCGTGACGCGGATCGATGTTAGTGCGTATGAGACTCGTTCCCAAGTAAAAGGGTCGTTTATTTCTAACTTTTTACCAAATATGTCGTTTTTGACCGCGTTAGCAGTTCAGCGCTCATTTTTCTTTTGCTATGATGCGCGCCATCGCAAAGTCGACCCTCTTCATTAGCCTGAAGAACGCAACACCCCGACCCAAGCATTAAAAACGAATCAGACCCTTCAAGGGCACGAAAAAAAAGACCCGGCAAAAAGCCGGGTCAAAAACCGTGATTAGCCTGATGAGGAGATAATCCGGAAGCCGACCTAAGGCTTCTGGGTTACCCAACCGATCTCTCGACCGGTTGGGCTCAATAATAATCATTATCATTTGCACGTCAATGGTTTTTTTGCGCATTCGCGAAAAGATTTTTTCGTGCCCTGTAACACACCCTCCGATTCTCAATCCAGCGGCAACTCTGTCGTGCGTTTCACCACGCTCATCGCAATGTTCGAATGCGCTTCCTGCACGTGTGGGCTTTGCAGCAGGTGGTCGCGCAAGAAGCGTTCGTAACTGGCGATGTCCTGCACCACGACCTTGAGCATGAAGTCCATGTCCCCGGCCATCGTGTAGCACTCCAGCACCTCGGGGTAGCCGGTGATCGCGTCTTCGAATTCGGTCAGATAGCGCCGCCCGTGGCCCGAGAGCTTCACATCGACGAACACCGTCATGGTCAGCCCCAGCTTGGCGGGGTTGAGCAGGGCGACCTTGCGCTCGATCACGCCTTCTTCCTGTAGACGATTGATCCGCCGCCAGCACGGCGACTGCGACAGCTCCACGCGCTCGGCGATTTCGGCGGCGGACAGGTCGGCATCGTGTTGCAACAGACGAAGGATTTTACGATCGATGGGGCTCAGCTTGACCTGCATGAATTGACCCTTTTTTATTCTTGAATGGAAACAGGCATGCAGGATATGAGCAGATTTCGGCCAAATTAGAAAGAAAAAGCCTGCGCGGCACAGGCAGTATTGAGTCCGTGAACGCCGGGTTCAACCGTCCCGGCGATCGAGCAGCAGGACCACGGCCCACAAGGCCTGCGACGCCACTGCTCGCCACATTCAAAACGCACTAATAAAAACAAAGGAGTGCCTGAATGTCTTTGGCTGATATTCGTCTGGACGATAAGTACCGACTCGCAACCGGCAATCTGTACCTGACCGGAACCCAGGCGTTGACCCGCTTGCCGATGCTGCAAAAACAGCGCGACGAGGCCCGTGGTCTGAACACGGCAGGTTTCATTTCCGGCTACCGCGGCTCGCCCCTGGGCAATCTCGACAAGAGCCTGTGGGACGCCAAGGATTACCTTCAAGAAAACGCCATCCATTTCCAGCCCGGGGTCAACGAAGAGTTGGCGGCCACGGCCGTTTGGGGCAGTCAGCAGGTCAATCTGTTTCCCGAAGGCAAGTACGACGGCGTGTTCGCGCTGTGGTACGGCAAGGGCCCGGGCGTTGATCGCTGCGGCGACGTGTTCAAGCACGGCAACTCGGCAGGCTCGGCGAAAAACGGCGGGGTGCTGATCCTCGCGGGCGACGACCATGGCTGCAAATCGTCGACCATCGCCCACCAGAGCGAACACGCGTTCATTGCCTCGATGATCCCCGTGCTCAACCCGAGCAACGTTCAGGAAATCCTCGATTACGGCATCATCGGCTGGGAGCTTTCCCGTTACAGCGGATGTTGGGTGGCGATGAAAACCATTGCCGAAAATGTCGACTCGTCCGCTGTTGTCGAAGTCGATCCCCTGCGCATCGAAACGAAAATCCCCGAAGACTTCCAGCTGCCCGAGGATGGCCTGCACATTCGCTGGCCCGATCCGCCGCTGGCCCAGGAAGCACGCCTCAACACCTACAAGATCTACGCCGCCCGCGCCTTCGCCCGCGCCAATAACCTGAACAAGGTCGTCATCGATTCGCCGCAGCCGCGGCTGGGCATCATCACCACCGGCAAATCGTATCTGGACGTGCGCCAAGCACTG
>Ga0157373_10001375_pt1 | contig 18658 bp, 11 predicted proteins | sample C65metaG_FD_113460 | JGI IMG/M metagenome (GOLD analysis project Ga0157373, IMG submission 113460) | Corn rhizosphere microbial communities from Kellogg Biological Station, Michigan, USA - C6-5 metaG | ecosystem: Host-associated > Plants > Roots > Rhizosphere > Soil | place: USA: Michigan... | reverse complement strand
TGTCGAGGCAGGCGGTGTCCGACTGCCCATGCGGGATCAGCGGCCACATCTTGTTGAGGTCGGGACCTCGGAGCTCGCTCTCCATCGACCGGCGGCGCGCATTCATCCAGTTCACGTTGCCGCGCACGGTGTTGATCTCGCCGTTGTGGGCGATGAACCGGTAGGGGTGCGCCAGCTTCCACGACGGGAAGGTATTGGTCGAGAACCGCTGGTGGACCATGGCCAGCGCGGACTGCGTCAGCGGGTTGCGCAGGTCCTCGTAGAAGCTGCCGACTTGCCCGGCCAGCAGCAGGCCCTTGTAGACCACCGTCCGCGTCGAGAAGGACGGGATGTAGAACTGCGTCAGGCCCGGCAGGTCGCGCTTGGCGGCGATCTCGGCCAGCGGGTTCTGGATCTGCTTGCGGACGGTCAGGAGCTTGCGCTCGAAGGCGTCCTGGTCCTTCACGTTGGCGCCGGGCGTGACGATGGCCTGGCGGATGACCGGCATCTGCTCCAGCACCGTCTTGCCGAGGCCGTTGATGTCGACCGGCACGTCGCGCCAGCCCAGCAGGTTCTGGCCCTCGACGCGGATGAAATGCTCGAACTGGCCGACGGCGGCCTCGCGGGTCGCCTCATCGCGCGGCAGGAAGCACATGGCCACGGCGTACTCGCCGGCCGGCGGCAGGCGCAGGTCGTTGCGCGCCGCCCAGTCGCGCAGCAGGGCGTCGGGGATCTGGATCAGGCAGCCGGCGCCGTCGCCCACGAGCGGGTCGGCGCCCACCGCGCCGCGATGGTCGAGGTTGACCAGGATCTGCAGGCCCTGGCGCACGATGTCGTGCGATTTGCGGCCTTTAATGTTCGCCACAAAGCCGACGCCACAGGCGTCGTGCTCATTGCGGGGATCATAAAGGCCTTGCTTCCCAGGGGCGTTCATAAGGGTTCTCGACTATCACTTCGCACCGCAACAAGGGCGCGCGGCGTCTTTTTGCCGAAAAGCCGACTTTTGTCGATGTCTGCGCAATCACAACAGGCGACAAATGGTAACGCCAGCAACAAATTGCCCGCCTTCGGGCGCTGGGGGCCCGCTCAGGGGGTCACTTCCGCGTCAGCCGGCGGCGTGGGGGTCGTTGCGGGCGGCCTGCAGTTCGGCGGCGAGCTGCTCGATGCGGTAGGGTTTGACGAGCAGGCGATAGCCGTCCTGCCTGGCGGCCGCGGCGGCTTCGCTGAACCCGGTTGTGAGGACCACGGGCAGTTCCGGGCGCAGGCGGTTGATCTCGCGGGCCAGGCCGATGCCGTCGAGCTCTCCTGGCATCACCATGTCGGAGAAGACGAGGTCGAAGCGCCGCTTGCGGTCCAGCAGCCGCAGCGCCCGGTCGGCGTTCTCGGCGCGGGTGGGCTCGTAGCCGAGGTCGCGCAGCATTTCGCCCACCACCGAAGCCACGCCGTCGTCGTCCTCGACCAGCAGCACCTTGCCGTGACCATGCGCGGGCTCTTCGCGGGCGGTCTGGGATTCGCGAACGGTGAGCGGCTTGTCCGAGCGGGGCAGCAGCAGGGTGATGGTGGCGCCTTTGCCCTCGCTGCTCTCGATCCGCACGTCGCCGCCGGAAGCGCGGGAGAAGCCGTAGACCTGACTGAGGCCGAGCCCCGTCCCCTGCCCGCGCGCCTTGGTGGTGAAAAAGGGCTCGAAGACGCGGCTGACCATCTCGGGCGCCATGCCCTGGCCGGTGTCGCTCACCGACAGCTTCACGAAGTCGCCGGACAGGGCGCCGTCGGAGAAGCCGGCCTCGTTCTCGGCGGATATCTCGATGCGGCCGCCGTTGGGCATGGCGTCGCGGGCGTTGACCGCGATGTTGAGGATGGCGAGTTCCAGCTGGTGGGGGTCGATCTCCACCGGCCACAGGTCGCGCGCGAACCGCAGCTGAACCACGATGTCCTCGCGCAGGGAGCGGTCGAGCAGGACGCGCATCCCCTCCACCTGGCTGGCGAGGTCGACGACTTCGGGCTTGAGGGCGGTGCGGCGCGAGAAGGCCAGGAGCTGGCGGGTCAGAGCCGAACCGCGGTCCACCGCCTGGCGGATCGAATCCTTCAGCATCTGGCGGCGCTTGGGATCGTCGGTGCGGTCCATCAGGTCGAGCCCGCTGGAGGCGACCATCAGGAGGTTGTTGAAGTCGTGCGCCACCCCGCCGGTGAGCTGGCCGATCGCCTCCATCTTCTGGCTCTGGCGCAGCGCCTCTTCCGCCTTCTCACGCTCCTCGATCTGGACCTGGAGTTCGCTGTTGGTGGCGGCGAGCGCGCGGGCGCGGTGGCGAAGCTCGCGGTTGGCCCGGGTCAGCGCCGCCTGCGCCGCGCCCAGCACCCCCAGCAGAAGCGCGGCCATGCCGATCAACAGCGCCGCGCCGCCATAGCGGGTGAACCGCCGGCTCACCGGCTCCAGCTGGCTCTGGATGCGGACCGTTCCCATGACGCTGCCCGCCTGGCGCATCGGCTCGGTGACGACGAGGTGGGCGCCTTCGAACAGCGGCGCGGCGGGTCCGTTGATGTGGCCGGGCAAGGGCGCGCCGCCACGGTGATAGCCGGCGATCAGGGCGCCGTGCTCATCATAGAGGCCGACGGCTTCGATCTCGGGATTGGCCTGCAGGGCGTTGACGTATTCCTGGGCCGCCGGGCCATCCTGGAAGACGACGGCGGCGCTGGCCGTGCTGCCGAGGATCTGGGCCTCGACGCTGGCCTCGCGCAGCTTTTGCGCCTGATAGAGCTTCTCCCCATAGAGCCCGGCCAGCACGCCGGCGAGCAGGAGGGTCAGGGCCGCGCCGATCGCCAGGACCGGGATGACGCGCCAGGAGCGCCATATGGGCCGCCGCGCCATCAGAGCCTCCCGCCGCTCCGCAGGTGCACCGACAGCGCCAGCCGCATGAGCTTGGAGGAGATGTTCATCCCGTTCTTCGCGGCCGCCTCGTCGTCGATCATGAACCTGACCCGGTTGTCCCGGACCACGAAATGGATGGCGCCCCTGACCGAGCTCATAGCCTGATCGGTGACGGTAAGTACGGGCGTTCCCTGCACGGCGGCAAGACCGTCCTCCACGGACTGGAGTTTGGAACCGCCGATGTAGGCGATGCTGCAGCCGGAATTGGCGTCGATGCGGTCGAGACGGCGCACGATCAGCGGGTGGGCGCCGAGGTGCTGGCCCTGCACGGCCTGATCGATGGCGACCCCGAAGGGATCGGCGCCCACGATGCAAAGGCTGAGGGCGCTATCGGAAGACGGATAGGCGGTCGGCGGCCACTCCACGAAAGGCGCGAACTTGCTGAGGAAGGCGGCCTTGATCGGGAACTCGAGCGAGGCGGCGCGCGCGGAGGCAGGCCCGGCGATCATCGCCAGGATCAGGGCCGCCGCCCCGAGGAAACCTATGCCCGCCCGCACCTTCAACGCGTCAGAACCCCCATCTCAGTTCGGCGTAGAGATTGCGGCGCACCTGGCGCTCTTCCGGCGACTCGATATGCGCCTTGTCGAACAGGTTCGTCCCGCCCACCGCGACCTCGACATCGTCGGTGACCCGCCAGCCAACCCTGGCGTCGGCCTCTATGTAGGACGGCACGGCGGGCTTCGGCAGCGCGTCAACGGCGCGCAGGGCAAGGTCGACGTCGATGTTGTCGGCCAGCGTCATCTGCGAACGCAGGGAAGCCTGATATTCCGGATCGTTGCCGGCCGAGGACAGCCCGGCGCGGTCCAAATGGCCGGGCTTGTCGTGGAAGCTCTTGTGCAGGGTCGTCGCGGCCGCGCTCAGCCGCCACCAGCCGGTCACGTCGTAGCTGCCCCAGGCCTCGAGGCCATAGGTGTGGCCGGCGACGCCGTTTCCAACATAGATCGGGTAGAACTGGCCGCCGCCGACGGGGATAGTCCCGGTATCGCTCGCCTCGTTGGAGCGCAGGTCGTCGTAGTCGTTGTAGAAGGCCGACACCGACAGCGACAGCCGGTCGATGGGGCGGCCGCGATAGCCGGCCTCGTAGGCGATCAGATGCTCGCTCTCGAAGGTTCCGTTCTTGACCAGCTCGCCAAAGCCCGGGATGTCGAAGATCAGGTCACGTTCGATCCGGGAGGGGCTGCGCACCGCGCGCGACACCGCCGCCCACCACATCGTCTTGTCCGACGGCCGCCAGGCCAGCCTCGCACTCGGCATATAGTCCGCGCCGGCGAGGCTGCTGTGCTCTCCCTTCAGGCCCAGCGTCAGGCTCAGGTCCGGGCGAAGCGTCACCTCGTCCTGCACAAACATATCGGCCAGCGTCACGCGGCGGCGCTCAGGATCGAGCACAGCGAAGTTGAGGGTGTTGATGAAGGCGTCATGGGTCACGCGGTAGCCCGCGCCCCAGACGATCTCGTGGCGACCGACGCTGAAATTGTGCTGGCCCTGAATGTCATAGGTCTCCAGCGAGTCTTCCAGCCCGGGCGACGTGCGGGTCGCCTTGTCGAAATAGGCCTGGATGGTCAGGCCGGAACCGTTGCCGAGATCTCGGGTCCAGCGGCCGGTGAGGTTGCCGCCGCGCAGGCGGCCGTCGGGGGCGAGCAGTCTCAGGAGCGAGGTCGTCTTGTCCTGATAGGCGTCACCTTGAAGCGTGAAATCGTCACTTCCGTGGCTCCAATCGGTCCTGAATCCGGCCTGCGCGCCCTTCCACTGGTCGTGAGCGTTGTCCCCGCTCAGGGTCAGGCTGTCGTTGCGGGAAAACCCGGTGGCATAGACGCGCCAAGCGCCGTTCTCGCCCAGCGCTCCACCGTAGCGGATCGAAGCAGAGCCTTCGGTGGTGGCGAAGTTGCCGGTCGCGAGGCCGCCCTTGGTGTCGGCGGCGTCCTTGGTGATGATGTTGATGACGCCGTTGACGGCGTTGGCGCCCCACAGCGTGCCGCCCGGTCCGCTGATCACCTCGATGCGTTCGACATCGGCCAGCATGACGTTCTGGTTTTCCCAGAGCACGCCGGAAAACAGAGGCGTATAGACGCTGCGCCCGTCGATCATCACCAGCAGCTTGTTGGCCGTCTCGAAGCCGTTAAAGCCGCGCGCCGAGATGGCGTAGGAGACAGCGTTGATCCGCGTCACCTGCAGGTTGGGCGCAAGGCGCAAGGCCTCGGGGATGGAGGTCGCGCCCGAGCGTCGGATGTCGTCCTGGGTGATGACGAACACCGAGGCCGGCGCCTGGCTGGCGGGTTCGGCGTGCTTGGACACCGAGGTGATCGCCACCTCGCCCAACTGCTCCAGCGACAGGCGGTCGAGATCCGGTTCCTCGTGGGCGGCGGCTCGTCCCGCAAACAGCACAACGGCGGAAGCGCCCAGGAGAAGGCGCATCAGCGGCTTTGACATTTGTCCCAATCCCCCAAACCCGGCCGGCGCGGCGCCAAGCTCGATCTAACGGGTACGCCAAACGCCGCTTATCGTTGCGTAAGCCTGTTAATCCAGACGCTCAAGACGTGCGAGCACGACGCCTTCGCTGACCTGGTCGCCGGGTTTGGCGGAAAGCTCGGCCACAGCGCCGTCGAAGGGGGCGGTGAGCGTGTGCTCCATCTTCATGGCTTCGAGCGTGACGAGGGGCTGGCCCCTGGTCACGCGATCGCCGGGTTTGGCCGCGACGGAGACGATCTTGCCCGGCATCGGCGAGCGGATCGCGCCATCGGCGACCGCCGTGGCCTCGTCCGCGCCCTGGGCCATCGGCAGTGTGAAGACCAGCGCCTCGCCGCGCTCGAAGATCACCACCTCGCCGTCGTCGGCGATCAGCACATCGGCTTCGAGATCGGTTTGGGTGGAGGCGTCATGGAAGCAGCCATTGCAGGCGATGCGCGTACCGGCGCGAGGGGCGTTCAGGCGAAACCCGGAGAGACCTTCCGCGGAGGACCATGGGGAAGGCTCGCCCTCGTCGCTGACGGCGTTCAGCGCGGCGGCGGCGGCCTCGATGGCGGCTTGCGACGGCTCGCCGGGCGCGGTCAGGGCTTCCAGCCGCTCGTCGATGAAGCCGGTATCCAGGGCGCCCGCCACAAAATCGGCGTGCGAGGCGCAGCGGGCGAGAAAGGCGGCGTTGGTCTTCACCGGCCAGACCTCGACCTGCGCGCAGGCGTTCGCCAGCTTCGCGGCGGCGGCTTCGCGGCTGCCCGCGTGGGCGATCAGCTTGGCGATCATCGGGTCGTAGAAGGGGGTGACCTCGTCGCCCTCCTCGACGGCGCTGTCGACGCGGATGTCGTCGGGCAGGCGGAAGTGTTCGAGCGGGCCGGTCGAGGGCAGGAAGCCGGTGGCGGGGTTCTCGGCGTAGAGCCGCGCCTCCATCGCCCAGCCCTTCAGCTTGATCTTGTCCTGCGCCAGCGGCAGCGGCTCACCGGAGGCGACGCGCAGTTGCCATTCGACCAGGTCCTGGCCGGTGACAGCCTCGGTGACTGGGTGCTCGACCTGCAGGCGGGTGTTCATCTCCATGAACCAGATGCGGTCGGCGCGAAGGCCTTCCGAGGCGTCGGCGATGAACTCGACGGTGCCCGCGCCTTCGTAATTCACGGCCTTGGCGGCCTTCACGGCGGCTTCGCAGACCGCCTTGCGGGTCTTGGCGTCCAAGCCCGGCGCGGGCGCTTCCTCGATCACCTTCTGGTGGCGGCGCTGGAGGGAGCAGTCGCGCTCGAACAGGTGGACGACATGGCCGTGGCTGTCGCCGAACACCTGCACCTCAATGTGGCGCGGACGAGCGGCGTATTTCTCCAGTAGCACCCGGTCGTCGCCGAAGGCCGCCTTGGCCTCGCGGCGTGCAGCGGCCAGCGCGGGGAGGAAGTCCTCATCACGCTCGACCTTGCGCATCCCCTTGCCGCCGCCGCCGGCGACCGCCTTGATCAGCACCGGCCAGGTGATCGACCGAGCTTCCTTTAGCAGCCGCTCGTCGGACTGGTCATCGCCCATGTAGCCAGGCGTCACCGGCACCCCGGCCTGCGCCATCAGCCGTTTGGCGGAGTCCTTGAGTCCCATCGCCCGGATGGCGGATGGAGGCGGCCCGACCCAGACGAGCCCGGCCGCGACCACCGCTTCGGCGAACTCGGCGTTCTCCGACAAGAAGCCGTAGCCCGGGTGGACGGCCTCAGCGCCCGTCTCCTTGGCTGCCGCGAGGATTTTCTGCGGCACGAGATAGCTTTCGCGCGCCGCCGCCGGGCCGATCAGCACCGCTTCGTCGGCCTCGCGCACGTGCGGGGCCTCGGCGTCGGCCTCCGAATAGACGGCTACCGTCCGCACCCCGAGCCTTTTAGCCGTGCGGATAATGCGCCGGGCGATCTCGCCCCGGTTGGCGATCAGAAGCGAACCGATCACGCCATCACATCCGGAAAACGCCGAAGCGCGGATGCTCCGGAATGGGCGCGTTCAGCGACGCGGAGATGGCCAGACCCAGGACGTCGCGGGTCTGGGCGGGATCGATGACGCCGTCGTCCCAGAGCCGGGCGGTGGCGTGGTAGGGGTTGCCCTCGTCCTCGTAGCGCTGGCGGATGGGGCCCTTGAAGGCATCTTCCTCTTCCTTGGTCCACTTGTCGGCGTCGCGGTGGACGGTTGCCAGAACCGATGCCGCCTGCTCGCCGCCCATGACGCTGATCCGCGAATTCGGCCAGGTGAACAGGAAGCGCGGGGAATAGGCCCGGCCGCACATGCCGTAGTTGCCGGCCCCGAACGAGCCGCCGATCAGGACGGTGAACTTCGGCACGCTCGCGGTGGAGACGGCGGTCACCATCTTGGCCCCATCCTTGGCGATGCCGCCGGCCTCATACTTTCCGCCGACCATGAAACCCGAGATGTTCTGCAGGAAGATCAGCGGCGTGCGGCGCTGGCAGGCCAACTCGATGAAGTGCGCGGCCTTCAGTGCGCTCTCGGAGAACAGCACCCCGTTGTTGGCGAGGATGGCGACCGGATAGCCCCAGATGCGCGCGAAGCCGGTGACCAGCGTCGTGCCGTAGAGCGGCTTGAACTCGTGGAATTCCGAGGCGTCGACGAGGCGGGCGATGACCTCGCGCACGTCATAGGGCGCGCGCAGGTCTGGCGGGACGATCCCGTAGATTTCGGACGGGTCGTACTTCGGCGGCTCGGGCGCCTTCACCTCGATGTCCACCGTCTTGACCGTGTTCAGCCGCCCCACGATCGAGCGGACGATCTCCAGCGCGTGCTCGTCGTTGGCGGCCACGTGGTCGACCACGCCCGAGCGGCGGCCGTGGGTGTCGGCGCCGCCCAGTTCCTCGGCGCTGACGATCTCGCCGGTCGCGGCCTTCACCAGCGGCGGGCCGCCCAGGAAGATCGTGCCCTGGTTGGCGACGATGATGGTCTCGTCGCTCATCGCCGGGACGTAGGCGCCGCCGGCGGTGCAGGAGCCCATGACGCAGGCGATCTGGCTGATGCCGCGCGCGCTCATCTGCGACTGGTTGAAGAAGATGCGGCCGAAGTGTTCGCGGTCGGGGAAGATCTCAGCCTGGTGCGGCAGGTTCGCCCCGCCACTGTCGACCAGATAGATGCAGGGCAGCCGGTTCTCGAGCGCGATCTCCTGGGCGCGGAGATGCTTCTTCACCGTCATCGGATAGTAGGTGCCGCCCTTCACCGTGGCGTCGTTGGCGACGATCATCACCTCGCGGCCCGACACGCGCCCGATGCCGGTGATCAGGCCCGCGCCGGGCGCCTCGCCATCGTACATATCGCAGGCCGCGAGCTGGCCGATCTCCAGGAACGGCGTGCCGGGATCGAGCAGGCGTTCGACACGCTCACGCGGCAGCAGCTTGCCCCGCGCTGTGTGCTTGTCGCGAGAGGCTTTCGGCCCGCCCAGCGCCGCCTCGGCCACCTTGGCGCGCAGTTCCTCAACGAGGGCCTTGTTGGCCTCGACGTTCTTTTTGAAGGCGTCGGAAGCCGGATCGATGGCGGAAGTCAGCTTGCTCATCCGCCGACCAACTCCCGGCCGATGAGGAAGCGGCGGATTTCGTTGGTGCCCGCGCCGATGTCGTAGAGCTTGGCGTCGCGCATCAGCCGCTCGACTGGCCAGTCCCTGGTGTAGCCCGCGCCGCCCAGCGCCTGGATGGCCTCGATTGAGGTCTTCACGGCATTTTCGGACGCCAGCAGGATGGCGCCCGCCGCATCGAACCGCGTCGTGCGGCCCGCATCGCAGGCCCGCGCCACGGCATAGACGTAGGCCCGCGCCGAATTGAGCGCGACATACATGTCGGCGACCTTGCCCTGCATCAGCTGGAAGGTCCCGATCGCCTTGCCGAACTGTTTGCGCTCGCGGACGTAGGGCAGGACCACGTCGAGGCAGGCCTGCATGATGCCGAGCGGCCCGGCGGCCAGCACGGCGCGCTCGTAATCCAGCCCGCTCATCAGGACGCCGACGCCGCCGTTCTCCGGGCCCATGATGTTCTCTTCGGGCACCTCGCAGTCCTCGAACACCAGCTCGCCGGTGTCGGACCCGCGCATGCCCATCTTGTCGAGCTTCTGGGAGGTCGAGAACCCCTTCATCCCCTTCTCGATGATGAAGGCGGTGATGCCGCGGCTGTCGGCATCGGGCGCGGTCTTGGCATAGACGACAAGCGTGTCGGCCTCGGCGAAGTTGGTGATCCAGAACTTCGTGCCGTTCAGCACATAGCGATCGCCGACCCTGCGGGCGGTCAGCTTCATCGACACCACGTCGGAGCCGGAACCCGCCTCGCTCATGGCGAGCGCGCCGACGTGTTCGCCGCTGATCAGCCTGGGCAGGTAGCGCGCCTTCTGCTCGGGCGAGGCCCAGCGGCGGATCTGGTTGACGCAGAGGTTGGAGTGGGCGCCGTAGCTCAGGCCGATCGAGGCCGAGGCGCGGGAGACCTCCTCCATCGCCACCACGTGCTCGAGATAGCCGAGGCCAAGCCCGCCGTCGGCTTCCTCCACCGTGATCCCGTGCAGGCCGAGCGCGCCCATCCGGGGCCACAGCTGGCGGGGGAACTTGTTCGTCGCGTCAATCTCGGCGGCGAGCGGCGCGATCTCGGCCTGCGCAAACCGCGCGGTCGTCTCGCGGATGGCGTCGGCCGTCTCGCCGAGTGCGAAGTCCATGGAAGGTCCGGCATCAGGGATCATCCCCGATGCCTAAGCCGGAGCGGCGCCGCACGCAAGAAAGAGGCGGCGGGCCGGGTGGCCTGCCGCCTCAGTGCGTCCGGGTTCAGAGGGGACCGAAGCCGGAGGGTTGGTTAGCCGCCGAAGCCAACGGCGATCTTGAAGTAGGGGCCGTCGATGGTGCGGTCGTAAGACTTGCGCTCCTGATAACCGCCATCGATGGCGTTGAAATACCGCTCCCAGCGATAACCGGCGCCAACCTTGATCCTCTGGATTTCGTAAGAAAGCCCGAGGCTGAGGTCTGCGAGCGGGGTCGTGGCCGATTTCGAGCGGGCCTCCGTCACACCCGTGACTTGGGGATCCCCGACGCGGACCGGGCCACCCACTTGTCCTTGGTAATAACTGACGGTCTCAGTCCCATTAATTCCGGCTTTCTGTTTCCCGAAAAGGACACCCGCCGTGACCGACCAATCTACGTCGAGGCGACCGGAAGCATCGTCGCCCCACAACCGTTTCGCCGCTTCCCACGACAGGGTTGGGCCCAATCCTTTGAACTCGCGCCTAACGGTTGTTTCTGCCTTGTAGTGCGTGTTGTGAGCTACCCCGAAGAGCCAGGCATCCGGGATAAACCAGCCCGAGATGCCGGACATCCATAGGTCGGAGGAAGATTTCAGGTCCGCGTACCGCAGACCGGCCTGAAGGCGCGATTGAAATCCATCCCCAAAGCCCGCGTCCCGGCCGACCTCGAAGTCGACGATATGGTGCTCTTCCCTGTTAGTGGCGGTCGCGGTCGAGAAGTTCGTCCCATGAGAATACTTCGCGTATTGCGGGTATTTTGTGCAGATGTACGCGGCGAAGGCGCAGACATCAGGAGTATCTTTGGCGGCGAGGGACTCGTTTTTGCCGTTGGTCCTGCCGAACCGCGCACCCGCGGAAACGGTCCAGGGGCTATTGGCGGGCGCGTAGGTCAGCCTGACTTCCCGGCCATCACCCCAGTCGAGGTCCTGGTTCTGGGTTTCACCGAAAACATTGATGTTGTCCGGGAACGCCGAGGTGAAGCCCGGAATGACGGGCTGGGCGGGAGCATCCTGACGCTGCACCTGGCCGCCCAGTTCGACGGTGAAGGGATAGGGTTCTCCCGCCGGATGGTTCGGGTTTGCGCCCGTCCACCAGGGGCCGCCGGACCAGTTCTTCGTGACCCGCAGGCCGTAAAGCCTGGGCTCGGTGAGGAAGACGTTGGTGGTCAGACCGGTGTCATCCGAGTTCAGGAAGGCGCCGGTGATAGCCGTCTCATTCGTGACGTTCTTGATATAGGCCATGATGTTCCAGCCGGCGTCTTCGTTGGTGAAGATCGCGGCCAGGTTCATCGTGAAGTAGGGGTGCAGCTTGTCGTAGGTGCTGTCGTTGAATACCCGCCACCACGACTGTGATTGCCAATGCACGTCACTGTGCAGTGTCATCAGCCAGTCGTTGGGAAGGGGAACCGTATAGTCCCCCGTCACCGTCGCGGTGAAATGCGGCGCGTTCGGCAGTTCGTTGCCGCCGAGCTGCTTGAAAAAGCCCTCGCCGCCGTTGTTGCCGTAATCCACCGAAGGATCGAAGCCGGGATAACCGGGGTGAGAGTCCAGGTTGTTGAAGATGGTCTGCGGGTTTGGCACGCCGCCGTTTGCAAGATCGACGTATGGACCGGTGGTCACCGGGTCGAGGCCCATGCTGTAGGCCAGTTCGCAGCCGCTAGGGCCCCCGCCCCCGACACCGCCCACCCGGCCGATAGTGCCATCGGGATTGGCGAAGACATACACGGGCAAGACGCAGCTGGAGGCGTAGGTTGGGAAGGGCCGCGCGACCAGCCAATCTGTATGTCCGGCGGTTCGGTCCATCAGGTCGATGGCCTGTTGGCCGTCGGCGATGCGGGTCTTCTCATAACCGCCCTTGAAACCGAGCTTGAGGTTTTCCAGCGGCCGCCATTCGGCTTCCAGCTCGGCGCCCCAGACCGTGGCGTCGAAATTACGGTTGAATGCAGAGCGATCGACTATCTCGGAGACCTGATAGCCTGTGTAGTCGTAGTAGAAAGCCGCCAGGTTCGCCGTCACGCGGCCTTCGTCCAGCGTATTCTTGGTTCCGAGTTCAAAGGCGTTGACGAACTCAGGTTGAAAGGTTCTTGGCCGGGTCGCCGATTCGGCGGTGTTCGCCAGCGCCGTGGCAGCATCGGCATAAAATTCCCGCACATATCCCGGCGGATTGGCGCCGCCCGCCTTATAGCCGTGCGCATAAGAGCCGTAGATCAGCGTCTGGTCGGTGAAGGAAAGATTCGGTTTCCAATCGAGCGCCAGGCGGCCCGTAGGCTCGCGCCATTCCTGCCGGATGGCCTCGGCGACCGGATAGCCGACCGACTGGGACGCCAGAATCCAGGAAGGGATTCTCGGGGCCTCTTTCTTGTCCACCGTCCAGCGGACACCCGCGGTGAGCTTCAGGTTGTCGACAATCTGGTAATAGGCCTCGCCGAACATGGCGTAGGAGATGAGCTTGTACGGATTTTTGCTCAGAAAATAGTTGTGACCCTTGTCGTTAAGGCTTTCGATCGGATTAGGGTCGATATAGGTGCAATCCTGCACAGCATAAACGCCATTGGGGTCGCCCGGGAGATATCCATTCCTGAGGCATTCGCCGTTGTCCGATTGGCCGGCAACCCAGGGAGGAACCGCTTGGAATATGGCGGCGGCTGCAACCAGCGTGGTGGAATTGAAGAAGACGTAATACTTGTCTTCGCTATCGGATCTCAGAAAATTCGCGCCCAGGCTGAAGTTGAACGGTCCGTCGTAGCTGGATGCCAGCCGAAATTCTTGGCTGAACTGCGTGGATTTCGCGGTGGACAAGTCGACCGCCACCAGACGGTCCGAACACCCAAGTTGGGGGTCGCAGAAGACTCCGCCATACGGTCCGGCAGTGAGTAGACCTGGGCGCATTCCCCCATACGGCTGTAACCAGGCGCCGTGAGCAGTGTTGAACCGATTGTAGTCCTCCAGCGACCATACCTTGTCGGCGCTGTAAGCCGTTTCGGATGTCAGTGTCAGGGTGTCGGTAAGATCATAACTGACCTGAAGCTCTCCCAGATCATTCTGCGCGCGATATTTCGGATCCACCGTGGACTGGATAACCCTGAGATCTTGGGGTTGATCAAGGGTGTTGGCGACCAGGCGGGGGTCGCAACCGCCGGTGTATGAACAGCCAACTACGTTGGCATAGGGGTCGGTCAGCGCGATCGGCAGGCCGATGGCTCCCGACGGAACATAGTAGGGCAACATCAGGCCGTTCGGCCGCTGGAACGAGCTCTGGTCGTAAAGAGATTGACGCGTGCAGCCTTGGCTAAGACCGGCTTGAACGCCCGCCCAGATAGCTCCGCCCTGGCCGCCCGCGATGCTTGTGTCGAAGTACCGTGTGATCGGAATATCGCCAATATGCGTCACCACGTCCTTGTGGCAGAGCTGCTTGCCCGACCGGAGGCGGTCGTCGTCTTCCTGGAAATGCTCCCAGATAAGGTTCATATTCAGCCGGTCGGTCGGCTGCACTCGCAGCGAAACCCGCGTCGACCAGAGATCGCGGCCATCGGTCTGGCTGCCTGAAAGCTCGTTGGTCACATAGCCGTCGCGCTTGGTCCAGGCGCCGGCGACGCGCAGCGCGACCTTGTCCTCCACCAGCGGAATGTTGACCATGCCTTCGACGCGGCTGGAGCTGTAATTGCCGAGGTCGGCCGATAGCTTGGCCTCGTAGCGGAACTTCGGCTTGGCGCTGATGATGTTGACGACGCCCGCCGTCGCATTACGGCCGTAGAGTGTGCCCTGCGGTCCACGCAGGACCTCCACCCGCTCCAAGTCGTAGAATTCCTGCTCGAAGAAGCGGTTACGGATGAAGGGTGTGTTGTTGAAGGCGACGGCGACCGCCGGGTCGGTCGTGGCTGAAATCGCCTGCGTGCCGATGCCGCGAATCTGGATCGAATAACTCGAGAAATTCGTCTTGGTGAAGGTGAAGTTGGGAACCTGAGTAACAAGGTCCGGGCCGCCGGCAACCTGGCTCCGGGTCAGGTCCTCCTGCGTGAACGCCGAAATGGCGATCGGCACATCCTGGATGTCTTCTTCACGCTTCTGCGCGGTGACGATCAGCGCCTGAACCGTCCCGTTGTCAGCGCCGTCCCCCGCGGCGCTGCCGGACTGGGGGGCCGCGCCCTCCACAACGTAGGTATTTCCGTTCACCTGGCGGAATTTCAGGCCGCTGCCGTCCAACAGCATGGCCAGCGCCTGCGCCGGCTCGTAATTGCCCGAAACACCCGCCGTCGCGTGGCCCTCGGCCTCAGTGCGGCTGAACAGGATTTCCGCTTCGCCCTGTTTACCGAACGCTTCGAGCGCGGCGACGAGGCTTTGCTGCGGGATGTCGAAGCGGCGGGCTTCCTGCGCCCATGCCGGGCTGGCGATGGCGGCGGCCGCCACGCCTGTCAGGGCCCAGGACCTAAGACTGCGGAATTGCCTGCGGTTCATTGTCTTTCCCCCCGAGACCGCATTGGCGCGGCCCTTCTGAACCTTCAGATGTCGGGGAAAGCGGACTCCTCATCACGAACTCGAATTTTCTTGGCGCCAGCTGAGTGCGGTGACGCGGGGCGAGCGTTTATCGGCCTCGATGGGGTAGAAGCTGGTGAGCGCGGCGAGAAAGTTTTCCTCGCGGGTGACGCCGAAGACGCCGCTGATCTTCAGCTGCGCGATACGCGGGTCGTCGATGACCAGCTGGGTGTCGGAATAGCGGTTCATCTCGGCGACCGCCTCGGCGATGGTGTTGTCGCGGAAGATGACCTGGCCGCGGCGCCAGCTGGTCGCCTGGTCGGTGTCGGCGGCGGCGACTTCCACCCGCTCGTCGGGCGCGGCGATCAACTCCTCGCCGGGATCGAGGGTATGGCGGGCCAGCACGGGGGCGATGCGCTCGACGCCGCGCAGATGCAGCGGTTCGACGGCGACGCGGCCCTCAACCAGCACCACCTTCACCGCCTGGCCGTCCAGCCTCACGTCGAACCTGGTGCCGAGCGCGGTGACGGTGCGGTCTCCGGCGGTGACGACGAAAGGCCGGGCGGCGTTGTGGGCGACCTGGAACAGCGCCTGGCCCTGCAGCAGCCGGATGTTCCGACGAGCGGGGCTGTAGGCGACCTCGACCACCGAACCGGTGTTGAGCGCGACGGTCGAACCATCGGCCAGCGTGACGTTGCGCTGCTCGCCGACGCCGGTGACGTAGCGCTGCACGGCGACGGCGGGGCCGACTTGAGCAGCGGGCGAAGGCGCTTCCGGAAGGTTGGCGACGTAGGTTCCCGCCAGCACCACGGCGACCAGGCTCGCCGCGATCGCGCCCATCGCCCGCCACGGCGCGCGCCTCGGCGGGGCGGCGGACAGCGCGGCTTCCCGCATCGCCCGCACCTCGGAGAAGGCGGCGATGGCGCCGACCTCCTCGACCATGTCATCGACCTCGGCGAGCGCGGCGGCGTTGTCCGGGTCCGCGCGCCAGGCCTCGAACGCGGCGTGGTCGGCGGCGCTCATCAGGCCAAGCCTGCGCCGCGCGACCCAGTAGGTGGCGGCCTCTTCAGGCGTCTGCATGGCGGCGACCGGGCTCATGCGAGGCGCGCCTTTAAGTGCGCGATGGCGCGCATCATGTCCTTCTCGACGGTCGAGACGGACACGCCGAGGCGCCGGGCGATTTCCGCCGCGCTCAGTTCCTCGAAGCGGTTGAGGACGAAGATCGTCCGCGTCCGCTCCGGCAGTTCCTGCAGGGCCTCGACCATGCGCGCATAGGCCTCCCTGCCCAGTAAGATGCGCTCGGGCGAGAAGTCCTCAATGGAGGGGGCGAGATCGGGATCGAGGCCGGGGTCGTCGCCGGGGCGCCGCGCGGCCTTGCGGGCGCGCTCACGCAGCAGGTTGGCGGCGGTGTGGAAGAGGTAGCCCTCGATGTTGGCGATTTCGCCAAGTTCGGCGCGTTTCAGCAGGCGGGCGAACACCTCCTGCGTCAGGTCCTCGACGTCGGCGCCGTCGCGCAGCCGCCGTGAGAAGAACCGCCGCACCGCCTGGCCGTAGCGGACGGAAAGATCGGCGATGGTCCGCCGATCCGCCTGCCCTGCCCTCGACTGAACGGGATCGCTCATGGCTCGACCTTACGGCCCCTCACACGTACGCGTATGAGCCTGGGCCGATGGCGGAGGCTGTCAAGTTGGGGGAATGGTGGACGCGGCAAGGATTGAACTTGCGACCCCCTCGATGTCAACGAGGTGCTCTCCCACTGAGCTACGCGTCCGGGCCGTGGAAGGGCGGGGATATACGGGAGGGCGAGTGCTCGTTCAAGCCGCCGCGGCGCCGACCACCTTTTCGATCTCGGCGACGATCTCGCGCAGGTGGATGGGCTTGGAGAGGACCTTGGCGCCGGGCGCGGCGGCCTCGGCGGCGGCGAGGCTGACGGCGGCGAAACCGGTGATGAACATGATCGGCGCGCCCGGGCGCTTCTCGCCGGCGATCCGCGCCAGTTCGATGCCGTCCGTGCCGGGCATGACGATGTCGGTCAGCAGCAGGTCCCAGGGGCCGTCCAGCGCCGCGACCGCCTCCTCGCCGTCAGCGCAGGCGGTCACGTCATAGCCCGCGCGCTCCAGCGCCCGCGTCAGGAACGCGCGCATGGACTCGTCGTCTTCTGCAAGAAGGATGTGGGCCATCGAGTCAAACCAATACCGCGTTGAGCGTAAAGCGGCCATGAAAGCCTTTGACCATGCGGCGCTGCGCCGCTTAGTGGCGCCATGAGCGCGCAGCCGCCCTTCGAGATCGTGACGCCCGGAAAGGGCGCGGCGGCAAGCCCCCTGGTCTTCGCCTCGCCCCACTCCGGCCGGGTCTATCCGCCGGAAATGATGGAGGCCTCGGCGCTGGATGCGGAAGCCATCCGCCGCTCGGAAGACGCCTTCGTCGACGAGCTGATCGGGGCGGCGCCGAAGCACGGCGCGACCCTGCTGCTGGCCAGGCTGGCGCGGGCCTGGATCGACGTGAACCGCGAGCCCTGGGAGCTCGACCCCGGCATGTTTGAGGACGAGCTGCCGGACTTCGCCCGGGGCCGCAGCGCGCGGGTGGCGGCGGGGCTGGGCTCGATCGCGAAGATCGTCTCCGAGGGCCAGGAGATCTACGCCCGCAAGCTTACGTTCGAGGAGGCGCGCGAGCGGATCGAGACCACGCACAAGCCCTATCATGCGGCCCTCTCGGCGCTGCTGGACAAGGCTAAGGCCGAGCACGGACTGGCGGTGCTGATCGACTGGCACTCGATGCCCTCGGCCGCGGCGGCGCAGGGGCGGTCGGGCAAGGGCTGCGACCTGGTGCTGGGCGACCGCTTCGGAGCGGCCTGCGCGCCGGCCCTGACGCGGCTGGTGGAACAGCAGTTCGAGGCGATGGGCTATCGCACCGTGCGCAACGCGCCCTACGCCGGCGGCTACACCACAGAGCACTACGGCAAGCCCGGGAAGCGGGTTCACGCCCTGCAGATCGAGATCAACCGGGCGCTTTACCTGGACGAGGCGACGATGCGGCCCACCGAGGGGCTGGCGCGGCTCTCGCGCGATATCGAGCGGCTCACGCAGGCGCTCAGCGAGGCGGACTGGAGCCACCTGCGCTAGCGCACGAAAAAAAGCGGCGCCACGAGGGCGCCGCAGTTCAATAGGGAGGAAACGCCCAGGAAGGGCAGAAGCGGCAAGGCCGCCTCACATCCCCAATCTAGTGTGCGATGCACAACGAGGCAAGGAAAATTTTGCGGTGCAGCAGAATTTTCCGTCGGCCCTCGCCCGTAAGCAGGCCGTTCACGAGGCAATCCGTCCAGCGAACCCCGTGCTGCACCGCACAACGCCACGGGGTATTTCATCAATCGCTGAATAAATTCAAGCGTTTCCGCGCTGCGGCGCCACAACGCTGGCGCAAACGCCTCCCCTCGCGTAAAAGCGCCCGCTTCCAAGCCCTCCCGAAAGTCCGCGCCTTCATGTCCCTGCGAAACATCGCAATCATCGCCCACGTCGACCACGGCAAGACCACGCTGGTGGACCAGCTTCTGGCGCAATCGGGCGTGTTCCGCGCCAACGAGGCGACGACCGAGCGCGCCATGGACTCCAATGACCAGGAGCGCGAGCGCGGCATCACCATCCTGGCCAAGTGCACATCCGTGCTGTGGCACGGCGCGGCCGGCGACACGCGCATCAACATCATCGACACGCCCGGCCACGCCGACTTCGGCGGCGAGGTGGAGCGGATCCTGGGCATGGTCGACGGCTGCCTGCTGCTGGTCGACGCCGAGGAAGGGGTCATGCCCCAGACCAAGTTCGTGCTCGGCAAGGCGCTGAAGCTCGGGCTTCGCCCCATCGTGGTGCTGAACAAGGTCGACCGCCCGCACGCCACGCCCGACAAGGTGCTGAACGACGCCTTCGACCTCTTCGCGAACATGGGCGCAACGGACGACCAGCTCGACTTCCCGCACCTCTATGCGTCCGGCAAGCAGGGCTGGGCGACGCTGGACATGAACCAGCCGTCCGAGACGCTGGCGCCGCTGTTCGACAAGATCGTCGAGCATGTG
>Ga0157373_10001372_pt1 | contig 18696 bp, 15 predicted proteins | sample C65metaG_FD_113460 | JGI IMG/M metagenome (GOLD analysis project Ga0157373, IMG submission 113460) | Corn rhizosphere microbial communities from Kellogg Biological Station, Michigan, USA - C6-5 metaG | ecosystem: Host-associated > Plants > Roots > Rhizosphere > Soil | place: USA: Michigan... | reverse complement strand
CTGCTTGATGGCAAGGAGGCCACCACCTACTGGCGCTTCTTCAACGCCTTCAGGGAGCGCTTTCCCCAGGTGCACCTGAACCAGGACAAGCACCTGACCGACGCCGACAACCTGTTCTGCGCCGGTGGCACGACTTCGGTGTGCGATCTCTACATCTACCCCATCGAACGCTTCTGCGGCGCCAACGTGGCCCAGGCCGTGGCGCGGGACATCCTGTATGAAGTGCAGCGCAACTATTCACCGGGCAGGATCGGTTTTGGCGGGCAGAAACTCCATCAGGACGTGATCATCCTGCAGATCCAGCACTGGCTCGAAGAGCACTTCGCCGACAAGTTCCGTTTCGAAGACGTCGCCCGGGAACACGGCATGAGCATTCGCAATTTCATGCGCCGCTTCCAGACCGCCACTGGCGACAAACCGCTGCATTACCTGCAGCGGCTGCGCATCGAAACCGCCAAGGGCCTGCTCTCCGGCAGCCGCAAGAGCATCAAGACCATCAGCTACGAAGTCGGCTACGACGATGCGAGCTTCTTCGCACGACTATTCCGGCAGCACACCGACCTGTCGCCGAACCAGTACCGGCAGCAATTTCAGCAGGCGGCGTGAGCCTTCGGTTCCCACGAACCCATGTGGGAGCGAGCCTGCTCGCGATGACGGCGGCACATTCAAAATCGTAGCAAGCTGACCTACCGCCATCGCGAGCAGGCTCGCTCCCACAGGGCTATGCGATGGATCAGCGCATAAAAAAGGCCTGCAATCGCAGGCCTTTTTTACTTTCCGAATCAGCCTAAGGCTTATGCGCCCGCGACAGGAACTCGTGGGACTGCATTTCCAGCAGACGACTCAAGGTCCGCTGGAATTCGAACGTCAGGCGACCGCCGGTGTAGAGGTCCTTGAGTTCGACTTCGGCCGAGATGATCAGCTTCACGTTACGGTCGTAGAACTCGTCCACCATATTGATGAAGCGACGGGCGATGTCGTCGGTGGTAACGCTCATCTGCTAGACGCCGCTGAGCAGCACGGCATGGAAAATCTTGCCCAGCTCAATGTAGTCGTTCTGGCTGCGAGGGCCGTCGCACAGCTCACGGAAATCGAACCAGGCCACGTCGTCACAGGTGCGGATGGCGCGGATCTCGCGATTCTCGATCATCAGCACATCGTTTTCGACCGCCTGGGTGCATTCCGGGGTCAGGGCGCGGAAACTCTTGCGCAGGCTTTCCTCGGCAGCGGCGTCCAGTGGGAAATGGAACAGCTCCGCCTGTTCGAGATGGCGCAGGCGATAGTCGACGCCGCTGTCGACGTTGACGATTTCGGTGTGTTCCTTGATCAACGCGATGGCTGGCAGGAAACGCGCCCGCTGCAGGCCGTCCTTGTACAAGCCGTCCGGCACGATGTTCGAGGTGGCGACCAGGGTCACGCCATTCTTGAACAGCTCTTCCATCAAGGTGCCAAGGATCATGGCGTCGGTGATGTCGGACACGAAAAATTCATCGAAGCAGATCACCCGCGTTTCACTGGCGAAACGCTTGGCGATGATGGTCAATGGGTTCTTCTCGCCACCCAGGGTCTTCATCTCTTCGTGCACACGCTTCATGAAGCGGTGGAAGTGCGTGCGGGTCTTTTCCTTGAACGGCAGCGCCTCGAAGAAGGTGTCCACCAGGTAGGTCTTGCCACGGCCCACGCCACCCCAGAAGTACAGGCCCTTGACCGGTGCCAGGTCCTTCTTGCCGAACAGTTTTCCCAACAAGCCCGGCTTGTTGTTCGACGCGGCGATCAGGTCGTCGTACAGGCGCTGCAAATGCCGCACCGCCGTTTCCTGGGCTGCGTCGTGGAAGAACTCCGGGCGTTAGATCAGCTTGATATCGTTCTAGGGGCGTCATATTCGTTAGCAAGGCAACAAAAACGGGCCGTCACTGTAGCGACGGCCCGTAAGAATGGCAATCGGCCCTTATTCAGGGCCGATGGTCGGATGATGCTTTGGATCAATCCTGCACGGGCGTCAGCGCGACGCGCAGCGCATCGATAGCCGCATCCCGCGCAGCATCGTCGGCAAAAGCCGGGCTGTCCGCCACGCACTCACCTTCGAGCCAGACGCTGAAGCCCGCCGCTTCGTTGCGCACGTCCAGTGGCTGGCCGGCTTGCAGTTGCTTGGTCACCTGGCCCGCGGTCTTGCCATCGGCAAAATGGCGAGACAGCAACAGTTGCTCGCCGTCGGCCGCCAGCAAGCGGAAGCGGAAACTGCCGTCGTCTTCGCGAAAGCTGACGAAGCGCGCCGCCTTGGTGGCTTTTTTCTTCGTGCTGGCCGCCACTTGGACCTGGCTGACGAACGAACGCAGGCCAACGGCTTCACGCAGTTCGTTAAGGAACGGCGTCGCCACGGCCCGGGCTTTTTTCGCGCCCAGTTGCAGGATGTCTTCAAGGTCCGCCGGACGTTCGATCAACTGGTGATAACGCTCGCGGGACTCACCCAGCTCGCTGTCGAGCAACTGGAACAGGCGATTCTTCGCTTCACCCCAACCCAGGCCCTGCAACAACTCGTTGCGGAACTCGGCTGACTGGGCCGGAGTGGCGAAGGCCTGGAACAGCGTGAACAGGTGCGAGTTGTCCGGATCCTTCGCTTCGCCCGGGGCGCGGGAGTCGGTGACGATTCGCGAGATCGCGTCCTTCATCTCCTTGGCGCTGCTGAACAGCGGGCTGGTGTTGTCGTAGCTCTTGGACATCTTGCGACCATCGAGCCCTGGCAGCGTGGCGACGCTTTCTTCGATCAGCGCCTCGGGCATGGTGAAAAACTCCTTGCCCTGGCCAAACAGGTGGTTGAAGCGCTGGCCAATGTCCCGAGCCATCTCCACGTGCTGGATCTGATCGCGACCGACCGGCACCTTGTGGGCGTTGAACATCAGGATGTCAGCGGCCATCAGCACCGGGTAGCTGTACAGCCCCATGGTGATGCCGGCGTCCGGGTCTTCGCCGGTCTCGACATTCGTGTCCACCGAGGCCTTGTAGGCATGGGCGCGATTGAGCAGGCCCTTGGCGGCGACACAGGTCAGCAGCCAGGTCAGTTCCGGGATCTCGGGGATATCGGACTGGCGATAAAAGGTCACGCGATCCACATCCAGGCCGCCGGCCAGCCAGGTCGCGGCGATTTCCAGGCGCGAGCGCTGGATGCGCAGCGGGTCATCGCATTTGATCAGGGCGTGGTAGTCGGCCAGGAAGTAGAACGAATCGGCATTGCTGTCGCGGCTAGCGAGAATCGCCGGGCGGATGGCGCCAGCGTAGTTGCCCAGATGCGGGGTGCCAGTGGTGGTGATGCCGGTCAGGATACGGGTACGAGTCGTCATGAATTATCGCTTGTCAGACTGCTGTCAATTCGAAAGGCGCGGCAGGAGCAGATCCTTGAGATCGGTCAGCTTGCCATGAAAAAAGTGCCCGCATTCTGCCACTTTCAGTAGCTCATGGGGGCGTTGGAGCGCGTCGGACCAATCGTAGACCAGTTGGGGATCGACGACTTCATCATTTTCCGGCTGGATCACCGTCAACTCGCCGCTCTTCGCCAAAGGCGACTGCTCGTCCAGGCGCATCACCGCTGGGGCCACCATGAACAGGTGCTTGAGCGATTGCCCCTGGGCCTCGAGCCGTCCACCCAGGCTGGCAGCGACGAAGCCGCCGAAGGAAAAACCGAAGAGGCTCAAGGGCAGTTGCGGATGTTTTTCCCGCAGCCACGCAGCGGCGGCCTCGGCGTCGTCCACTTCACCGGTGCCCATGTCATGGCTGCCGGCACGGGCGCCGACACCGCGATAATTGAAACGCAATGTGACCAGGCCAGCGTCCCGGGCAGTGCGTTGCAGGGTCGAGACCACTTTGTTGAGCATGGTTCCGCCCTGCACCGGATTAGGATGGCAGATCAGCGCCAGGCCACGGGGCGCCTCGCTGTCCAGGTACAAGGCTTCCAGTTGGCCCACCGGGCCTTCGATGACTACAGGGGTTTCGCGCATAAGCAAGGGAAAGAACTCCGTGACCCCGAATAGGGTCGACTCGTCTAGCTAAAAGTCTGTGCCTGGCATGATTGCGATGTTCTTCGCGGTATACAGCGCAGGTCCGAGCCGTTAACGTAAAGCAAAGCCGTTTATAGAGGAAGGACTCGTGGAACACTCGCTCTTAGTTTGGTTGTTGCCGACTCTTGCCCTGGTTGCCGGTGGCCGCCGTGGATTCCTGCTTGCCCGACTGCTGCCCAACGCAGTGCCCAACAGCACGCAACGTCAGCTGGACGACATTCAGGAACGTTTCGACAGTTATCAGAATGAAGTGGTGACCCACTTCAACGCCACCGCCTCTCTGGTGAAGAAACTGACCCAGAGCTACCAGGATGTTCAGGATCATTTGTCCGAAGGCGCCAACCGCCTGGCCCTGGACGAACAGACTCGCCAGCGCCTGCTGGCCGCCCTGCACGCCGACTCGGCGCAGGCACCACGGGAACGCCTGACTCCACCAAGGGATCAGGAGCCACCTCGGGACTACGCACCCAAGGCACCGAATTCGCCCGGCATGCTCGATGAGCATTACGGTTTGAAGAAGTAAGCTGCAAGCAACACCAAAAGCCCGCCCGATCCTGTGATCGGGCGGGCTTTTTTCATGGGCGCAGGTTTTCCATCGGTGAGGCCAGTCCGCTGAGATCAGAACGCCAATTGAAGGCTCTGCTGGCCTTCGAGGCTGAGCAGCAATTGCTTGGCTGCGAGTCCGCCGGCGAAGCCGGTGAGGCTGCCGGAGGTGCCGATGACGCGGTGGCAGGGGGCGATGATCGAAATAGGGTTCCGGCCGTTGGCTGCGCCCACCGCCCGAACAGCAGTCGGCTGACCGATCTGGATGGCGATGTCGCGGTAACTGCGGGTCTCGCCGAAGGGAATGGTCAGCAGCGCCTGCCAGACCCGCTTCTGGAAATCAGTGCCGACAAAGTCCAGCTCCAGCTCGAAGCGGCGCCGCTGACCGGCGAAATACTCCATCAGTTGGCGCTCGGTTTCCTTGAGCAGCGGGTGATGGATGTCTTCTTCCAAGGGGCCCAGGCGCACGCGATTGAGTCGCTCGTTTTCCCACAGGATGGCGGCCAGTCTTGCACCTCGGGCGACGAGGATCAGTTGGCCGACCGGGGATTGGATGGTTTTGTACCGGGGTAACATCGAGTCATTCCTTTACTGACTGGCTTTTGTGGCAGGTTCTCGCGGAGCTGGGTTCAGCCCAACAACCCCAGCTCCTTGGCCCTCGCCACGGCCTGGGTACGGCGCTCCACGCCCAGCTTGCTGTTGATATGACTGGCATGGGTCTTGACGGTGTGCAACGAAATGAACAGCTGCTCGCTGATTTCCTGGTTGGAACAGCCCTGGGCAATCAGTTGCAGTACCGCCCGTTCGCGGCTGCTAAGGCTTTCGACAGGTGCCGGGGAGTCGGCCGGTTGTGTCGACGTCGGCAGGCGTTCGAGTAGATTCTGGCACAAGGGGCTGGAGGGTGCGTGCAGCAGTTGCTCGCGCAGCCATTCACGATGCTCGTCGCCCAGCAGCCATTCGAACGGTTGCAGCACTCCGCCGGCGGCGGCTTCGAAAGCCTGGAGCAGGGTGCTGCGGGCCGCCGGCTCGCGGCCAATACTCAGCAACAAGGCGACTTTCTGGTTGAGCGCCATCACGCTGAGCATCTGCCGGCCGGTTTGCTGGCCGTGTTCAAGCAAAGCGTTGAGCCGCCCTTCCGCCAGCATCGGTTGGCCCCGGATAGATTCCAGCAGCGCCTGCTGCAGTTCGACATGCAACGGCAGTTGCGGGTGGAACTCCGGCGGCGCGGCGGCCTGTTCGCCGGTGTAGGTGCGCCCCAGCCGCGCCAACCAGGCTTCGGCCAGCTCGGTGCGACCCTGGGCCAGCCAGAGCTCGCATTTGACCAGTGTGATCATCGCCAGGTAATAGATCGGCGGAACATCCCAGATATGCATCAGGCGCTCGGCTTCGGCCAGTTCGGCAAAGGCCCTGGCGAACTCGCCATTGTTGCCTTCGATACGGGCGATCACGCAATGACCGAGTAGCACGCTGATGTCGCGGCAGGCCCGTGCTTCGGTAAGACCGGCCTGCAACCGCGCCAGTCCGGCCTGGGGCTGCATGCGCAAGGTCAGCAGGAACCCCTCGTACAGGATCAATCGCGCCCGTACCGCATAAAGCCGTTGGGGCGAGAGTTTGTGCAAACGTTGCAGCCCCTGGCGCACTTCATCCAGCGCCCGCAGGATCTCTCCCCGCGCCTGCAGGACCCGGGCGCGATCGTAGTGGGCCAAGGCCTCGAACAAGGGGTTGCCGACCCGCTGTGCCAGTTCCAGGGAGTCGCGATTCAGACCACGGGCGCGCCACAGGTCACCGTCGGCAATCGCCAGGTTCGACAACGTGGACAAGCACATCAGGCGTTGGCCGTAGCGTGTTTGCGGCAGGCTCTCCAGGGCTTCGGTGCAATAACGCACCGTGGCTTCACGATCCCCACGGCCACGGGCAACGATCCCGCTCAGGGCCAACCATTGAGCGAGCATGGACTTTTGCGCGGTGGCCGACGGGGCCGGCAGGAAACGGCTCAGGTGGGCGGCCAGCTCTTCGGCGGCGTCCAGCTGACAGGCCAGTCCCAACGCCCAGCTGTAGAGCACGATCAGTCTCGGGGTACTGATGAGCAGGCTGTCGGGCAAATCCATCTTCCAGCGCAACAACATGCCGACGTTCTGTTCGGCCAGCAGTTGCTCCTCCGAGAGGGTCTGCACCAGGTTCGCCGCCACATCCAGGTGCCCGGCCCGCAACGCCTGCTCCACGGCTTCGTCGATCAAGCCCTGGGCGTTGAACCAGCGACAGGCGCGCAAGTGCAGGGTCGCGGCCGGCACCATGGCCGGCGCGCTGGGGCGGCTGCGCAGCAGATCGGAGAACAGGTGGTGATAGCGATACCAGTGACCGTGTTCGTCCAGAGGCACCAGGAATACCTGATGGGCCGCCAGGTATCGCAGGATCTCGGCGCTGTCATGGGCTTCGCGCACCGCATCGCACAGTTCGCTGCAAAAGCGATCCTGTGGCGCGGTGTCGTAGAGAAACGCCTGCACCTCGGCGGGCAGGCAGTCGATGACTTCTTCAAGCAGATAATCGCGGATCAGCCCTTCCCCACCGTGCAACGCCTGGGGCAGCCGGCCCTCGGAGCCGGCTTCGGAAGCGGCCAGCAGCCAGAAACGCAGCCCGGCCACCCAGCCTTCGCTGCGCTTGATGAGGTTCTCCAACGCTTCACCGCGCAATGAGCTGCTGTGATGTTCGAGCAGTGTCAGGGCTTCGCCATGGGTCAGGCGCAGGTCCTGTTCGTTCAGCTCGAGCAACTGCCGCGACAGGCGCAGTCGCGCCAGATGCCAGTTCGGCCGCTGGCGACTGGTGACCAGGACCAGCAAACCATCAGGCAGGTGATTGAGGAAAAACTGCAGGCAACGATCCAGCACCGGTCCTTGGGCCAGGTGGTAATCGTCGAGCACCAACAGCAAGGGATTGCGGAGCGTCAGGTGACTGGTCAACTCATCCAGCAGGCCGTCGAGCCATTCTTCGAACGCGAAGGGCTGGTGGCGCTGACGCATTTTCAGCAGGCCCGCCGCCCGGCCGCCCAACTGTGGAAAGAGCGCCTGGAGCCCTTCGAGCAACCGCTCCAGAAAACGTCCCGGATCATTGTCCCTGGCGTTGAGCCCCAACCAGAGGCTTTGCCAATCAACCGGCAGGCTCTGGCAGAACTCCACCGCGAGGGAGCTTTTGCCGAACCCCGCCGGCGCACTGACCAACAGCAATCGGCCGCCGAGCCCCGCACTCAAACGCTCGCACAACCGCGGCCGCACGACATGCCCGTCGGGCAGAGGCGGTCGGTAGAAACGCCCGTCCTGTACCGCGATGGCTGCGCGGGCAGAATCCGGAAGTGAAGACAGATCGGTCATGGCCGGCTCTTGTTTAAATGCAGGTGGCGGCGTTGCAGATGTCCGCAGACTAGCTGTAAACGAAGAGGTATTGAAGGGAGTGCTACAAATGGCTACAAAAAGACTACAACTCAACTGTGGCGAGGGGATTTATCCCCGCTGGGGTGCGAAGCAGCCACAAAAAGAAAAAAGTTGTTCTTTCTGATTCACCAAGGTGACTGGCTTTAGGGCTGCTTCGCACCCCAGCGGGGATAAATCCCCTCGCCACAATCCTGTGTTTAAACCTGAAAAATAAACGCCCCGAACCAGTCGGGGCGTTTATCCGAGGATGCGGCCTCGGGGTGAAGCGGTCTAGCGGATACCGTCCTGGCGCAGCGCGTTCGGCGTGAAATCCGCGGTAGTGGCGGTGAAGCCGAAGTCGTAGGCCGAGTTCTCTTCGTTTTTCATGCCCAGGGCCAGGTAGCGACCGGACTGCAGGTCGTAGAGGGTTTCCAGGGCGTACCACGGCACTTGCTTGTCGTAGTAGTTCTCGGCATGGGCCTCGGCAACGCGCCACAGTTGGCCACGACCGTCATAATGATCGATCACTGCCGCCTGCCAGGTGTCTTCGTCGATGAAGAAATCACGCTTGGCGTAGATGTGGCGTTGGCCTTCCTTGAGGGTCGCGGTGACATGCCAGACACGACGCAGCTCGTAGCGCGCCAGGTCCTGGTTGATGTGGCCGGCCTTGAGGATGTCGGCGTACTTGAGTTGCGGAGAGTCGATCTTGTAGCTGTTGGCGGCGATGTACAGCTCTTTCTTGCCTTCCAGCTTCCAGTCGTAGCGATCCGGCGCACCGTTGTACATGTCCAGGTTGTCGGAGGTACGCAGGCCGTCGGCAGCGGTACCCGGTCCGTCGTAGGAGACCTGTGGCGCACGACGCACACGACGCTGGCCGGCGTTGTAGACCCAGGCCGAACGCGGTTCCTTCACCTGGTCGAGGGTTTCGTGCACCAGCAGCACGCCACCGGCCAGGCGTGCCGGCGCCGTCACTTGCTGTTTGAAGTAGAACAGGATGTTGCCGGGGTTGGCCGGATCGAAATCCTTCATCTTGTCGCGGAACACGAACTGGTCGCGGAAGTACACCAGGCTATAGGAGCCGTTGGGTTGCGGCGTGGCCTGGGTCACCAGGCGCGTCATGCTGCCGCCACGGTAGCGAGTGATATGGTTCCAGATCACTTCGACGCCGCTCTGGGGAATCGGGAACGGTATGGCGGTCTCGAAATTCTCCAGGCCATTGCCACCGGATACCAGCTTGGTGTTGACCGCATTCTTCTTGATGGAGGCGAACACCTCATCCGGCACGGTGGCGCCACGATGGGTCGGGTAGACCGGCATCTTGAAAGTTTCCGGGTAGCGCTTGAACATCGCGTACTGACCCGGTGCGAGCTTGTCCTTGTACTGCTCGACGTTCTGCGCGGTGATGATGAACAGTGGTTTTTCGCTGGCATACGGGTCGGCGAGGAACCCCTTGCTGTCCACGCTACCGGCGTTCTTCGCCATGGGTTTCCAGGCGGAACTCGAACCGTCGGCATTACCGGCCATTTCGGCGCCCATCGGCGTCAGGCTCTTGCCCAGTTTGTCGGCCTCGCCCGCAGGCACCGCGGCCATGACGCTGGCGGCCAGCAGGGACAGTCCCAGTGCGCCGGCCTGCAACAGACTCTTTGTTATTTTCATCGTGTGTCGTCCTGATTACGGTGCTTAGAAGGTCACGCCGACGCTGAGCGCCAGGAAGTCGCGATCGTCCACGGTGCTGAAGTCGCCACCAAAGAAGTTGGTGTAGGCCAGGCTCGCGTTGTAGGTGTTCTGGTACTCGGCATCCAGCCCGAGGCTGACGGCCTTGCGGCCTTCCTCGAAGTTGCCGCCAGGGCCTGGCGAGTAGCCTTTGACGTCATGGGACCAGGCCACGTTGGGCTTGAGGTTCACGCCAGCGAAGACATCCGGGTACTCCCAGATCGCGCGCGCGCGGTAGCCCCAGGAAGTGGCGGTGGTGAAGCCGTCGTTGTCGCAGTTGCTGTTCACGCCGCCGAGGGTCTGACCGCCACCTGCTGCGGTGGAGGCATTGAGCGTCTGACAGGCTCCGTTAGGCAGTTTACCTGGGCCAAACACCGGATCACGACCGTAGCGGGCCTCGGACTTGCTTTCCAGCCCCCCCACATGCGTTACGCCCACTTCACCCACCAGGGTCAGGCGACTGGCGCCCATGACCTGGTCGAGGAAATGGGTGAAGGTCGTTTGAAACTGGGTGATTTCCTTGCGGCTATAGCCATGCAGATCCTGGCCCGGTACCCCCGTTAGCACCGAAGCGTTGGCCAAGGGACCACCGATCGGACGGACGCCAGCAAAAAGAATGTCGGTGGTACTCAGTTGTACCGGCGCATTCGGGCGATAGCTCAGTTCACCGCTCCACGCCGTGCCGGTAGGCAGGGTGGTGGAGAAACTCAGGCCATAGAGACGAATGTCTTCCGGATACTCAACGAAATAGTTGGAGTTGCCGGCCACGATCAGGGGACGCAGTGCCGCCAACGGACCCAACGGAGCCGTGTAGAACTGCGCCGGCGCGCCCGTGGCGCTGAAAATCGGCGCCCGGCTGTGGTAGTTCATGAAGTAGGCACCGAATTCGGTGTCCAGAGGCTCGAACATGTACTTCATGGACGCGCCCCACTGGCCGCTGTCACGGGCGTCGCGGTCCGGGCCACGACGCACCAGCACGCCCTCTTCGTTGACGTCGACCCCTCGCGCGGTCAGGGCCGGCAAGGCAGCACCAGGAATCGTGGAACGCTTGTTCAACACCCGCAGATTATCCGTACAACCATCGGCAATCACATCCGGCTGGGAAAAGAACGTCCCGCAGTTATCGACAACCGTCTGGTCCCACTCCAACTGATAGAACGCCTCAGCCGACAGGTTGTCCGTCAGGCTCTGGGACACATAGAACATGTTGACCGGGATCAGGCCTTCCTTGATCTCGGCACCGGGGCGACGGAACGCCGACACGTCGACCGGGTTGATGGAGTTGATGCCGCCCTGGATGAAGGTCCTTTCACCCCAACTGACCACCTGCTTGCCCAAGCGAACGGAGCCTGGCTGATCGGCAATGGCGTAGTTGTGATAGACGAAAGCATCGAGAATCTGCCCGCCGGAGGACTTGGCGCCTTCCTTGCGGTTGTTGTCGCTGATGTCCTTGTACAGACGATTCTCGTCCTTGAGTTCGAAGTCGTACCAATACTTGCCTCGCACAAACACGCCGGTATCGCCGTACTTCAGCTCCAGGTCATGAATGCCCTTGAAGATCTTCGAGAAGGTTTCCCCGCGCTTGAAGTTCAAGTGGCCGTCATCGGAGGTCTGGGACAGGCCCCGGCCGCCGTTGTTGACACCGATCAGGTCCTTGTTGGCATTGGCCGTGGACCAGCTCGCCCCCACCGACAGGGAGGAATCGAACTGGCCCTCGATTTCACCGATGTTGAAACTGACACCGAATGCAGGCCCGGCGAGCGAAGAGGCGAGGCTGACCGCCAGAGGCAATTTTGCCCGGCGCCAGAACGTGTTTGCAGAGGTCATTCGACGCTACTCCATGTTCTTTATTGTTATGGCAGGGGGTATTTCCAAGGAACGTCTTCGGCGTCCAGCGACAGGCTTGCGGCACTCATTCAAAGTCGCATCGCCCGTTCGTGCAGGTGCCCCATTCTTGAAAATCCTTGAGCGGACTATAGCCAGCAGGTAGTACGGCTTGATCCCTCTAAAGTGTGATTTGCAGCCCCCGACCACTCTGGAACAGTCCTTTGCCAGGCCGACGGATATCGGCCCCGCAAGAATGGCTGAAATTTGCAGTTTGACAAGGCAAGCGCTTGCTCGGTGGGGCTGCCGCACCCTTTCGGGCACGGCAGGATCACCTCAAAGCGTGGACAGGAAGGCGCTGTTGTTGCTCTGCCATTCGGCGATGTCGACGCGGATGCGTTTCTTGTCGAGCTTGCCGACACTGGTCTTGGGAATTTCCGTAACAAGGGCTATCTGGCTCGGGATTGCCCACTTGCTCAGGTGTCCCTGTTCGACAAAAGGCTTGAGGTGTTCCTTGAGCTCGCGCGCCCCGACCTGATGCCCTTCGTGAATCACCAGCAAGGCAAACGGGCGCTCGCCCCACTGCGGATCGGGAATGCCCACCACTGCTACTTCGCGTACCGCCACGTGACGACTGATGAGGTCTTCCAGGTCCAGGGACGAGACCCATTCGCCCCCCGTCTTGATCACGTCCTTGATACGATCGCGGATGTCGATGAAGCCCATGCTGTCCAGCGTGGCCACATCACCGGTATGCAGCCAGCCACCGGCCCAGAGTTCGGCACCCTTCTGCGGTTCGTTGAAATAGCCTTCGCTGAGCCACGGCGCGCGCAGCACCAGTTCGCCCTGGGTCTCGCCATCGGCAGGCAGGAACCGGCCTTCGGCGTCGACAATCGCCGCCTCCACCAAGGGGCCCGGCACGCCGGCCTTGATCCGGTAGCTGATGCGTTCGTCTTCACTGCCGGCCATCAATTCCTCGTTGAGGTGGGCGCAGGAGACCAGCGGGCCGGTTTCCGACATGCCATAGGCGGCAGTGAGCTGAATCCCCCTGGCCTTGGCGGTTTCGTACAGGCTGCGATTCAGGGCGCTACCGCCAATGACGATTTTCCAGCCGCCGAAATCGGCGCCCTGGGCACTCTTGGCGTTGAGGACCATCTGCAGGATGGTCGGCACGCAATGGGAAAAGGTGACCTTCTCCTTGCGCCACAACTGGATCAGGAACTCGGGGTCGTAGCGGCCCGGATAGACCTGCTTGAGGCCGAGCATGGTCGCCACATATGGCAGGCCCCAGGCATGGACATGGAACATCGGCGTGATCGGCATGTACACGTCGTTGGTACCCAGCAATCGCACACTGTCGATGGCGCCCATGATGGTCGCATCGCCCAGGGAGTGCAGCACCAGTTGCCGATGGGTGAAGTAGACGCCCTTGGGATTGCCCGTGGTGCCGGTGGTGTAGAAGGTCGTGGCGACGGAGTTTTCGTCGAAGTCCTGGAAGTCGTAGACGGGGCTGGCAGCCGCCAGCAACTGCTCGTATTCGCCCACCAGGTTCGGCAGGTCGGCGGTTTTTTCCGGCAGGTCGGTCAGCAGCAGGGTCTTGTCCACCGTGGTCAGGTGCCCGGCAATGGCCTGGTACAACCCGACGAACTCGCTGTTGACCAGCACGAAGCGGTCCTCGGCGTGGTTCATGGTGTAGACAATCTGTTCCGGTGACAGCCGCACATTGATGGTGTGGATCACCGCGCCGATCATCGGGATCGCGAACATACATTCCAGGTAACGATGGCTGTCCCAGTCCATCACCGCCACGGTATCACCCGCCTTGACCCCGGCCTCGGTCAGCACGTTGGCCAACCGTGCCACCCGTTCGATCAGCGTCGGATAGCTATAGCGCAACTGGTCACGGTAGACGATCTCGCGGTTTTTCTCGTAACGCACACCAGACATCAGTAGCCGCTTGATCAACAGTGGATATCGATAAGCGCCTTCGGCGGGAGGAATAACGCGAGTCTGCAACATAAGAATCCTTTTCTGACTGCATGGTCGTGACTGAAAGTAAGCACTCTAGAGGGCTTATACACGGTTCAAATCAGCCAAAGGAATGATTTGATCAGCCGGCAAAATACTGGCCCAGAGCCATCCACCCATCCATCCCGGATACTTTGAGTCTGCAATCCCGCCGGGACTGCCACCGCCAGAGGCCAAGCTGCAGAAGTCAAGAAGATCGCAACCTTCTGCAGTGGCGGCAAGAAAGAGAGGTCGACCAGTCAATGCGCTTCGGTAAACGCCAGCTTCACACCAATAGCCACCAGGACCGCGCCCATGGTCCGGTCGAACCAGTGGCCCATGCGGGCGAAACCGGCGCGCACCCGCTGCTGGCTGAACAGCATGGCCACCAGGCAGAACCAGGCGGCCGTTGCGACGGCCAGGTACACACCGTAACCGGCCTGGATCGCCAGCGGCGTATGAGGGTTGATCACCACGGTGAACAGCGACAGGAAGAACAGCGTCGCCTTGGGGTTCAGGCCATTGGTGACGAAGCCTGAAGTGAATGCGCCGCGGGCGGTGCGCTCACCCGCTTCCTTGTGCAGACTCTCCTCGCTCGGCTTGGCCGGTTGCGCCCGCAGCGCCTTGAAGCCGATGTACAGCAGATACGCGGCGGCGGCCCATTTCAGCGCGTTGAACAGCACGATGGACTGCGACACGATCAGGCCGATGCCCAACAGCGAATACCCTACATGCAGGAAAATCGCCGTGCCGACGCCGAGCGCCGTCCAGGTCCCGGCACGACGACCATGGGTCACGCTTTCGCGCACCACCACGGCAAAATCCGGCCCGGGGCTGGCAACCGCCAGCAGGTGGATCAGGGCGACGGTGAGGAATTCGGTGAGGTACATGGCGGGCTCCTTGACTCAATTTCGAAACGGACATCGACTCCTGTGGCGAGGGAATTTATCCCCTCGCCACAAGGCTGCAATTCATCTGGTAGGCTCGTCACCTTACGCCTTCGGCTTCTGACACAAAAGGTACAGTTGATGACGAACACCGTCCGCGCCGCTTTCCTCGACCACCCTTCCCTGGATCTCGGCGACCTGGATCTGGCGCCGTTGCGCAATTGCTTCGACGAACTGCAACTGTTTGCCCACACCACACCGGACCAAGTGATCGAACGACTCAAAGACGCCACCGTGGCAATCACCAACAAGGTCGTGATCGATGCCGCCGCCATGGCCGCCAGCCCCGCATTGAAGCTGATCCTGATCAGCGCCACCGGCACCAACAACGTCGACCTTACGGCCGCTCGCCATCACGGCATTACAGTGTGTAACTGCCAGGGCTACGGGACGCCATCGGTCGCCCAGCACACGATCATGCTGTTGCTGAACCTGGCGACGCGACTGGCCGATTATCAGAAGGCGGTGGGCGATGGGCGCTGGCAACAGGCTTCACAATGCTGCCTGCTGGACTATCCCATCGTCGAACTGCAAGGCAAGACCCTGGGCCTGCTGGGCCACGGCGAACTGGGCAGTGCCGTCGGGCGGCTGGCGGAAGCCTTCGGCATGCACGTGCTGTTGGGCCAGATCCCCGGACGCCCTGCCCGTCCTGACCGCTTGCCGCTGGATCAGCTGTTACCGCAAGTCGATGCCCTGACCCTGCACTGCCCGCTCAATGAGCATACCCGCCACTTCATTGGCGCGCGGGAGCTGGCGATGCTCAAGCCCGGCGCTTTCGTGGTCAACACCGCCCGTGGCGGCCTGATCGATGAACAAGCCCTGGCTGACGCCCTGCGCAACGGTCACCTGGGCGGCGCGGCCACCGATGTGCTGGGCGTGGAGCCGCCAACCCAGGGCAATCCGCTGCTGGCCAGCGACATTCCCCGCCTGATCATCACGCCTCATAACGCCTGGGGCAGTCGCGAGGCGCGGCAACGAATCGTTGGCCAACTGACGGAAAACGCCCAAGGCTTTTTCCGGGGTACAGCGCGACGGGTCGTCAGTTGATAAACTGCCGCACTTTTTTCAAGGAGCAGACCATGGATCCGCGCAGTGAAGTACTGCTTCGTCAGCCCGAACTATTCCAGGGGTCGGTCCTGCTGGCCGGCCTGCCCGCCGACGACCTGCTCGGTCGCTTGCCCGACGCCCATGGCTGGTGCTGGCACGCGGGCGATCAGGCCGCACTGGACGCCCGCTTCCCCGAGCGCAGCCACTTTGGCGTGGACGTCCCTTCTCGTGGGTTCGACAGCGCAGTGGTGTTCCTGCCCAAGGCCAAGGACCTGACGGACTACATTCTCAATGCCGTGGCCTCACGCCTGGGCGGCCGGGAGGTGTTCCTGGTGGGGGAAAAGCGCAGCGGCATCGAAGGCGCTTCCAAGCAGCTCAACCCGTTCGGCAAACCGCGCAAGCTCGACAGCGCACGGCATTGCCAACTGTGGCAGGTCACCGTCGCCAACGTTCCAGAGGCCAAGCCCCTGGAAAGCCTGACCCAGACCTATGAGCTGCCCTTGGAGGAAGGTCCGCTGAAGGTCATCAGCCTGCCGGGGGTGTTCAGCCACGGTCGCCTGGATCGCGGCAGCGCGCTGTTGCTCGAACACCTGGATAAATTGCCCAGCGGCCATCTGCTGGACTTCGGTTGCGGTGCCGGTGTGCTCGGGGCGGCCGTCAAGCGCCGCTATCCCCATAACACCGTCACATTGCTGGATGTGGATGCTTTCGCCGCCGCCAGCAGTCGTTTGACCCTGGCTGCCAACGGCCTCGAAGCCGAGGTGCTGACCGGTGACGGTATCGACGCCGCGCCGATGGGCCTGAACGCGATCCTGAGTAATCCACCGTTCCATGTCGGCGTCCACACCGATTACTACGCGACGGAAAACCTGCTGCGAAAAGCGGCCAAACATCTGAAGAACGGTGGGGAATTGCGCTTGGTCGCGAACAGTTTTCTCAAGTACCAACCGCTGATCGAAGAGCATCTGGGCGTGTGCACCATCAAGGCCGAGGGCCAGGGTTTTCGCATCTACCGGGCCAAGCGCGGTTGAAAGCTTTTTAAGACACAGCACTTGCCCAATCGGATTTGCCTAGGCAGAATCCGCAGCGTCCTAGGGGAGTAGTCTCCCGCGAGCACCCAGCTCGCCCGGCATACGTCAACATACTTGGTCAGCAGACCATGGCGTATGCGGCCCAAGCGTCCGGAACCGGTCGCAGGGTTTGACAAGACCTATGACACGCACACCTTACCCGGGGCGGGGAGGCTGTACGTGTCATAGCCGTGTCGACCCGCCCCTCTAGGAATCACCTGATGCTGGACTCTTTCCTCGTACCCACCACCATCGTTGCGCTGGCCGAAATCGGCGACAAGACGCAATTGCTCGCGCTCGTCCTTGCGGCTCGCTTTCGCAAACCCTGGCCGATCATCGCCGGCATTGTCGCCGCGACCCTGGCCAACCATGCGGCAGCCGGAGCCGTCGGGGCCTGGGTGGGCAGTATTTTCTCGAATGCGGTGTTGCACTGGATCCTGGCCGCGAGCTTCGCCGCCACTGCGCTGTGGACCCTGGTTCCCGACAAACTGGACGACGAAGAAGCGAGCACCGCGCGCAAGTTCGGCCCCTTCCTGACCACGCTGATCGCGTTCTTCCTGGCGGAAATCGGCGACAAAGCCCAGATCGCCACCGTGATGCTCGCCGCGCAGTACCCGGAATTGTGGCTGGTGATCATCGGTACCACCGTGGGCATGCTGATTGCCAACGTGCCGGTGGTACTGGCCGGCAATTTCGCCGCCGATAAACTGCCGCTCACCCTGATCCGCCGCCTGGCCGCCTCGGCATTCTTCATCCTGGCGATTGTGGCGGTGTACAAGGCAATGCAGAGCAGTGGATGGGTTTGATCAGGTAGGCAATTAATACCGTGCCATCGTTCATCGCGAGCAGGCTCGCTCCCACAGGGGATTTGCAGTGCCCACTTTTTTGTGAGCACCGCGCCCAATGTGGGAGCGAGCCTGCTCGCGATGAGGCCAGTCGCCTCACCGCATAAGAACGGTTACTTCTTGGCTTGCTGGTAAAGCGGCATCACCTTCGGAATCGCTGCCTGCAACGAAGCGATCCGGCTGCTGGATGCAGGGTGAGTGCTCATGAACTCCGGTGGCGCGCCTTCTGAAGCCTTGCTCATCTTGTTCCACAAGGTGATGGCGGCGTTCGGGTTATAGCCGGCGCGGGCAGCCAGTTCGAGGCCGATCAGGTCGGCTTCGTTCTCGTTGGCACGGCTGTTGGGCAAGGTCATGCCGTAGTTGGCCACGGTGTCGGCCAGCGCCAGGCTGTCCTGGCCCAGGCCGAACAGGGCGCCGGCGCCCTGCTTGGCCATCTCGATGCCATAGGCCTTGGACATCGCTTCACGCCCGTGCTCGCGCAGGGCATGGGCGATTTCATGGCCCATGACCGCGGCGATTTCATCGTCGGTCAGCTTCAGCGAGTCGATCAACCCGGTGTAGAAAATGATCTTGCCGCCGGGGCCGCAGTTGGCATTGAGCTCGTCACTCTTGATCAGGTTAACTTCCCACTTCCACTGCGCCGAGTCCGGGCGGAACACCGGTGCCTGGGCAATCAGTCGGTCGGCAATGGCCTGGACGCGCCTGGCTTCGCTGCTGGTCTTGTCCAGCGCACCCTGGGTGCTCGCCTCGCCTACGGTCTTCTGGTAGGACTGGGCGTACATCTGGTTGACCTCATCGGTCGACAGCATGCTGAACATGTACTGCTTGCGTTCCACGCCCACGGCGCCGCCGCTGGTGGTATTCACCGATTGGCAACCGGCAAGCAACAGGCTCGTGCCGAGGACACTCACCATCAACGTCTTGTGCATATAAAAGCTCCCTGGAAACGTGGTCGTATCCTATGCGGTGATTGGTATCGACACCAGATATACAACGATGGATTACAGCTATTTCGGACAGAGCCCACCCCAACTCCATTAGCGACACTCACGATTCAAAAACAGTCACCCGACGAATAGCGCCTCATGCCGGGCCATCTGAACGCCGATACAAACTCCAGACGTCATTTCCGCGTCCGGAGCCTTTATGAAATTCAAGTCGATCCAGTTTTCCGTGGCCGCCCTGGCCGGCGCCATCGTGCTCAGCGTGGTCGGTGCCCTGGTGCTCTATGCGTTGTTCGCCGG
>Ga0157373_10001370_pt1 | contig 18709 bp, 19 predicted proteins | sample C65metaG_FD_113460 | JGI IMG/M metagenome (GOLD analysis project Ga0157373, IMG submission 113460) | Corn rhizosphere microbial communities from Kellogg Biological Station, Michigan, USA - C6-5 metaG | ecosystem: Host-associated > Plants > Roots > Rhizosphere > Soil | place: USA: Michigan... | reverse complement strand
GCTGGAGCTCGAGGTCGACGAGGCGCTCGTCCGGCTGTCGGTGGGGATCGAGCACGTCGATGATCTGATCGCGGATCTCGGGCAGGCGTTCGAGCGCGCCGGGTGATGGAGATCCTGCGCGACCTCAACAGACAAGACGGCCTCACCGTCATCGTCACACTTCACCAGGTCGACATAGCGCTGCGCTACTGCGAGCGGATCGTGGCGCTGAAGGAGGGGAAGGTGGCGTACGACGGCAAAGCTTCAAGGCTCGACCGCGAGCGGCTGATCGGTATCTATGGGCCGGAATTCGCCGACATCCTGACCGGGGAGGCTCGATGATCCGCCGCGCGCTCGCCATCCTCGCCGCCGCCGTGACGCTGGCCGGCTGCGGCCAGGGGCTCAATCGCGGCAACGCGCCCGACACGATCCGCTTTTCGATCCTCTCGGCCGAGAACACCCAGACCAACCAGCGCTACTGGACGCCCGTGCTGAAGGACATGGAGAAGGCGACCGGGCTGAAGGTGCGGCCCTACTACCAGTCCAACTACACCTCGCTGATCGAGGCGATGCGCTTCAAGCAGACGGACGTGGGCTGGTTCTCCAACCAGTCGGGGCTGGAAGCGGTGCGGCGGGCGAACGGCGAGGTCTTCGCCCGGACCACCGATCCGTCGGGCGTCGACGGCTATCAGTCGGTTCTGATCGTCAACGCCAAGAGCAAGCTGACGCTGGACGAGGTGCTCAAGTGCGGGCGCAGGCTGACCTTCGGCATCGGCGACGCGAAATCGACCTCGGGCACGCTGGCGCCGATGACCTACCTGTTCGCGCCCCGCAACATCGACCCGCAGAAGTGCTTCAAGACGGTCCGCGCGGCCAACCACCAGACCAACCTGTTCTCGGTGGCCAAGGGCGTTCTGGACGTGGCGACCAACAACACCACCTCGCTGCGGCTGGACGCCCAGCGCGGCGGCACGGCGGCCAAGCAGGTCAAGGTGATCTGGGTTTCGCCGACCATCCCCGAGGACCCGATCATTTACCGCAAGGACCTCGACCCGGCGGTGAAGGAGAAGCTGCGGCAGTTCTTCCTGACCTACGGCCAGGGCGACACGCCCGAAGCGCAACGCGAGCACGCCAACCTCGTGGCCCTGTCGATCGGCGGCTTCGTGCCGGCCGACAATACGCACCTGCTCCCGGTGCGCGAGATGGAGGCGACGGAGGCTGTGATCGAGGCGCGCAACAAGGGGGGCCGGAAGGCGCTCGACCAGGCCGAGCGTACGCTGGCCGCCATCCGCCAGCAGCGGGTCGACCTGGCCGGCAAGGCCGGCATCAAGATCACCAACCCGTAACGGCGCGCATGGCCGAGGCGCCGCCGCTCACGCCCCCTGCTCCACCGCTGTCGCAGCGGCTGTTTGGGCTGTTGCTGTGGGGCGGGATCGCGCTATTGCTCATCGTCAGCTTTGCGCCCGCCGAGGTGTGGCGCGCCCCGATGCTGTTTTCCAACTCCGACAACATGCGCCAGTTCGGGCAGGAGTTCCTGCGTCCGGATTTCAGCGAGTGGCGCACCTACGCCGCCCAGATGTGGCTGACGATCCAGATCGCGCTGTGGGGCACGGCGCTGGCCTTGGTGATCGCCATGCCGCTGGGGCTGGCCGGGGCGCGCAACGTCTCGCCGGACTGGGTCAGGCGGCCGGTGCGCTGGACGCTCGACATCCTGCGCTCGGTGCCGGACCTGGTGATCGGGACACTGTTCGTGGTGGCGGTGGGGCTTGGACCCTTCGCAGGCGTGATGGCGCTGGCGCTGAACACCGGTGGGGTGCTGGGCAAGCTGTTCTCGGAAGCCGTGGAGGCCATCGATGCGGGGCCGATCGAAGGCGTGCGGGCGACGGGCGCGGGGCCGCTGCAGGAAATCGTCTGGGGCGTCATCCCGCAGGTCGCGCCGTTGTGGACCTCCTATGCGCTCTACCGCTTCGAATCGAACGCACGGGCGGCGACGGTGCTGGGCCTGATCGGCGCGGGCGGGATCGGGACGTTGCTGTTCGATGCGTTGAACAGCTTCGCCTACTCGCAGGTGAGCGCGATTGCGGTGGTCATCGTCATCGCCGTCTCCTGCATCGACCTGCTCTCGCAGACCATCCGCAAGCGGCTGATCTAGGCGGCTCGGGGCCCGCGCCGCAGGCGACCCAGCCTGCGCAGACGCCGCCAGAAGCGGGTCTTTTCCGGTTCGGGATAGGGCTGCAGGTTGCGCAGGAATTCTTCCGAGCAGGCGCGCCAGGAATAGCGTTCGGCGAAGGCGCGAACGGCCTTGCGGTCGAGGTCGAGGCAGGCGACGGCGGCCTCGGCCAGCCCGTTCTTCAGGTCGGGCGCGACGAACCCGGCGCCCGATCCGGGAATGATGTCGATGGGCCCCGGCGCGGAGAATCCGGCCACGGGCGTTCCGGCGGCCATCGCCTCCAGGATCACCAGTCCGAAGGTGTCGGTGAGCGAGGGGAAGACGAACACGTCGGCGCAGGCATAAGCCGCCGCCAGCTCGGCGCCGAACCTGGCGCCGGTGAACACCACCTCCGGATACTTCTTCATCAGCTCGGCGCGCTGGGGCCCCTCGCCGACGACGACCTTGGTGCCGGGCAGGTCGAGCCTGGCGAAGGACTCGATGTTCTTCTCCACCGCCACCCGGCCGACATTGACGAAGATCGGACGCGCCAGGCCCTCGAAGATGTCCGGCTCGTCGGGCTGGCGCGGCCGGAACAGCTCCAGGTCGACGCCGCGCGACCAGAAGGAGATGTTGCGAAAGCCGTGGTCCTCCAGCTCTTTCCGCATGGTGGGCGTCGCCACCATGATCCGCCCCGAGGGACCGTGGAACCAGCGCATGTAGGCGTAACCGGCGGCCAGCGGCACGGGCACGCGGGCCGAAATATATTCGGGAAAACGGGTGTGGTAGCTGGTCGTGAACGGCAGCTTCCACTCAAGGCAGATGCGCCGGGCCGCCAGGCCGATCGGCCCCTCGGTGGCGATGTGGATCGCCTCGGGCTCGAAGGACTTGAACTTCTCCTTGGTCGGCCCGTAGGCGCCCAGCGCCAGCTGGATCTCCGAGTAGGTCGGCAGCGGCACCGTCCGGAACTGGTCGGGGCTGACGATCTCGATCTCGTGGCCCATGGCCCGCAGCTCGGCGATGGTGCGGGTGAGCGTGCGCACGACGCCGTTGACCTGAGGCTCCCAGGCGTCGGTGGCGAGGAGGATGCGCATGCGGTCGGACGGCTGTTCCCTGAGCTAGCCGACCTATAGGGCGCGTCGCCGCGCCTTCCAACTCACGGCGGAACTTTAGCCGCCGCCGATCATCGACTGGCTGACGCGGTAGGCGGCCGGCAGGATCAGCACGCCCAGCAGGCAGGGGAAGATGAAGAGGATCAGCGGCACCATCAGCTTGGCCGGCAGCGCCATCGCCTTTTCCTCGGCCTTCAGCATCCGCTTGGTGCGCATGTCGTCGGAGAAGATCGACAGGGTTTCGCCAAGGCTGGTGCCCATCTCTTCGGCCTGCCGCAGCATGGTCGCCATCTGGCGCGATTCGTCGGTGCCGAGGCGTTCGGCGAAGGCGGCCCAGCACTCTTTGCGGCCGCGGCCGGCGCGCAGTTCCAGCGTCAGCAGGTTCACCTGCTCGGCCAGGTTGGGATAGCGACGCACCAGTTCGTCGCCGACGCGGCTGACGGCAGCGTCCAGCGACAGGCCCGCCTCCACCGAGGCGACCAGAAGGTCGAGAAGGTCGGGGAAGCCGTCATTGTATTCGTACTGCAGCTTGCGCTTCTTCCCCTCGAGGAACTTGTCGGGGCCCATCATGCCCGCGACGGCGACGGCGGCCACGGCCGCGACAACGCCGAAGCCCAGCTTGCCGCCGATGGCGAAGGGCACCAGCAGGATGCCCGCGACCACCGCCACGCCCAGGCACACCGCCCGCGCGCCGAGGTAAATGACCACGGCTTCCTTGTTGAAGTAGCCGGCGTGCATCAGCTTGGTGCGCAGGACCGACAGCTGGGCCGGGTCCTGCAACGCCATGCGCTCGCCGAGCTTCCTGATGCTCTTGACCGCGCGCTCGGCGGCCTTGCCCTGGGCGTCGGCGGGCTTGGCTCCGCCGGCGGGCGTCTGACCGGACAGGCGTTCCTCCCGCTTGGAGCGGGCGTTCGCCTCGCGCAGGGCCACAAAGCCGCCGCCGCCGACCGCCAGCGTCAGGCAGACGGTGGCGGTGACCATCAGCACCGTTTCGAGGGTTGAGGCGTCCATCGCTTAGATCCTCATGTCGATCATGCGGCGCATGACCATGTTGCCGACGAACATCCAGAACCCGAACATGCCAAGGCCGATCTGGACGGGCTTTTTATCGATCACGTCGCCGTAGAAGTGAGGCGACATCACCGTCAGGATCAGCAGCACCCCGATCGGCGCGGAAGTCAGGATGATGGCCGAGGCGCGGCCTTCGGAAGCCGCCGCCTTGATCTTCAGCCGCATCTTGTGGCGCTCGCGCACGGCGCGGGCGTTCATTTTCAGGAGGCCCGTCAGGTTGCCGCCGCAACGCTCCTGCAGGCGGATGGTGGCTGCGAACAGGTCCACATCGGGTTGGCGGCAGCGGTCGGCGATGCGGGCCACGGCCTGCTCCAGCGTCGCGCCATAGGCGATTTCGTCGCCGGCCATGCCGAACTCGGTGCCGATCGGATCGGGCATCTCGCGGCCCACCAGGGCCACGGCGGTGGGAACCGGGTGACCGGCCTCGAGGCTGCGCACGATGATTTCGAGCGCGGCGGGGAGCTGCTCGCCCAGCATCTTGGCGCGCTTGCCGGCCGCGAAGTTCAGGATCACCAGCGGCGCGATGACGGCCAGGACCGGACCGACGACCAGGCCCAGCAAGGCGTTGTGCGCCAGCATGAAGATCACGAGCCAGACGCCAAGCGCGCCGCCCGCGGCCATGAGCGCCCAGCGACGCGGCTGGAAGTTCAGGCCCGAGCGAACCACCAGATCGTTGAACCACAGCCAGCCCTGCCGCTCCCCGTCGGAGTTGAGGCCGCGCTGCTTGCGCAATTCGACCACCAGGTCGGCGAGGGACGAGGTCTTCTCGGCGACCGCCAGACGCTGGTTGACCTTCCGCCTCGCCCCGGCGCGGGTCATCAGGCCGGACAGGGCCTGCACCAGCGTGAAAGCCGCGGCGAAGATCAGGATCAGAACGATCAGACGAGGGATATCGCCCATCACAGCACCTTGGTCGGATCAAAGTTGTTGGTGTCGTATTGAATGCCCCGCCGCTGCATCTCCTCGAGGCAGCGCGGCCGCAGGCCGCTGGCGCGGAACTCGCCGTGCACGGTCCCGTCCGCGTCGGTGTGCGTCCGGTGGAAGGCGAAGATCTCCTGCATCTGGACGACGTTGCCTTCCATGCCGGTGATCTCGGTGACGCTCATCACCTTGCGCTTGCCGTCCGAGAGACGGGCGGCCTGAACCACCATGCCGACGGCCGAGGCGATCTGGCCGCGCACGGCTTCGGGACTGATCTTGATGCCGCCCATGGCGACCATCTGCTCGAGGCGGGTGATGGCCTCGCGCGGGTTGTTGGCGTGGATGGTGGCCATGGAGCCTTCGTGGCCGGTGTTCATGGCCTGGAGCATGTCGAAGGCTTCCTCGCCCCGGACTTCCCCCAGGATCACCCGGTCCGGACGCATCCGCAGCGCGTTCTTGACCAGCTCGCGCTGGCGGATTTCGCCCTTGCCTTCGATGTTGGGCGGGCGGGTTTCCATGCGCACCACGTGCGGCTGCTGGAGCTGCAGTTCGGCGGCGTCTTCGATGGTGATCAGGCGCTCGCCTTCGGAGATGGCGGCCGAGCAGGCGTTGAGCAGGGTGGTCTTACCCGAGCCGGTGCCGCCCGAGATGACCGTCGACACGCGGGAGCGCACCGCGCCCCACAGGAATTCGGCGACGCAGGCGGGCATGGCGCCCACCTCCACCAGCCGCTGGAAGCTCAGCGGCTTCTTGGAGAATTTCCGGATCGAGACCGCGGCGCCGTCGATGGCGATCGGGAAGATGGCCGCGTTCACGCGGGAGCCGTCGGCAAGACGGGCGTCCACCATCGGCGAGCTTTCGTCGATCCGGCGTCCGACGCCGGCGACGATGCGGTTGATGATCCGCAAGAGGTGGTTGTTGTCGTAGAAGCGGATCGGGGTGAGTTCGAGCTCGCCGCGCCGTTCCACGTAAACCTGGAAGGGGCCGTTGATCAGGATGTCGTTGATCGACTCGTCCTTCAGCAGCGGCTCGATGGGGCCCAGCCCCACCATCTCGTCATAGACTTCCTCGCCTAGGCGATCGATCTCGCTGGCGTTCAGCGCCATGCGTTCGTCGCGGATGAAGTCGGTGATCAGGTTGCGCACCTGACGGCGCATCTCGCCTTCGTCCAGCTTGTCCAGCTTGGAGAGGTCGAGTTCGTCGATCAGGCGCCCGTGCAGGCGCAGGCGCACGTCCAGAAAGTCGTCCGCCGCCTTGACCGGCTTTGCCGGGGCGTCGACTTGCGGCGGCTGGAAGATGGGCGAAGCCGTCGCCACCGGCGCGGCGGCGGGCGCGGCCTCCGGCGTGGGGGCCGCGGGTTCAGCCTGGAAGCTCTTGCGCAGGGAAAAACGGCTCATCAGGCGGCTCTCGAATTGGCGTCGTCACGGCTGGGATTTTTCAGCATGGCGTCGACAATATCGCTGATGTCCTTGACGATCCGTGACTTTGGACGGTGCTGACTGATCGGACCGCCAAGATTCACCGATGCGGCGGCCGCTTCCCAGTCGGAGGTGACGGCACCCTCTGTCTTGCGGCCGAGCGCCTTCTCGGCCTCGTTGATGGAGGGCGAGGGGCCCAGCACCCGCTTGGCGAGCCGGTTGAGCACCATCCGCGGCGGAGCGCCGCCGGAAACCTCGGCCTCGATTTCGGTCGCCAGCGAACGGGCCGCAAGCAGGGCCGGAACGGTCAGTTCGGAGACGATGACGATCTCGTCGGACCCGGACAGCACGTCCAGCGACCAGGGCTGGCGGTGACGCGGCGCATCGACGACCACGAAGTCATAGACCTGGCAGGCGACCTCCAGCAGCCGAATGACCGCCTCGGCGCTGGTGTTCTCGAAGGCATGCGGGTCGCGGGCCGAGGCGAGGAGGTCGAAGTTGCCCGCCGCGGGGGCGGAGAAGACATCCAGAAGCGCCGCGTCGATGCGCTCGGGGGCCGCGGAGGCGCGCGACAGCAGCATGTTCGACGTGGCGCCGAGGTAGGCGGCGGCCGCGCCGTCGGCGATGTTGAGGTCGACGAGCGCCACCCGCTTGTCGCGCCGTTGCCGCTGCGCGAGCGCGCAGGCCATTTCGATGGCGATGGTGGTGGCCCCCGCCCCGCCCACCGCGCCCATGATGGTCCAGCAACGTGAATTGGCCGCCGCAGCCGCGGCGGCCGGTTCCGGCGTCATCAGGGCGGCGGCGGACAGCGCCAGGTCCACGGGCGCGAAGGGCGCCTCGAGCACGTCCGAGCGCGGCAGGCGCAGGAGCGCGCGCACGAGTCCGGCCGGAAGCTTGGCGCCGGCCAGGATGGCGGCCGGACTGCCGGGGGCGCGCGAAAGGGTGTCGATGGCCCCGATCAGCACTTCGGTGGTGGCGCAGTCGGCGTCGATCAGGACGAGATCGGGAATGTCTCCGAACGTCCAGCGGCCCTGCAGCCGCTCGGGGCCCGCGACCTCGATCTGGGCGCCGGACAGCGCCTCGCGAGCGATGTCGGACAAGCCGTCACCGATCGCGAGAACGCGTCGCCCAGCAAAGGTCGTGATACCCATCAGTTACTCTTAAAGGACGAAAAGCTGCGGTTTACTGAACGGGGCCGCGAAGGCCTCCCACCGGCGTCTTGATGGGCTGGTCGAGGGTTTCGCCATTGAGGATCAGATCGATGGCGGACGGCTCGTTGTTCACCTTCAGCGGATCGGGGGCGAGGCCGAGGCTTTCGGCCGCGGTCGCCAGACGCGGCGTGACCAGCACCACCAGTTCCGTCTCGTGGCGGCGCCACCGGGCCGAGTGGAACAGGGCCCCAAGGATGGGAATGTCGCCCAGCCCCGGCACCTGCCGGATGTTGTTGGCGTAGTCCTGCTGGAAGAGACCGGCGATCGCGAAGGTCTCGCCGTCCTTCAGCTCGATGGTCGTGGCGGTGCGCCGGATCGTCATCGACGGAACGTCGAAGCCGTTGATCCGCAGCGGGTTGGAATTGTCGAGCTGGCTGACTTCCGGAGCCACCTTCAGGCGGATCAGGCCGTTGTTCTGCACCACCGGCGTGAACTTGAGCTGCACGCCGAAGGGCTTGAACTCGATGGTGACGTTGTCCTTCCCGTTCGGCACCGGGAACGGAAACTCGCCGCCGGCCAGGAAGCTCGCCTCCTCGCCCGAGACGGCGGCCAGATTGGGCTGGGCCAGTGTGCGGATCAGGCCCTTATCCTCCATGGCGTCGATCACGACATCCAGCGAGGTGGTGCCGATGTTGGTGCTGATGCCAAAGCGGCCCTGCGGGTTATTGACGCCATAAAGGGCGCTGTTCGTGGTGCCGGGCACGGCCGGCGGGAAGACCAGCCCGGCCGTCAGCAGGCCCGCCTTGCCGCCATGGGCGTCGAGGCTGATGCCGAAGTCCTTCAGGGCGGCGCGGTCGGCTTCGATGATGCGCACCTCCAGCATGATCTGCTGAGCCGCGGCGATGTTGATTTCCGAGCTCACCTGCTTGGGCGCATAGCGCTCGGCGATGTCGCGGGCGCGGGCGGCGTCGCCGGGGGTCGGAACCTCACCGCTGAGCAGCAGACCGGTGCCAAGGCCCGTGACGATGATGTGATCGTTGGGCAGCTCGCGGTTCATCGCCGCCTGCGCCGCCGACGCATCGAAGCCGACGTTCACGTCGATCACCTCGAGCAGGCGGTGGTTCTTGTCATAGACGAGGATGTTGGTGGAACCCATGTCCTCGCCGCGCACATAGACGCTGTTGTTATTGTTGGCGACGATCTGGGCGATCTTCGGCTCGGCGACGACGACCTCGGCGGCGGCCGGCGAGAGCCGGAAGGCCACTGATTTGTCCTTCGGCACGCTGATCGCGCGCGTCGGAGCAATGTCGTCCGCGAAGGCCTGGGCGTGGGCCGGGACCTGTGACAGGCCAAGGACGCACGCAGCCACAAGGGCGACTGTCAGTCGGCTCATGCGCCGGCTCCCGAATTGGCGGACGAACGCTCGTCCCCGTTGATGACGATCAGGCCGCCGGTGGCGGGCCTGGCGACCTTGCGGGCGCCTGCCTGCTGAACCATAGGCGGCGAGGGCGGCGGAGGGACCGCGCTCGGCTGATAGGGTTGACTCGCCATGGAAGCGGCGCTGAACGGGCCAAGATCGCTGACCTTCAGCACCCGGACCGGCGTGATTTCGGCCGCGCCTGTGCGACGGAGCGCCAGTGACAGCTCGCCGACCTTGGCCGCCAGCGAGAGCCTGGCCGCGTCGTCGGCGGAGACTTCAAGAGTGGCCGTATGCGGCGCGACCTTGTCCACGGATGTCTGGTCGGCGTTCATGTTCACGCCGAGCACGCGCACGTCCTGCAGGACGATGTCGGACTGAACGTTCTGGTCCGAACCGGGGATGGTGCGGGTCAGCACCACGTCGACCCGGTCGCCCGGCAGGACGTGACCGCCGCCCCCGGCCTGCTCGGAGACCATGATGGTGTAGGCCCGCATGCCGGGCGTGATCATCGCCGCGACCGAAGCCCGGGCCCCGGCCCCGCTCAGCTTGGCGGGAAGCAGCGGCTCGCGCGCGGCGATGGCGACGAGGGCGACGGGCGCGCCGCCGGCGTCGACCCTGATAACGTCCTTGATCGAGTGATAGGCGCCAACCGGCGCCGCGTTGACCGGCAGGTTCAGGACCACGAGGCTCTTTTCGTCGAGCCTGGTTCCAAAGCCGATCGGCTTGGCCGCCGCGACGACCGGGACCGTCTCAACGGGCTTTTCGTGTTTGCCGGTGGACGGCAGCCAGACCTTGGCGACGACCAGGGCTCCGAGACCTAGAACGGCCGAAGCGCCGAGACTGACGATGGTGCCGACACGCATGACATAACCCCTGGGCTGGAGGCGAACTTTGAGGGGACGATCCCCATTTGAGCTCGCCGACAGTCCGCTTCCCGCGTTGCGATATGTTGAACGGACAGGGTTAAGTGGGTGTTTACGACGTTAGCGTCTGCGTCCGTTTCGCGAAGAGAATCCGCCGCTTGAAGCTTGGCCTAGGAAGGTGCGGCGAAAGGCGCGCGGCTCCTCTCAAACGGTCGGCTTCCGATCCATTCGAATGATTGCATTTGTCACCACTCCGGGCCATCTTCGGCTCGGGGGGACTTACACTGATGTCGATGACGACCGATTCCGGGTCTGCACGTCACAGACGGCGGCGCTCGCCGGAGGAGGCCAAGGAAGAGGCCCTGACATCGGCGCGGCGGCTCCTGCTCGACCGTGGGCCCGACGGCGTGACGCTGAAGGCGGTCGCCGACGACCTTGGCATGTCGCACGGCAATCTCATCCACCACTTCGGCTCGGCCGCCGGCCTGCAGTCGGCGCTGATGGGCGCGATGGTGCGCGACCTGACGCGCGCCCTGGAAACCGCAGTGGTGAAAGTGCGGCTGGAGGACTCCGGCCCACGCGAACTGGTCGACACGGTTTTCGAGGCCTTCGACGGCGGCGGCGCCGGCCATCTGGCGGCCTGGATCGGCCTGTCCCACGACCTCGGTCAGCTGGACTCGGTGCGCGACGCGGTCGCCGACCTGGTGCAGGCAATCACGGAGAAGGTCACCGCCGACGGAGGAGAGGCGCCCCGGCACATTCCTTCGGCGCTGCTGTTCATCACCCTTTGCGCCTTCGGCGACTCCGTCATCGGCGGCGCGCTCTGCGACATGCTGGGCCGGGATCGGCAATCGGTGCGCCGCATCGCCGCGCACATGCTGCCGACGTTCTTCTAGCCTCTAGGAAGCGTCACCGTCGAAGAAGGTGGGCAGCAGACGGGCCGTCATCCGGCGCGTCGCTTCGCCATCGCGGCCGAGCATATCGCGCAGCTGCGGACCGATCACCGAGTCCCCGAACGCACAGAGCGCGATCAGCAGCACCGCCGAAGTGATCCGGCGATGCGCTACTTCGTCGTTGACGCCCGCACGCTCCTCGATGGCGCCCACCAGCGAGCCCACCGCGTCGGCCACCGGATCCAGCTGGGAGACCTCCTGCGAAAGCGCCATCCAGGCGGCCAGCTTGCCCGCGCCGCCCTTTTCGAAGGCGTCGAAGACGATGTCGACCAGGTGGCGCGGGGCCGCCTCGTCGGAGCGGACGTGAGCCACCGCTTCTTCGATGGATTGCCGCAGATCGGCCACCATCGAGCCCATCAGCGCCGACTGCAGCTCGGCCGCCGAGCCGAAGTGGTGGATGACGTTGGCGTGGGTCATGCCCACCGCCTTGCCGACGTTGGAGAGCGTCACCGCCTTGGGCCCGCCCGTCAGCAGCAGTTCGCGGGCGGCGACGAGCGCTTCGTGCTTCGCCTCCTCCGGGCTGCGCTTGCGCCTTTTTTTCGGCGCCACGGGCTGGTGTATTGACATCGGTGTAAATCTTGCCTATCTAACCATCAGCCGATGGCACGGTCGTCAATGGCCACCAACGGCTGGCGCCAGACTCAATCCGGGTCAGCGCAGGAACTTTCGCGCGGAATTCCACAGCGGAGTCAAGGAACACCATGTTCTGCGGCCCCTCTCAGCGCCGATACGCCGCAATCGCGGGCGAAGAGCGCTTTCCGCATTCACTCCCGGCCGTGGCGGCTTCCTCGGCGCCACGGGCCTGATCTGCAACCTCTTTGTGTGTCGCGACCTCTGTGTGTTTCACGTTCAGTTTACATTCATGTCAGTACGCACATCGTCACATGTGAAGGATGACCTCCCCGTGACCCCCAAGACCAAAACCCCCCAGGAGCTGGCGATCCAGCGGCGCGACTACCAGTTCGCGCGCAATGAGCCGCATCCCCGCTGGTGGCTGGAAAACGATCCTGTGCCGACGGCCTTCTATAACGGCCTGTCCGCCCTCTTTCCACTCGGCGAGCGGTTCTTCATGGACTCCGTGAAGCACTTCCGCGACCGCACCAGCGGCAAGCTCAAGGAGCAGGTGGCCGACTTCCTCTACCAGGAGGCCATGCACACCCGCGAGCACGTCGTCTTCAACAAGATGGCGACCGACGCCGGCTACGACATCAAGAAACTTGATAACCGCGCCGCCACCCTCCTCGGCTGGGCCCGCAAGAAGCGTCAGATCTACCAACTGGCCGCCACCGCCGCACTCGAGCACTTCACGGCCATGCTTGCCCACGCGGTGCTCGCCGATCCGCGCCACATGCAAAACGCGCCTGAAGAGGCTCGTCAGATGTGGGAATGGCACGCGATGGAAGAGATCGAGCACAAGGCGGTGGCCTACGACACCTACATGGCCACGCTGAAGAACTGGCCTGGCTTCGCCCGCTGGGGCCTGCGCTCGATCGTGATGGTCGTGGCGACCGTGCTGTTCATCTACGCCGCCATCGCCAACACCAAAGACCTGTTCAAGCAGGACGGCATCGACAACGGCAAGAGCTGGCGGCGCCTGTTCACCTACCTGTTCTTCTCGCCCGGCCTGCTGCGCAAGGTGCTGAAGAGCTACTTCAGCTACTACCGCCCCGGCTTCCACCCTTGGGAGGAGGACGACCGCGCCCTGCTCGCCCGGGCTGAAACCACCATCGTTCGTCCCCCCCTTGTTGGAGTTCCCGCATGAAACTGCTTCCCGCCCTCTTCGCCGCTTCGGCCCTGTTCACCGCGACGACCGCCATGGCGGCCGACGTAACCGGCGTCTGGGCCACCGAGTCCGACCATGGGCGGGTGCAGATCTATCAGTGCGGGGATGCCCTTTGCGGCAAGCTGGTCGATGCCGACCAGATCCGCGCCAATCCCGAGCAGACGGACTACTACAACAAGATCGCTTCCGAACGCGGCCGCAAGGTGAAGGGGCTCGTCCTCTTCGCCGGCTACCGCGGCGGTCCGAGTGAGTGGAAGGGCGGCAAGATCTACGATCCGAAGTCCGGCGACACCGGCCACTCGGGCAAGATCAAGCTGACCGGCCCGAACTCGCTTGAAGTGAAGGGTTGCCTTGGTCCCATCTGCCGGACCCAGCACTGGAAGCGCGCCAGCTAGAATGCGCCGGACACGAGCGGATCAGTTGGTCCGCTCGTGGAAGGCCGTCAGCGATCCGACCGGGAAACCAAGGATCGTCACGCGGGTGCGCTTGAGCACGACGCGCGGATTGAGCAGCGTGAAACGCGTGAAGTAGCGCGGCGTCGGAAAGCCGCCCTCCGGCTTCAGGGGCCGGGTGAAGGACAGTACGTAGTCGTCCTTGTCATGGCGCCCCAGGATGCCCGCGCCGGCCATCGCTTCGGCGGCGACATAGCGTCCGTCGCGCTGGCGGGTCATCGCCCAGCGCCATTCGTCGACCGCGCCGTCATCGTAGGTGAAGATCTCGTCGAAGTGCAGCGACTGGTAGGTTTCGTCCAGCCGCCCTTCGGTGACGACCTCGCAGCGCCGGCTGCGGCCGTCTAGGCCGCGCACGACGCCCCAGCCGCGCGTGCGGCCGAGAAAGAACTGCTCCGGCCGAAAGGCCTGCACGAGCTCGACGCTGCCGTCCACCCCAGGATCTCCAACCCCGCAGCCGGGATACTGCCCGGCGATAACGTGACCGTAAACAGCATGCGCGGTTAAAGCTAAGTCGCCGATTGTCGCGTTTTGCGCATCCGGCGCGCGGCGAAACGTCCCGGCTCAATCAGGGCCGCGAGGTCGCGCGCCAGCGGCGAAGGCGCGCCCAACGCCTTGGCGGCGATGTGCTCGGCCAGCAGCGGCGCGGTGCAGAATCCCCGCGAACCGAGGCCTGAAAGAACGAAGAGTCCCTCGCCGATTTGCCCTGCGAGCGGCAGCTTGTCAGGCGTTGCGGCCCGGATCGAAGCCCGGGCGCCGAGCGGAGCGCCCACGAGCCGCGCGGCCAGGGCCGGCATCCCCTTGGCCAGCAGCGCAAGGTTGCGGACATTGTCCTCGGGGCGGAGGTCGGCGGCCTCCACGTCGCGGTCGTGAGTCGCCCCGAACAGCACGCCGTCGCGGGTGGGAATGGCATAACCGCCGAACGCCGCCGCCGCCGTGCTGACCCCGTGAACCCAACTGGCCTGACCCCGGATCGGCTGGAGCGGAAGATCGGGGGCGAAGGCGGCGCAGGCATGTCCGGCCGCGAGACAGACCACATCGGCTTCATGGGTCTTGCCGTCCGTATGCAGGAGCCAGTGGGCGCCACGCCGTTCGATCGCCGTCACGCGCCCGGCGATCCGCGCCGGCGCCCAGGCGTCCAGCACCGGCCCGGGTTCGATAACCAACGCCTCCTCCATGAAGAGCTCGCCGGGCAGGGCGATCATGGAGGCGGGTTCGAAGATGCCGCTGGCCGCGATGGCCGCAAAACGCACGGCGTCGCGCGGCCCCGTCTCCAGCTGGCGCGCGCCCGTGGCGATCACCGCCTCAGGAAGCTGACGGTAAAGCGCCGTCGCGCGTCGGAAGGCGTCGGCATAGAGCCGCGCGGGGGGGCCGAGGCCGGCGTCCAGCCTGGGGGTCACCAGAGCGGCGGGGTTGCGCGAGGCGCCATCTCCGGCGTCGAACACCGTCGCCTCGACGCCGAGCGCCCGGAACGCCCTCGCCAGCGACGCGCCCGCGATCCCGGCTCCGACGATGGCGACCCGCGAGGGCGTGGATGGGATGGCGGGCGGACCGGGTAGCCGCGCCTCCAGCCGCTCGCGCTTGCGGCCGAAGCCGGGGCGTTTGTCGACTTCGAATCCCGCCCCCTGAAGCCCGCGCCGCACCGAGCCCGCGACCGTGAAGGTCGCCGCGCTCGCGCCGGGCGCCGAGCGGGCCGCGACGAGCGCCAGCACCTCGTCGCTCCACATGGCCGGATTCAGGGCGGGGGAGAAACCGTCGAGGAACCAGGCGTCGGCGGCGCCGTCCCAGGCCGCGAGGGCGTCGCTCACGTCCATGACGGCGAGGTCGAGAACGGCGTGGAATTCCGGCAGCTCGATACGATGGAAGCCCCTCGCCCTTCCGGGCCAGCGGTTGATCAGCGCCTCGGCGGCGTCGCCGATTTCGGGCCAGCGGGACAGTGCGCGCTCAGCCTCCCCTCGCCCGATCGGGTGGGCTTCGATGGAGAAGATGTGCAGCCGGGCGTGGGGCTGGCTCGTGCGTCGCCACAGATCCAGCAGGGCGGCGACGTTCAGGCCCGTCCCGAAGCCGAGTTCGCCGACGACGAAACGCTCGCGTCCCGCCCATGCGCCCGGCAGGCCGCAGCCGTCGAGGAACACGGCCCGGCTCTCGGCCAGACCATCGTCGGAGGAGAAGTACACGTCGCCGTAGAGCCTGGACCTCGGCAGGCCATTCTCGTCCCACTGGAGCGGAGAAGGGGGTCGGTCCTGGGAGTCGCCGGTCATAGCGTCTCTATAAAGCAGAAGGGCCGCCCCGTGAGGGACGGCCCTTCCCGAACGGTATGAACCGACGCTTATTGAGCGTTGGTCGTGGTGTTCGTGGTGTTGGTCGTCGTCGTGGTAGTGTTGCTCGCCGGAGCGTTGGTCGCCGAAGCGTCCGCAGCGGCGTCCGCAGCCGTGGTGTTGGCGGCGGTCGCGTTGGTGTCGGTCGTGGTCGTCGTCGACTCGGTGGTCGTCGCGTTGGCGTCGACCGTGTTGTTCTCGGCCTTCTTGCCGCAGGCGGCGACGGACAGAGCAGCGGCGGCGACGCCGACGATGAGCAGCTTACGGATCATGATCCCTGGTCCCCTGTGAGGATGGAGTGCGCGCCCGGGAATCCCCGACCGCTGCACGGGAATATGCAGTCATTCCAAGGAAGCGCAAGCAAAGAGTTCACGCGCCCGTGATCACTTTTTCACCGCGCCGTGATCGTTCGCGGCCCGTTGCGGGCAGACGGTTGCAAGGGTAACTGCTGCCCGGCCATGTCCGAAGCCGACACCTCCCCCAGGCTGAGCCGCACCTCCTTCGGCTTGCTGTTCGCCGTTTCCATCGTGGTGGCGATCGGCAACACCGGCCTGTTGTCCGTGCTTCCCGCCATTGGGCGCCAGATCGGCATTCCCGATCCCATGGTGGCGGCGATCTTCTCGCTGTCGGCGCTGCTGTGGGCCATCGGCTCGCCGTTCTGGGCGCGGCAGTCGGATGTGCGCGGCCGCAAGCCGATGATCATGATGGGCCTGGCGGGGTTCGCCGTCTCGATGCTGCTGTGCGGCTTCGTGGTGAGCGCGGGGCTGGCGAAGCTGGCCGCGCCGATGATGATCTTCGTCTTCTTCCTGTTTGCGCGAGCGATCTTCGGCCTGATCGGCTCGGCCTCGAATCCGGCGAGCCAGGCCTACGTGGCCGAGCGAACCACGCGGGCCGAACGGACCGGATCGATGGCCCTGCTGGCCAGCGCATTCGGGCTTGGCACCGTGATCGGGCCGGCCATCGCGCCGCTATTCGTGCTGCCGTTCGTGACGCTGGCGGGGCCGCTTTACGCCTTCTCGGTGATGGCCGCGGTGGTGCTGATCCTGACCATTCGCCTGCTGCCCGAAGACTCAAAGCCCGCCGCGCCGGAGGGGCCGAAAGCGGCGAAGGTCAAAAGCGCCAGCCTCTGGCGCGATCCGCGGCTGGCGCCCTTCCTGATCTACGGCTTCCTCGTCGCCACCTGCCAGACGGTGCAGACCCAGACGCTCGGCTTCCTCATCATCGACAAGCTCAAGGTCCCCCCGATGGAGGCGCAGGGCTTCACGGCGGTGGCCATGATGGCCGGAGCGGTGGCGGGGCTGCTGGCGCAATGGGGCCTGATCCGGATGTTCCGGATGGGCCCGCGCGACCTGATCCGCTGGGGCGTGGCGCTGGCGGCCGGCGCGAACCTGCTGGTCGCGCTGGCGCCCGACTACTGGACGGTGGTGATCGGCTTTGCGGTCTCGAGCCTCGGCTACGGCTTTGCGCGGCCGGGGTTTACGGCGGGCGCGTCGCTGTCTGTGGACATGCACGAGCAGGCGGCCGCGGCGGGCGCCATCGGCGGACTGAACGGACTGAACGTCATCGTCGCCCCGCTGTTCGTCTGGCTCTACGAGGCGATCCATCCCGCGCCCTTCCTGCTGAACACGGCGATCCTGGCGGGGCTGTTCGTCTATGCGCTGAAGAACGGGATCCTGCGCGGCGCGGGCGAGCGGGCGACGAGCGACGACGACACCGCCACCTCGATGCTGGAACGCAGCGACGAGGGCGGCTTCTAGGCCGAGAGCCCCGCTTCAGTGGCGAGCTGACGGATATTGCCGAGCGACAGGTAGCCGTCGGCGGTGAGGCCGCGCGACTTTTGCCACAGCCGCAGCTGTGCGCGGGTGTTCGCGCCGATCAGGCCATCCGGCGGGCCGGGGTCGAAGCCGAGCTTCGCCAGCGCCCGTTGGGCCATCATCCGGTCGTCGAGCGATAGCGCCGGTTCGTAAGGCCAGGGCCTCACAAGACCCACGCGCCCGGCAAAGGCGTCGGCCAGCAGCCCGATGCCGAGCGCGTAGCTGAGCGAGTTGTTGTACTTGCGGATGACGAAGTGGTTCGGGAAGGCCAGGAACGCCGGGCCGCCCGCGCCCGACGGCAGCAGCAATTGCGCCGGCGCGGCCTGATCGGCGGTGGCCCAGGGGCGGCCGTCGGCGGTCTTGACGCCCAGCGCCTCCCACCACGAGGGCGGGTTCTTCGGCCCTTCGGTGACCGAGTAGTCGAAGCCGGACGGCAGGATCACCTCGCGCGCCCAGTCCTGGCCCGGCGTCCAGCCCGCCCTGGCGAGGTAGTTGGCGGTCGAGAATAGGGCGTCCTGGGTCGAGCCCCAGATGTCGCGCCGCCCGTCGCTGTCGCCATCGACGGCAGTGGTCAGGAAGACGCTGGGCATGAACTGGGTCTGGCCCATGGCGCCGGCCCAGGAGCCCTTCATCTGGCCGCGCACCGCCTCGCCCTGGCCGATGATGCGCAGCGCCGAAGTCAGCTCACCCTCCGCCCAGTCGCGGCGCCGACCGGCCCAGGCGAGCGTCGCCAGCGAGCGGATCACGTCCATGTCGCCCTGCACCTGGCCGAAGGCAGACTCCATGGCCCATACGCCCAGCACGACCTCACGCGGCACGCCGTAGCGCTGCTCCATCGCCGGAAGGTAGGGCAGCTGGCTGTAGTAGGTCCGGCCCTTAGCGACGCGGTCGTCGGAGACCACGCCCTTGATGTACTCGCTGACCGGCTTGGAGAACTCAGGCTGCTTTGAATCCAGCGAGGCGATCTTCGGGTTCGGCGTCAGTCCCGACAGCTCGCGGTCCAGCAGCCCGGCGGGAAGGCCCGAGGCCAACGCCTTGGCCCGATAGCTCGCCATCCACGCGTCGAAGCCGTTGTCGGCGACCGGCGGCATGGTCGCCGGCGGCGGAGCGGCCGGCGGCGGCGCGCGGGTCGGCGTCGTGATCACCGGCGGCATCTGGCGCGTGGAATCCGCGCAGCCGGCGAGGACGAGCGCGATGAAGGTGCGGCGGTCTATGCGCGAACGGACAGGCATAGGCGCAAGGCTAATGAGCGTTGGGGCAAAGCATCAATCACATCTACGCAACGACGGGCGTGATGTGTGGTTGCGC
>Ga0157373_10001368_pt1 | contig 18714 bp, 15 predicted proteins | sample C65metaG_FD_113460 | JGI IMG/M metagenome (GOLD analysis project Ga0157373, IMG submission 113460) | Corn rhizosphere microbial communities from Kellogg Biological Station, Michigan, USA - C6-5 metaG | ecosystem: Host-associated > Plants > Roots > Rhizosphere > Soil | place: USA: Michigan... | reverse complement strand
CTTGCGCGCTAGCATTTTTCGATGTGAGTGGAAACACGCGCTCGCGGGCCAAAACCGACGCAGGGGTGGCGAGCGCGGCGGGCATACACATGAATTGGCCGGGGCGAGCCCGGCCAATGAGGAGCTGATGGTAAAGCGCAACCGGAAGACGCCGCTGGCTCAGCAGACCCTGCAGAAACCCCAGGACAAACAGCAGCGGGCGCAACCGCTCCGCCACATTCACGGGTGCCGCATGAATGCTGAACTGCGTTTCCTCACGCCCTGCTTTCTCCACCCAATAAACGCTCTGCTCTTCCTTTTGATCCAGGAATGCACCAATCGAGCCATGCACCTCGCGCAACTTCCGCGCCGCATCCTGCAATTCGGAACGTGTGGATTCCTGCTCCACATCTGCCGCCAGTGCATCAATTTCCTGCCACAGGTTTCGCAATGGCTCTGCCAAAGTATTCGGTACCAGTTCCGCTTCACGAACCCGGCACTCCTTGGAGAAATTTCCAAATTTGGAAACCTCCCCCACATGATGGAAAAACCGGTCCGCCGCCATTAGAGCATCCTCCACTGCCATCATTGCAGATGCCTTGCGGAAGGATTTGAGCAGCCCCTTGCGCGTCCGTGGTTGATACAGGCGGTGCAGATCAAAGCGCAGCCCCGCTTGGGAAACACGCAGCCCCAGTTGGACGGCCGCCACCTGCTCGATCGTGTGGGCCTCATCCAGCACCGCAAAATCATTCGGGAACAGAAAGCCGCCTACTTTTCCATCCTCCTTATCGGAAAGTTCCTCTGTATTCAGCAGGGCGAAGAACAGCGTGTGATTCACCACTATGAGTTTCGCCTCCGCTGCTGCCTTCCGCGCCTCCTGGAAAAAGCAATTTCCCCGTGGCCCGCAGTGCCGTGCCGTGCAGGAGTGTGCCTCACTGCACACCTGTAGCCACACCTTCATCTGCGGCTGGAAGGGCAGATCGCTCAGCGTGCCGTCCCGTGTGGACTCGGACCACCGCAGAATGGATTGCAATTCATCCTTCTCCGTGCCGGTGAAAAGATCCTCGGATTGCTCCATCGCACGCCGCAGGCGCATAGGGCACAGATAATTCTGCCGCCCCTTGAGGAGAACGGCGGGCAGTTCCTCTCCCAGCACCTTGCGCACGATGGGGATGTCCTTTCTCACCAGTTGCTCCTGCAGATTGATCGTATGGGTGGAAATGATTCCCTTTCGCCCGGTCTCCAGGGCGAAGCGTGCGGCAGGCAGCAGATAGGCGAGGGATTTTCCCACTCCCGTCCCCGCCTCCGCCACCAGCGGGGAGGCATGGGTGAGCGCATGGGCCACCGCCACCGCCAGCTCCTGCTGCTGCGGCCGGTATTCAAAGTCCCGCGATTTCGAAAGGATTCCTTTCGGGGAAAACGCCTCCCGCACCGCATCACAAAATCCGGGCATCGGCTGGCCTTCCGTCATCGCTATCATCTCCCGCCCATCGCATCCGGCATTTGCTCCGCTGCCAAGCCGCAACTTCACAACACACTCGACACCTCCTCCACTCTATCGCCATCCTCACCTCCAAGCGGCCTGCCATGTTTTTTTCCCGGACTTCATACCAGCGATTCCTTCTGCCTCTGTTTCTGGCCATCGTAGGCGGGCTGCTTTGCGCCTACCTCATCCCCATCGAGCGGGAAACGGTGAAGCAGCAGTTCATCGGCTTTCCGGATTCCGATTTCGCCACCCACCATGCGCGCCCTTACGTGCTGGCTGCCATTTGCTTTCTGCCCGCGCTGGCCACGTTCATGCACTGCTTCGGCAATACCATGGACCGTTATCTGGTCCGCCAGTTCACCTCCATTTTCCTGATCTGCTTTGGCGCACTGTTCTCCATCTGGTTGCTGTTCGACCTGAATGACAACCTTACCGAATTCCGCAGCAGCCAGAATGTCCCCTTTACCATTCTGAAGTTCTATGGCTACCGCTCGCCCGCCATCATTCTTTTCCTGCTTCCCTACGTGCTGCTGCTTTCCCTGCTGTATTGCCTGGGAAAACTTTCCAGTGATCGGGAAATCACCGCCATGGTGCAGTCCGGTCGCAGCGTCACCCGCATCACCACGCCCCTCATCATTGCCGGCTCCTTCTGCAGCCTCCTCTGTCTGGGACTGAACTACCAGTGGGCTCCCATTGCGGAAGGTCAAAAGGACAATATCCTGAACATCGCCCGCGGCCTGCCCACCTTCGAGGCGAACAATGTCATGTATCGGGATCCCCATTCCCGCCGCCTCTGGATGATCGGGGCATTCCCCACCAAATACGAAAAAGGCGTGCCCCTCCAGAACATCGAGGTAACTGCCACCCGTCCGGACAAGAGTGTGGCCTACCGCCTCACCGCCAGCCGCGCCTTTTGGAAACGGAAGCAAAAAACCTGGACCTTCGAGGACGCTGCCATCGCTGTCTTTTCGCCAGGAAAACCGCCCGTTTTCAAAACACCTAAAGATCCTTTGGTGGTAAAGGGCTGGGAGGAAACGCCGTGGCAATTGATTAAACCAGGCCTCGCCACCCAGTATCTGGGCGTCCCCGGGCTGGTGAGTTGGCTGCGCACCAATGGCTCCCAGGGATTCCGGGATGAGCAGGCACCCTACCTGACCCAGCTCCACTATCGCATTGCCCTGCCCTTCGCCTGCCTTGTCACCGTTCTACTGGCCACTCCGCTGGCCATTCACTTCTCCCGCCGTGGCCCGGGCAGCGGAGTTTTTCTCGCGGTCGTTCTTTCGGCCCTCATGCTGCTGATCAGTAATATCGCGCTCGCCTTCGGAGAATCCGGCATCATCCCGTCCTATCTTGCCGCATGGCTGCCCAATCTTCTCTTCACCCTCCTGGGTCTCTATTTCTATCACCGCCGCGCGACCGGCCGCCCCATCTATCAAAGCATCCGCCGGTTGTTTCCCACCAACGACTGATCCACCCACACCTCTCCCATGGCCTTTGCAGATTCATGGCACGTCCGTTCCCGGGCACGTGAGTGCGCCGCCACCCAGCGCGCCTTCGTGGATGGGGAATTCATCATTACGGCGCTTTTCCCCGATCCGGAAACCAGTGGCTACGTCCGCCGGGATTACGGCATCGAGGCATGGTCCGAACGGACGGATGAGGATGAAGCACCGTTTTCCTTCTGGCGCACCCGCTACGCCGCTCCCACCCGGGATGAAAAAACCACTCCGGAAGAAAAACTCAGCGCCGAGGAAATCCTCCGCCGTCTGGTGGAGGAGGATGAGGATCACACCGAGAATACCCGCTACATCCTGGCCGTGATGCTGGAGCGCCAGAAACTGCTGATGGAAAAGGACACCCAACGCACTGGGAGCAGCATCCTGCGCGTCTACGAGCACAAAAAAACCAGCGAGATCTACATCGTCAAAGACCCCAACATCCCGCTTAGCGAGATCGAAAAAGTACAGAACGAAGTCTTCATCCTCCTTGAAAACAACGGCCGCACTCCTCAACCGATTGAGGAGTCTCCCTCAGCGGACACTTGATGATACAGTGCGGAATACTTGCTACTTCAGCTTGGCGGCAATGTCGGCTGAGAGGCGGGAAATCAGTCTCGATTGAGCCGCCACCAGAGCCTGATAGCCATCACTCGTCAGCGGTTCACGATCCACGAAAGTATGGGAGGCGATGAGCCGCCTTTCCGGCAAGGCATAGGCCCGCCACCCTGCCTCGATCACGGCATAGCCATCCGAGGAAGCATGTAGCTGGCGGATATCCAGCGTCACCTGATAGCGCACCTCATCATCCCGCTGCCATGGATAAACGCGCACGTTCCCCGTGTGCAGGCGGCGGCCCAGATTGGTGGCAGTCACCCGGCCAATGGAGGTGGAAAGATCCCCCGCCCAGCGGTGGTCTTCCGCCACGCCCAGTTGATTTGTATCCTCCTGGATCACCAGATTCACCCGGTCGATGTATTCCGCCAGGCTCACCGGCCCCACGCCGATACCCATCCCACTCCCGGAAGGGGCAGGGCCATCTGCCGTGAGCATGTAATAGTTTTTTGACCCCCCTGCGCATCCGGCAAGGAACAGGGCGGCTAAAATGGAGATCGACCGAAGGAACATGAGAAGAATGGAGTAATGGACTTAGCGCTTGGGAGCCTTGGGAATCGGATTGCCAGAGGAATCGCGGCCGAAGAGCAGCGAGTTCGGCTTCTCATCAATGGTCTGGGTCATCGATTTGATGGAACGCAGAGAGGCCCGCAGCTCATCCAGAGTGCGCAGCAGATCTCCCTGAATCGCTCCATCCGGCCCCACACTGGAGACGGATTTCTGAAGTTCACTCAGCGTCTGACGGATATCGGAAGGAAGCTCGCGGAATGCGGGATCCTCCAGCGTCTGGCGCGCTGCTGCCGCCGTGACCTCGATTTCCTTCAGCGTTGCCTGCGAGCTTTCCGCTGCAGCGGAGAATTTCCGCATCGTATCATCCAGCGGAAGGGCCTGGATCTTATCCAGGATCGCAGTGATTTTCGCCTCCAGTTGGGCGAGACCGGAGGAAACCGTGGGCAGGGTGGTTAGATCTCCGGCAGTCCCCAGATCCGCAGGCGGGGAATCCTTGTAGAAATCCAGATCCACATACATCGCCCCAGTCAGGAGGCTGCCGGTCTTGAGTGCTGCCCGAAGGCCGTTTCTTACTGCCCCGGCGAGGAATGCCGAATTCGGCTCCGTCATCTTGTCCGCCGTCTCTCGCCGGAGTTGATAGGGATCTATTTCGATAAGCACCGGGATGCGGCGGTCATCCACACTGCTGTCTGTATAATAATTGAAGGAAATATCCACCACCCGCCCGATGACGATGCCGCGGAACTCCACCGGAGCCCCCTTGGAAAGGCCACGCACGGATTGGTCAAACTGAAGCAGGAATTTGAGCGTCGGATTGAAGGTGGATTTCTGGGCTGCATCCTCATCCCGATAGAGCACAAAGGTAGAGTTATCCTTAACCACTGGACCTGGAACAATACCCTCCGGCACGCCGAAGACGGCCCCACCCGTAACCATGGCTTGAAAAGAAGGCGTCCGCACCTTGAAGCCGTCCGCCCCGGCACTGATATCGATGCCGCTGCTGTTCCAGAAGCGTGTGTTTTCCTTCACCAGATGGCTGTATTCCTCCTTGATGAAGGCATCATAGATCACCTTGGAACCATCGGGAGCCAGGCGGCGGCTTTCGATGCGGCCCACTTCGAAACCCCGATAGTAGATGGGGGAAGCCGGAGCCAAAGAGCCTGCCGTATCTGCCTCCAGCACCAGGCGGCGGCCGGGAATGTTGGTATTGGTGGCAGGCGGTGTTTCCAGACCCACATAATCCGTTACCATCTCCTTTCCTGTGCCGGGATCCAGTTCAATGAACGCCCCTGTGATCAGCGTGCCCAGGCCGGAAATATCGGATGCAGACACGCGCGGACGCACCACCCAGAAGCGGGTGCCATGGCGCAGGAGATTCTCCGCTTCTGGATCGAGCTCGGCAGAAACCACCACGGACGTCAGATCATTGGCCAGTTCCACATGCTTCACGTAGCCCACCCTTACCGAACGGCATCGAATCTCCGTTTTTCCGGCAGCAATGCCCTCTGCGGTTTCAAAACGGATCTCCACAACGGGCCCCTTCGCCTTAAAATTCTGATAGACCAGCCAACTGCCGATCAGCAAAGCCAGAATAGGCACGACCCAGACAATGTTCCACCGCTGGGTGGGACGGAAATCCGGAGTCGCTGCGGGGATTTCCTCGTCAGGAGTTGATGTCGGTTCGCTCAAAAGGCTGGGGAGGGGTTGTGGATTGGCGTTGCTCGGCTAGCAGGCGGTCACAGAGGAGCCGCGGATCAAAGCTCATGGCGGAAAACATGGTGACGATCACCACACAGGCGAAGGCGAGCGCCCCCGGACCGATGGTGACTGTCATGTAGTTCCCCAACTGGGCGAGCGCTACTAAAATGCCCACCACGAAAATATCAACCATCGACCATCGGCCCATCAACTCCGTGACCAAATAGATGCGCCCCAATGCTTTGGGCGAGGGATGCAATTTCCCGGAAGCAGCTGCGCACAGCCAGCACAAGGCAATGATTTTCAACAGCGGAATCAGAATGGACGCAGTGAAAATCACGATGGCGATGGGATAGGCACCAGCTTTCCAGAAATTGATCATCCCCTCGATGATGGTGGCCTTCGTCACCTCTCCCACCTCCACGATGGTCATGATCGGCAGAAGATTGGCAGGAATGTAGAAAATGGCAGCCGCCGCCAGCAGGGCCAGTGTGCGCTGGATGCTGTGCGGCTTTCTGAGATGGAGATGGCTCCCGCAGCGCGGGCAATGGTGCAGCGCCACGGGAGAGGCTTTCCCGCAGACGTGGCAGCCAGCCAGATTCCGGTCGATCCCGCGCGGGAGCTTGTCGGTGGGGGCCAGTGCGTCACTCATCGCTTTCCTTTCGCCACCTCCAGGCGGTCCCACAGTTCATCCCGATCGATACCGGCCACAGCCGCAGCCATACACAGCATAAGGATACAAAACATGTAGAATCCGATGCCAAAATGAACATCCGCCACCTTCGCAATCTTCAAAAGACTCACCAACACTGCGAGCACGAAGACCTCGATCATGTTCCATGGCTCCATCCGGCTCAGCCAGCGGGCTACCGAATAGGAGCCCGGGGCCAGCCGCCCGAAAATCAGCGGGCCACAAACAAAAATCAACCCGCCTGAAAAAATCACAGGCATCACCACGGTGAAAAGCCCCACCCCCAGGCCTACCACCACACTTCCCTGATTCACCAGTGCCACAGAGGCGCTCGTCAGATTCAAGGTCCTCCGCATGCCTGCGGCATCCATCGTCAGGAATGGGAAAAAATGCACCAGTATCAGCAGGATCAGCGCCGTGGACGCAAAGGCCGTCGCCCGCCGCAGGGAGGCGGGGCGGTTTTGAAACAGCACTGCATCACAGCGCTGGCAGCGGGCGGCTGTTCCTTCCGGTACCGGCACGGCTTCATGAACCGTGTCACAGAAATGACAGATCGAGCGGTGCGGACCACCCGGCGGCTTGGGCCAGGAAAGAATGGAAAGTTTTCGTCTCAAGTGTTGGCAGATCTAGGAATACTCACGGTAGTGCAACCACTCTTTGAGCCAGTTCGCCCAAACCTTCCACTCCGCATTCCACAAAATCACCTGCTTGGAGAAATTTGGGGGGGGCCATGCCCATACCCACCCCGGCCGGAGTTCCGGTGGCGATCACATCCCCCGGCAGCAGTGTCATGAACCTGCTGATGTAACTGACGATCTGGCGGACGCTGGCCAGCATGTCGCCCGTCCAGCCATTCTGCCGCAGCTCTCCATTCACCTTGCACCAGAGCCGGAGCTTTTGCGGGTCCGGCACCTCATCCGCAGTCGCCAGCCAAGGCCCCATCGGCGCAAAACTGTCCGCACTCTTACCCTTCGTCCACTGTCCGCCCATGTCCTTTTGGAAGGCACGCTCGGAAAAATCACAAAACGTGGAATATCCTGCCAGATAGTCCAGAGCGTCCACCTCCTCCACATAGGAGGCCGTGCGGCCAATCACCACCGCCAGCTCCACCTCGTAGTCCAGCTTGGTGGAATGGCGCGGAATGATCACATCATCCTGTGGCCCGCTCCATGCCGTGGTGGCCTTCATGAATAGTGTGGGCTCAGTCGGCAGGCCCTCGCCCAGCTCCTTGGCGTGATCCAGATAGTTTTTCCCCACGCAGACGATCTTCGATGGCCGGGCGATCGGCGGACCCAGCCTGACGAGCGGATCCACTTCCACTCCTCCCGGACATCCATCCGCCACCCACTCGGCAATCGCCTCCAATCCCCCAATGGCGAAAAAGCCCTCATCGTAATCCTGAAATTCGCTGCTCGCGTCGATCCGCCGTCCATCCGGCAGCAGAACGCCGGGCTCCTCACGGCCTGCTTCTCCAAATCGTATGAGTTTCATCGGTTGTAATCTATCCTCATTCCGCCATCAGGGAACTTGAAATATCATTCTTCCTCCACTGCTGCAGGTCGCTGCGGCATTGCCAATACCTTGTCCACACGCATGCCATCCATATCCAGAATTTCAAAAAGCCAGCCGCTTTCCTCCAAAATATCACCTTCCAGCGGTACCCGCGCCAGGCGCTGGGAGAATAGTCCGGCAAGGGTCTGATACTCGCTGCCCGCACCTGCGCAGGGTTGGAAATTCGCCAGATGTTCGCCCAATTTCTCGATCTCGAACAATCCGTCGATCAACCAGGATCCATCCGTCCGCTGCTGAATGGTGCGGATCAGGCGTTCTTCCTTGGAGGGCACGTCACCAACGATGGCCTCCATCAGATCGATCAGTGTGACCATGCCGATCACACCGCCAAATTCATTGATGACGAAGGCCACATGATTTCCTGTGGAGCGAAACGTTTCCAACAAAACACTCGCTTTCTGGATCTCCGGCACCAACAGGGGCGGCTGCATGATGTGACGGAAAACCACCTTCTCACCGGCTGCCAGATGGGCGTAGCAGTCCTTCACACAAACCACACCCACCAGGTTATCCCGCTGTCCCTTGTAAACGGGAAAGTGGCTTTGGGTGCTGCGGACGATCAAATGCCAGCTATCCTCATGAGAGGAGTCCTGATCGAGCCATACCATTTTCGGGCGTGGAATCATGATGTCATAAACATCCAGTTTCTCGAAACCGAACACTCCCTCCATCATCCGCTTTTCCAGCGTATCCGTACTACCGGAAACAAGGCCCTCTCTCACCAGCACGGTGAATTCCTCGCGTGACATCCTGCTATCCTCACTTTCCTTCACCCGCATCAGCCGCAGCAGACCACTGGTGGAATGGGAAAGCAGGGAAACGGCAGGCCCGGCAATCCGGGAAAGCCAGGACATCGGCTGGGACATGGCACTGGCGATCGCCTCTGGATAACGCATGGCCAGACGCTTGGGCACCAGTTCTCCCAGAATCAGCGAGAGATAAGTGAGAATCCCGATGACGATGGCGAATGAGATCTGCGGCGCGAAGTGGCCTATCAGCGGGGCATCCACTACTACGGCGGCCAGTCGCTGGGAGATGCTGGCACCTCCGAAGGCTCCTGCCAAAATGCCCACCAAGGTGATGCCGATCTGCACGGTGGAAAGGAAACGATTTGGCTCCTCAGCCAGTTCCAGCGCCCGGGCAGCCCCTTTGTTTCCGCTCTCCGCCATGGCCTGCAACAGCCCCCTGCGGGAGGAAACGATCGCGATTTCCGTCATCGCGAATACTCCATTGCCAAATAAAAGTATCAGAATCAGCGAAATTTCAAAGATCAAGGCACTCATATTCAATGCGGGGAACCGCTCCTCCGGCTGGCAAAGAAATCCCGCCGGATGCGTTCCCGCTCACGGTCAATTTGTTCACGGGTGGCGCCGAAGCTGTCAAGAATCGCCTCGGTCATGGAGAGTGCCACCTCCCCTTCCCCGGACATTACGGCGTTCGCACCCGCAGCCATGAATTCATCCGCCTCCCGCAAGTAGGAAGTGCGGGCAATCACCCGGATGTCCGGATTCAAGCGCTTGGCCAGACGGATGATTTCCCCTCCTGCCTTCACACTGGAGGCGCTGAGAATCAGAATGTCCGCCGTATCCGTGCCGGCCTCCCGCAGCGTCGCTTCATGGGAAGCATCACCATAGAAGGCCAGATCCCCCTGTTTTTTCAAACGATCCACCGTATCCACATTCATCTCGATGATGACGGGTCGGAAATCATTGTCCTTCAAAAGCCTCACGACCGTCTGCCCCACCGGCCCGTGACCGATGACGATGGCGCGGTGCTCCCCGCTGCGCTTGCTTTCCACACTCGTGCCCTCCCCGCTCATCACACCGCAGTGCAGCAGCTTCCACAGCCACGGCAGTTTCGCGATCTGGCGCTCCAGCGGCTCCACGGCTTTGTAAAACAAGGGAGCCAGAGTGATGGAAACGATGGCCGTAGCCACCAGCACATTGAATGCCTTGTCATCGATGATGTCATACTGGAGCGCCATAGTTCCCACGATGAAGGAAAACTCCCCGATCTGCGCGAGCACCGCACCCACCGCCATGGCCGTGCGCAGGGGATAGCGCAGCACCAGGGTAATGACGATGGCGGCCAAGGGCTTGCCCACGATCACAATGCCCACCGTGGTGAGCACCAGCCACGGAGTCTCCATCAGGCTCTGGAAATCGAACAACATGCCCACCGAGACGAAGAACAGCACGGCGAAGGCGTCCTTCATCGGCAGCGCATCCGTGGCGGCCCGGGTGCTGAAATTTGAGCGGCCCACCACCATTCCTGCGAGGAAGGCACCAAGTTCCATGGAGACGCCAAACAATTTTGCCGACCCCACCGCAATCCCCAGCGCGATCACCAGGATGCCCAGCGTGAAAAGCTCACGCGAACCCGTGCGGGAAATCAGTGTAAGAAGGCGGGGTATCGCCCAGCCGCCGACCATGAAGGTAAAGGCCACCAGCGCCCCGATTTTCACAGTCGTCCAGAGCATGGCCATCGTCAGCGCACCGGCATTCATGCTCTCGGCCCCGGCTCCAAAAATAGCGGGAATCAGCACCAGCACGAAAACGGTGAAAATATCCTCCACCACCAGCCAGCCAATCGCGATGTGCCCCGTGGGGGTGTGCAGGTCATTGTTATCCACCAAAATCCGGGTAAGCACCACCGTACTGGCCACCGCGATGGCCAGGCCAAAGACCGCCCCCTCCGTATAGCTCCAGCCAAAAAATTTCATGAGCAGCATGCTCAAAATCGTGGCGACTGCGCTCTGGACGATGGCACCCGGAATGGCGATGCGCTTCACCGCCAGCAACTCCTTGAAGTGGAAGTGCAGGCCCACCCCGAACATCAGCAGAATCACCCCGATCTCCGCCAACTGCTTGGCCATGTGCTTGTCCGCCACGAATCCCGGTGTATTCGGGCTGACCACGATGCCCGCCATCAGATAGCCGACGATGGGCGAAAGGCCTATCCGGTGGGACAGATAGCCAAAGAGAAGGGCAACGCCGAGGCCGCCGGTAAGCGTGAGGATGAGATCAAGATCATGCATGTTAGGCTGGTGGGTACAAAATAACGGTCAGTCGATTTTAGACCATCTCTACGGACTTGTCGGGCACTTTCTTGCGACCATGGAAAGCTAACAGCAGATTCTACCCATCAACGCCCACGCAATCAGACAATAAAAAAGCGCAGCCCCTTTCAGGACTGCGCTTTTTTGAAGTTTGCGGTAGGAACCGCCGCAAGAATCAGAGACCCTTCTTGACGACGTCCGTAAGGAGGTCGATCACGCGGTTGGAGTAGCCCCACTCGTTGTCATACCAGCTCACCAGCTTGAAGAACGTGGAGTTCAGTTCGATGGAGGAACCGGCATCGAAGATGGAGGAACGCTTGTCGTGGATGAAGTCAGTGGAAACCACTTCGTCGCCGGTCACGCCGAGCACATCCTTGAGGTAGGTTTCGGAGGCCTTGGTGAGGGCAGCGGTGATTTCCTTGAGGGAAGTCGGCTTGCTGGTCTTCACGGTGAGGTCCACCACGGAAACGGTAGGCGTAGGAACGCGGAAAGACATGCCGGTCAGCTTGCCGGAAACTTCCGGGCAAACGAGGGCCACGGCCTTGGCAGCACCGGTGGTGGAGGGGATGATGTTGATGGCTGCACTGCGGCCACCCTTCCAATCCTTCTTGGAAGGACCGTCCACCGTCTTTTGGGTGGCGGTGTAGGAGTGAATGGTGGTCATCAGACCTTCCTCAATGCCGAATCCTTCCTTGAGGAGAACGTGCACGATAGGAGCAAGGCAGTTGGTGGTGCAGCTTGCATTGGAGATGATGTGGTGCTTGGAGGCATCGTATTGATCATCGTTCACACCCACCACGAAGGTGGCGTCCTCACCTTTGGCAGGTGCGGAGATGATGACCTTCTTGGCACCTGCGGTAAGGTGGCCCTTGGCCTTGTCAGCTTCGGTGAAGAGGCCGGTGGATTCGATCACCACTTCCACGCCGAGGTCCTTCCAAGGAAGACCGTCTGGAGTGCGGGCGCTCACCACCTTGATGTCGTGGCCATTGACGACGATGATGTCGTCCTCTTCCAGTTCCGGGGAGGACTTCTTGGAGGAAACCGTGCCGGAGAAGCGACCTTGCGTGGAGTCATACTTCAGAAGGTAAGCGAGGTTGTCGGCAGGAACGATGTCACCGACAGCGACGACATTGAAGGTGGTTCCGAGGTGACCTTGTTCGACGAGGGCACGGAAGACAAGGCGTCCGATGCGGCCGAATCCGTTGATGGCAATGGTAGTTGGCATGACTTTATACAGGAGGGCTGTGAAGCGCCGTATGCGGCTCTTCCGCCCGGCGGCGGGATTGTGCCCCGCATTTTGCGAACCGTCAATCCCCCGGAATGGGATAAGCAGAATCAAGGCCACGCAGCCAATTAGAAATCTACCTCGCGGGAATACACTCGCAAATTCGGGGGAGGGGGAGGGCCACATCTCCTGCCCGATGGGAAATTTTCTTCCCAAATACTACGCGGAATTCTAAACATGTTTCCGAGTGAGGTTTTTCTGGAGCCGTTTCATCAGCATCACCCATGCATTGCGTGGGGGAGCCACGATGTTGAAAACCCAGCCGAATGCCCGCCTGCATCTGGTGGCCACCTTTGGAGCGCTGGCCCTGGGTATCTCTTTTCAGATCACAACCTTCGAGTGGGTGGCCCTCAGTCTGGCCATGGCCCTGGTCTGGATCGCGGAATCCATCAACACGGCGCTTGAGTTTCTGGCAGATGAAATCACGCTGGAGCGGAAGGATCTGATTGGAAAGGCCAAGGATGTGGCGGCATTTGCTGTGCTGGTCTCCGCCATCTTCGCCATCATCATCGGCTTTTTCATCTTTCTCCCCTACATTGTAGGAACCGTCTATTCTCCATGAATCGTCTATTCTCCATGAATCCCTACCATCCTCCCACAGCGCCAGGCCCTGCTCAGTCTCCACCCTCCAGTTTTGCGCAAATTCTTGCGATAGCGGGTGCATCCTTGCAAATTTCCCCCCTGCTGGGATTTGCGTGGATTGCCGTGTCCATGAAGAAAGCATTCAATGCACTGGGATCATCCGGAGCGGATGTGAATGCACTTGCAGCACATATCGGAGAGGTTGTCGTAGCCACTTTGATCAGCTTTTTTGGCTCTCTCATCGGGCTGGGTATATTTTTCATCGCATTGATGAAATTCCGCTACCGGGCACCCTGGTGCTTTACCTTTCTCCTGATATCTGGATGCCTTTATCTCCTGGCATTCCCTATCGGCACAGTTGCCGGGATCTTACTCATCATTTATGCCCGCAGACATAAAAATGAATTTCAATACCCAGAGTCACTAAATTCTCCCACTCCACTCCTATAACACAAAAAAGCACCAGCCCGCCAAGGCTGGTGCTTTTGAGTATATAAAATATTCGATCAGGGACGAATACCGGCAAGTTCAAGGAACTTCTCCAAGGACATGGCGATCTGGATTTGCGGAGATGTTTGAGTCACGTAAACACCCGTCGCATTGGCCGGAATTTCTTCGAATTGAAGGTCCAGCTTCTTGATGCCTTCTGGAAGTTGGGTCTCCACTTCACCGGTAAGGAGATCCTGGCTCACTTTGATAGGGAAACCTTTTGCGTGAAGCACGCGGTAGAAAGCGGATTGATCCAGCTTGGTAGGATAGGAAGCAGCCTTGGCAGGAGCTGCGGAGGTCTTTACCTTCTTGGGTGCGGCACCTTCCTCCTTCTCACCGGTGACTGGGTCCACGCCATTCGCGGTAAGATATTTACCGGAAAGATAAATCGGGGAACGGCCGGCGCTGCGATAGCGCGGAGTGGCTTCCGCAGTCCATTTCACAGTTTCGAGATCCCGGTAAATCGCTTCCTCGGTGGCCTCCAGGCCATTTTCTTCACGAAGTTCAAGAATTACTTTCAGAGTGTCAGCAGGTAACTTTGCCATATGCGTCGGCAACGTGTATTCCATATCACAAAGGCGCAAGACGTATATTGTATCAAATGTAATAAGAAATCATTCCCACATATCAGCACCACAGGGACTTAAGAAATATCTGCAATATGCAGCATTTCACGCTCCTGCATTACTATCATAATCCTTGGGTGCGCGGACGATTTTTTCAACCGCGTGCTTCGTGACCAGATTTCCTGCACTGCCCCGGCTTTTGATGCCGAACTCGGCGAAGTGAAGCGGGCGTGTGAGATTCCGCATGCGGAGCTGGGACTTGAGGTGAACGAGCAACATCTGTGCGGCACTCTCTTCATTGGTGCGGTGGAAAGCAAAATAGAGAATCCGGCTACCGGGCGTCCCCTTCGTCAGATCGTATTCCTTGTCCCGGGTGGTGCCACCCACCGTGAAGCGCTTCGCCAGGACCGCGCCATCCTTTCCATCTCGATAGATCATGGAGTAGATGAGATCCTCATCCTTCCGGTAAATGGCCACCCTCAGTGGCTTCTGGCCGACGAACACCTTTTCCGCCACCTTGGTGATGCGCATTTTTCCGTCCTGGCTGAAAATGATCAGGTCATCGATGGGCGAGCATTTTTCCAGAGGCTCCCCGTCCTTTTTGAGACCGTAACCGGCAAATCCGGTCTTGGCATCCAGATACAATGTTTCCGTGGCGGCGATCACTTGGGTGCGGTCCACGCGATCAAAGGAGGAGATTTCCGTGCGGCGCTCGCGTTCCTTGCCATATTTTTTCCGCAAATCCTCATACCAGCGGATGGTGAAGCGGGTGAGCCCCTTGAGGTGCTTCTCCGTTTCTGCAATGGAATCCTCAAGCGCGCGGATTTCCTCGTCCGCCTTGAAGGAATCGAATTTTGAAATCCGCTTGATCTTGATTTCCGTAAGGCGGGCCAGATCTTCCGGCGTCACCTCGCGTTTCAGCAGCTTTTTGAAAGGTTTCAGTCCGTCATCGATGGCGGTCAGGACGGCCTCCCAAGTCTCCGCTTCCTCGATGTCGCGGTAAATCCGGTTCTCGATGAAAATCTTCTCCAGAGAGCTGAAGTGCCACTTGTCGCCCAGTTCACCGAGTTTGATTTCCAGTTCCAGCTTGAGCAGTTCGCGGGTGCGGTGGGTGGTGTGGCGCAGAATGTCCGAGACGCCCATGAACTGGGGCTTGCCATGGGTAATGACGCAGGCATTGGGAGAGATGGACATCTCACAATCCGTGAAGGCATACAGTGCATCCCGCGTCTGCTCTGGATCTGCTCCCGCTGGCAAGTAAACGAGAATATCTGCGTGGGCCGCAGTATTGTCCTCGATTTTGGCAATCTTGATTTTTCCCTTGTCTGCTGCCGCCACCACCGAATCCATCAGATTCCCCGTTGTGGTGCCGAATGGGATTTCCGTAATGCGTAGGATGCCCTTTTTGTCCGTGGCGATGCGGGCGCGGACGCGGATCTTCCCTCCACGCAGGCCATCCCGGTAATCCGTGGCATCCATGATGCCACCGGTCGGAAAATCCGGCACCAGGGTGAACGGCTCCTCACGAAGAACCGCCACGGCAGCATCGATAAGTTCATGAAAATTATGCGGCAGGATCTTGCACGCCAGACCCACGGCGATGCCCTCCACGCCTTGCGCGAGGAGAAGCGGGAATTTCACCGGCAGCGTCACCGGCTCCTTGTTCCGGCCATCGTAGCTTGGCAGCCACTCGGTCGTCTTCGGATTGAAAAGAATATCGAGCGCGAATTTCGTGAAACGGGCCTCGATGTATCGGGAGGCGGCTGCACCGTCTCCGGTAAGCGTGTTCCCCCAGTTCCCTTGGGTATCGATGAGTAGATCCTTCTGGCCGAGTTGCACCATGGCATCGCCGATGGATTGATCGCCGTGCGGGTGATATTTCATCGTGTTTCCCACGATGTTCGCCACCTTGTTGTAGCGGCCATCATCCAGTTCATCCATGGAATGGAGAATCCGGCGCTGCACGGGCTTGAGCCCATCGTGAAGGTGCGGCACCGCACGCTCAAGGATCACATAGCTGGCGTAATCGAGGAAATAGTCGGAATACATCGCCCCGAGTGAAGCGTGCTGGTCCGGATCGTGCGTCATGGCGCGGACAATTAAAGAAGCGCGGGCAGCGGTGCAAGCGCCAGATGCGGGATGCTTGCAGAGGGAAACGGCCTCACCTACAACTGTGGCGATCCATCCATGAAGAACTCTTCCTCCCTGCCCCGCCGCGATTGGTTGAAGCTGGCCACCCTGGGCAGCGCCTTTTCCTTTCTGCCCCGAGCCTTTGCCGAAGTGGAAGCTCCGGCAGGCGCTGCCAAAAAAGTGCGCGGTATCGTCTTCATGATCTCGGATGGCATGAGCCCCGGAGTCCTCACCATGGCGGAGGCTTTTTCAAAAATCACCCGCCAGCGCAGCACCCGCTGGCACGATTTGCTCCAGGATAAAACCGCAGCCTGCGGCCTCATGGATACCGCCTCCGCAAATTCCCTCGTCACGGATTCAGCCGCAGCCTCCTCTTCATGGGGATGCGGCCACCGCGTGAACAATGGCTCAATCAACGTGACCCCGGATGGAAAATCCCAAACTCCGATTTTTTCCCTTCTCAAGGAAAAAGGTGCGCTCACCGGATTGGTGACGACGGCCACCGCCACCCACGCCACCCCGGCAGGCTTTGCCGCATCCGTGGACAAGCGCGGTAATGAAGACGACATTGCCACCCAATATCTCAACCGGGTGGATGTGATTCTGGGCGGCGGCAGCGGCCATTTTCAAAAGGAAAAGCGTAAGGACGGCCGTGATCTTTCCAGCGAATTCGCGAAGGCGGACTATGAGATCGTGAATGATCGCGATGGCTTGCTGGCATCCAAAAAGGAAAGGCTGCTGGGAACCTTCTACCCGGGCCACCTTCCTTATTCGATCGATACCAAGCGGGACAAAGCCCTCGCCGCCAAAGTGCCCACCCTTTCCGAAATGACGGAAGCCGCCCTCAAACGGTTCCTCGGCAGCGGCAAGACCTTCCTCCTCCAGGTGGAGGGCGCAAGGATCGACCACGCGGCACACATGAACGACATCGGCGGGCTGCTGCATGAGCAAATCTCCTTCGATGATGCCATCGGCACCGTATTCAAGCTGATCGGCACCCGTGATGACATTCTGGTGGTGATCACCAGCGATCATGGAAATTCCAATCCCGGCATTTTGGGCGTGGGTCCATCTTATTCTGGAAGTGACGAAGTATTCGCCAAAATCGCCGATCACACCGCCTCCCACGAATTCCTTTTCAGTGAATGGGCAAAAACTCCGAATGGCACATCAGATCAACTGACAGCCCTTGTGCAGCAGCATCTCCAGTACGTTCTAAAATCCGATGAGGCCAACGCTCTGCTGGAGATTTTCAACAAGCGCCCTGTCATCGAATGGAATGATCAGCTCGATAAACCGGAAGGCCTGCTCGGCCAGTTCACAGGAAATCATGTGGGAGTCGGCTGGACCGGCACCACTCATAGCTCGGATCCCACCATCATCACTGCCAGCGGCCCCGGCGCGGAACGGTTCTCCGGCTTGATCGTGAACAAGGATGTCTTCGGACATCTGGTGGAACTGCTGGGTTGATGGACTTCTGATTTTTCAACGGCGGGAGGACAAAATCGGACCGCAGGATTTATCCCGCTTGGCTTCGTATAGCCATCATTCCAAGTAAAATATCCTGACTAAATCGGGGCGGGATGAATCCCGCGGTCCAGTTTTCTGAGCGGCGCCTCCCAATCCTTACCCGCTACATCAAAGCCCATGCTTGCCAGTTAGGCAGATTCCGCTTTGTTGCCTTCATGGATTTGGACGCTCTAAAAATCGCCCTTGCCGCTTCACCGGAGAACATCCCGCTTTTGCTGATGGTGGCGAAATTGGAGGAAGATCATTTCAACCTGGCGGAGGCACGGAGTTATCTGGACCGGGTTCTTAAAATCCAGCCGGCCCATCTTGAAGCACTGCTGGGAATTGCCCGCCTGCTCGACTTCAGCGGTGAGAGTTCACAAGCCATCGTCCGGCTGGAGGCCTTGTGCGCCCAAGCTCCCGACTACGCTCCGGCATGGCTGATGAGAGCGCGGGTTTCGTTGGAGGAAGGAGAGGTCCAGCCGGCCCGCGCCTATTATGACAAGGCTGTGGCTTTGGATCACGCCATTGCCGATGATGGACTCTTCAATGAAATTCTGAGCAAGGGTGGCGGCATCAAGCGAACTGCCGTCACTGCCGATGGCAGCATGGAAGATCTGTCCGAAGACGAGAATGATGATGTTTTTTCCGGCATCGAATCCATGAAGGCGCACGATCTGGGAATCGATCTGCAACTCCACAGTGACAAGAAATTTACGGACGTGGGAGGCATGCAGCGGGTGAAGGATGACATCCGGATGAAGATCATCCACCCACTGAAAAATCCGGAACTTTTCGCGGCCTATGGAAAGAAGGCTGGCGGCGGCGTTTTGCTTTATGGGCCTCCCGGCTGCGGCAAGACGCTGATGGCTCAGGCCACTGCCGGGGAAATCAATGCCACAAGCCGTTCCATAGGCCTGCATCAGGTGCTGGACATGTATCTGGGGGAATGCAAGCAAAAGCTGCACTCCATCTTTGAACTCGACCGCAGTTCCACCCCGGCGGTGCTGTTTTTCGATGAGATCGATGCCCTGGCAGCAGACCGCCG
>Ga0157373_10001365_pt1 | contig 18742 bp, 16 predicted proteins | sample C65metaG_FD_113460 | JGI IMG/M metagenome (GOLD analysis project Ga0157373, IMG submission 113460) | Corn rhizosphere microbial communities from Kellogg Biological Station, Michigan, USA - C6-5 metaG | ecosystem: Host-associated > Plants > Roots > Rhizosphere > Soil | place: USA: Michigan... | reverse complement strand
CCGCTGATCAGCAGATGGGCGCCGAGCGCGCCCAGACCGATGAAAAACACCCGTCTGAACAGCACGGCGCTGATGCGCTGTCGCAGCCATTGCCCGAGCCACATGCCGAGCACTGCCGGGATCAGCGCCAGCAGCGAAGCACTCAGTTCCGCGCCGCCGAGCGACCCGCGCCAGAGCAATCCGCCGGCCAGCGCCAGAGTCGACACGGTGAAGGACAGGCCCAGCGCCTGCACCAGTTCATCGCGGCTCAACCCCAGTGCCTGCATGTACGGAACGGCGGGAATCACGAACACACCGGTGGCCGAAGTGATGACGCCGGTGATCACGCCACAGAGCGGGCCGAGCCATGGTTCATGGCGGCGACTGACACTCAGCGTCGGCAGGAACAATCCGCTCAACGCATAGAGCAACAGCGCCGCGCCGAGCCCGCGCACCACCCAATGCCCGCCCGCCATGCCGATCCACAAAGTGCCGACCGCCGTGCCGAAGAAGATCGCCAACAGCATCGGCCACAGTCGTTTCACCAGCCCCTGCAAATGCCCGCCGAACGCCAGTTGCAAGACGTTGGTAAAGGTCGCTGGAATGATCAACAACGCCGCAGCCTGCGACGGCGCCATAGCCAGACCGAGCAAACCCATGGCGAAAGTGGGCAGGCCGAGGCCGATCACGCCCTTGATCATGCCAGCGACGACAAAGGTCGCAATCACCAGCAATGACAGGGCCAGTCCGAGGTTTTGATAAAAATCTGCGAGTGCGTTCATGGCCACACTTTGCTCCTGTGCGGATGAACTGAAAATCTGTCATACACTGAGGTTGCCTCTACCTATACAAGAGGCTTGTTAATTTTTCGCGGCCGCTGGCCTCTTCGTCGGGACTGACACCACTAATATTGAGGCTGCCCCATGCACTTCGACCTCACCGACCTGCGCCTGTACCTGCACATCCTCGACAGCGGCAACATCACCGCCGGCGCCGCCCGCAGTCATCTGTCGCTGGCGGCGGCCAGTGCGCGGATCCGGGCGATGGAAGCTTCGCTGGGCACCGAGTTTCTTCAGCGCGGGCGCCGTGGCGTCACACCGACACCCGCCGGTAAGGCCCTGGCGCAACATGCGCGACGCCTGCTGAACAGGCCGAGCGCATGCAGCAGGACTTGAACGAATACGCCCGGGGTGTCAAAGGCCAGGTGCGTTTGCTGTGCAACACCACAGCCATCAGCGAATACCTGCCGGAAGTGCTGGCGGATTTCCTGCGCGAACACCCCAACCTCGACATCGACTTGCAGCAACTGCCCAGCGCCCGCATCACCCACGCCTTGCGCCAGGGAGCAGCAGACCTGGGCATTGTCTCCGACGCCGTGGACACCCGCGACTTGCAGACCCGGGTCTTTCGCGCCGACCCGCTGGTGCTGCTCGTGCCGCCGGGTCATGCGCTGGCAGAGCGTCTCTCGCTGACCTTTGCCGAAACCCTGGCCCATGACTACGTGGCGCTGGGTGCCGACAGTGCCCTGGCGATTCATCTGGAAGAACAGGCGCTGCACATCGGCCAGCGCATGGCGATCCGCATCCGCGCCGATGGCTTCGATGCCCTCATGCGCATGGTTGCGCACGGCGCGGGGCTGGCAATCGTGCCCAAAGTGGCGGCTGAGCGCTGGCCCCGGACGAACTCGTTTACCTGCGTGTCGCTGGACGACGCCTGGGCCAGGCGGACACTGCATCTGTGTTCACGAAATTTCGCTCATCTGCCGGCCTATAGCCGGGCCTTGCTTGATGCTCTGACGCCTTGACTCTACCGCTAGGGGCAGACTCTATCCTGTGAGCTTCTTTTCAGGAGTACACACAATGAGCAAACGAATGCTCGTGATTCTGGGACACCCCTCCACCGACAGTTTTTGCGGAGCACTGAGTGAAACCTACGTTCAGGCGGCCAAGGATGCCGGGCATGAGGTGCGGTTGATGCGCCTGGATGCACTGGATTTCGACCCGGTCCTGCACGAGGGTTACAACAAGATTCAGCCGCTGGAACCCGATCTGTTACAGGCGCAGGCCGACATCACCTGGGCCGAGCACCTGACCTTCGTCTACCCGATCTGGTGGGGCGGGATTCCGGCGTTGATGAAAGGCTTTCTGGATCGCATCTTCCTGCCCGGTTTCGCGTTCAAGTACCGCGAGGGCAAGGCCTTCCCGGACAAACTGCTCAAAGGCCGCACCGCCCATTTGCTGGTGACCATGGACACGCCGTACTGGTACTACAAGTGGTTCTACCGCATGCCGGGGCTGCACCAGGTCCGCAAGACCACGCTGGAGTTCTGCGGGGTCAAACCGATCAAGACCCTGACGTTCGGCCCCATGCTCGGCTCCAAACCGGAGCAGCGCGATGTGTGGCTGCAACAAGCGCGAGCCAGCGCCGCGTTCTGAATCTGACGCTACTGTTCAACTGACGGCGCCGCCGACGCCGTCAGCCCCTCCACGGGCTCTCCCCCGAGCCCGTCCGTCAGCCGTGCGCGTCATTTACGCACAGTTGCAACCTGCCGATGGTATTCACCCTATAATCGCCCGCCGATCAGGCCTCGAGCCTGGTCACGCTAAGCCCCGTTTTATCATCGAGATGGATCTTTATGTATATCGGCAAAGCCGCCCAGCTGTCGGGCACCACAGTCAAAAGCATTCGCCATTACGAAGAAATCGGTCTGTTGCCCGAGCCCAAGCGTGAAGGCAAATACCGTATCTACAGCCAGGAGAGCGTCGAGGTACTGACGTTCATCAAATGCGCTCAGCAACTGGGCTTCAAGCTCAAGGAGTTGCAAGTCATCCTGAACAACTACCGCGGCGAAGAATTTCCCTGGGACATGGCACAAAATGCCATCGCCCAAAAAAAAGCCGAGCTGGTGACCCAGATCGGCGATTTGCAGCAGTTGTACGATGGACTTGAAGCGTTTGAAAACAACCTCCACGAGGCTCGACAGGAGTGTCAGTTCGAGCGCATCGCCCGGCATGGGGAAAAAACCCCGGGCGCTACGCTGAACTGAAAACCCTTCTGCGGCGCATGGGCCGGTTCGCCTGTCGGATCAGGGCAGGCGGAACCGGCTCGGGCTTCAACCCGGTACTGCCTCTGCGTCGATACGTTGCGCCTGAGCGGGCTGGACAACCGGCTCAATCGCGCCGAAGAACCACGGCGAAACCAGCGTCACCAGAATGATGGTCATGACCCCGCTGGAAAACAGCGACATGGCCACCAGCGCCCCCAGGTCGACAATCGGCTTGAAGTCAGAAAACAGCAGCGCCATGAAGCCCACGGAGAAAATCACCACGTTGATCACCGTCGAGCGACCGACGCTGTGCATCGCCTGCAGAATCGCCGCGTCAACTTCAATGCCCTGCTGCACCAGCCATTTGATGCGCGACAGCAGGTGCACCGCGTAATCGACCACGCCCACCACCAGGAACGTCACCAGCGTCGTGCCGATGTTCAGCTCGATCTTGAACAGAAACATGAAGCCGTAGACCGTGACCGAGGTGGTCAGCAGGGTCAACATGCCGAGAATGCCCAGCCGCACCGACTTGAGCCAGTACATCATCATCAGCGTGACGACCAGCAACGCCAGGGAAAAACTCAGTACCTGGCCTTGGGTGATTTCCTGCAACACACCGGTCCAGATCAACGGCGTGCCGGCATGCGTCACCTCCAGATTGGCCGGTTTGTTCACCAGCAGCCAGGCGTCGAGGCGATCGAGCATGCCCTGATAATCGCTGGCGACCGACGAGGTCATGGTGTACAGCGTCAAGGCCTTGGAGAAGTCGGCGTTGAGCACGTTGTTCAAGTCCGAGCCGCCACCGTTTTCGAACAGCATCACGTGCTGCTCAATCAGCGAATTGCCTGGCACTTCGAATTGTTCGACCTGCCCGTCATCATTGACTGAGCTCACCTTTTCCATGGCGTTGGGAACGCGCAGGTAATCGGGGTTCATGTCGTTAAGCACCAGGTTCATGCGCTTGACGTAAGTGGCCAGGGAGTAGCCATAACTCACGTTCGGCTGCTGCTTGATGAAGTGGTCGAGCTTGTCGATGAACTGCACCACCTCCGTGGTCAGCACCCCACGAGGCTCCTTGCTGTCAATGGCAATCCAGCCCGGCGCCGTACCCGCGACTTTGGCGTGGTTGATGAACTGGTCCGAAATGCGGATATGGCTTTCGGGCTTGAAATAGGCAATGCCCGAGTCTTCGATATCGACGCGGAAGGTGAACACGGTGGCCAGCGCCAGCAACGGCAGCATGACCATGAGAATCGGTTTGCGAAAGCGGATCATCCAGGCGCAGAACGCCACCAGATAACGCGAGATGATCGATTCCTTGTGCGCGGCCACCTTGGCTTGCGGTGGTTGATCCTTGCCCCAGATGGAGATCCAGGCCGGAATCAGCAGCAACGAAATGATCAGCGCCGCCGTCAGGCCGATGGACATGAACATGCCGAAATTGCGGATGCTGACGATGTTGTTGGTGGTGGAAATCATGAACGTGGCGATGGTCGTCACCGTCGTCAACACCACCGGCACGACCATCAGGCGCTGGGTCTCGCGGTTGGCGTCACGGTTGCTCTTGCCGGCGTTTTTCTGCTCGTAGTATTCGGCCATTACATGGATGGCGTCCGAGCAGCAGATGGTGAACAGAAACACCGGCAATACGCTGGTCAGCAGGTCGAACGGCACCCGCAGCAGCGCCATCAGGCCCAGCGTCCAGATGGTGCAGAACAGAATGTTGAACAGCGGCAACAACACGCCCAGCGGTTTGCGGAAGAAAAAAATCAACAGCAGGGTGATCAGCAGAAACACGATCGGAAACAGCACCGCCAGGTCATGGTCGATGATTTCCTGTTGGGCCGCGATGAAGATCGGCATGCCGGCAATGAAAATCTCGTCCTTGTACTCCGGATGCTCTGTCTGATACTGCGCGACGATGCCCCGCACGATCTGATAAGCGCGCAATTGCGCCTGGGCGTCATCCTGCTTGGTGCCGAGCTCGGCCACCAGCATCGCGACTTTCTTGTCCTTCGACACCACCCCGTCGACCATCAGTTCGTTGCCCATGATCTGCGACTCGACCACAGCCGGATCCATGTCATAGGCGTTGAGGGTCTTGTGGATCAACAACTCGCCACCGTCGGTCAGCACGATGTTTTCCAGGTCGCCCATCGACGCCATTTCGCGAATCGGGTTGATCCGCTCGGCGAGGAAGGTCAGGAACAACTGATCATGAGCATCCCAGTTCTGACTCTGGGCATGATCGCGCAGGGCCTTGGCCTGAGCGTAATCATTCTGGGAAAAACCGTCCTCCAGAATGTCCCGGGTCAATAACTGTGCGCGGCTGTCATTCGGGTAGCGGGCGACGAGTTGCGTCAGTTGCTCCTTGTCGGCGTCGTTGGCCAGGATCATCTTGCGCACCGACTGCGACATCGAAAACAGCGCATTAAGCGTCTGTTTGTTGAAGACCGTCTGCGGGTTGTTCAACGCCACCATCACCGAGTCGAAGGTGCCGGTGAACTCACCCTGCAAATCGATGATGGTCTTGCGCGCCGGATGGCTGTCCTTGAGCAGATAAGGGTTGGTGTCCGAAATCAGCGCACCCAGCGTATAAGTGAAATACGCGGTGATCGCCAACAGCAGGAAAACGATCGCCCGCGCATGGCGCTCGACGAAGTTCAGGTATCTTTCCATGATCATGTGTTCCAGGGTCGTCGGGAGCGGCGCTTAGCGGGCAGTCACGGAAAATTCCGGCAGGTCACCGGTTTTCAGCCCGCGCTTGATGGCGGTCTGGGTAAACAGTCGGTCTTCCAGCGGAACGTTGTACTGCAACTGGTTGAAGCGCATTTCCGAGCGCGTGCCGTCGATGAAGTGCTCGGTTTCACTGAGCTGGATGCTGTCGATCCCGTCGATGGTCTCGACCTTCTGGGTGCGCATCTGCTTGATCAGCACACCTTTGACGTCGAAGAAGTCCTGACGCATGACCAGGAAATTCTGCTTGTCGATCCACACCTTGAGTTTGTTGTAACCGGTCTTGGCCAGCACTTCCGGGGACACCGGCTCACGTTCGATCACGTAGCAGTCGCGGCCCTTGATCTGCTCTTCTCCCAGCAATGTCTGCGAGTAATCCTTGACCCGGATCTTGTCCAGGTCGGCATAGGAGTATTCGCTGCCCATGAACGAGCCGCGCTTGTCGGTGGTGGAGATCCGGCGGGTCTGGCGGCTGACCGGCAGGTACATCCACTGGCTGTCTTCCAGCCCCAGAGTCTCGTGCGGGTTTTCGATGTGGAACGCGACGTCGCGCACATCGGTCGGCGCCGAGAAATACATGCTGAATTTGTCGCTGTCCGGGTAGTCCTTCTGCAGGTAGGTGAATTCACGAACCCGGGTATTGCCCTTCTTGTCGTGGAGGATCAACGACACCTGGGACATGAAGCTTTTACCGTCATTGCGATCGCGCACCTTGCGAATGATTTCATCGGCATTGCTGCCGTCGGCAGCGCTGGCGCAGACGCCACTGAGGATCAACGCGGTGGCGGTCAGACTTTTCAAAAGCGGCAACATCGGAATTTCCCTTTTCGTCGGATGAGTACATGCGGACCTGGCCCACCGGCGGCAGGCAGGCGTCACGGGGTTAAAACAAATAGCCGGCGGACAGCCGCACTTGATCGCGCTTGCTGTACTCGCCGAAGGCCCTGTCGGGTTTGCCGAAGAACACGTCCACTTCCAGTCCCAGCTTGATGTAGTCCACCGGTTTGTAGGTGAAGATGCCCTGCAACAAGGCGTTGTCCTTGAGCGGCGGCGAGGCCGCAGCCACCAGCCGGCTCTTGAGCCGGTCCTGCCAGTGAGTGCCTTCGGCCGACAGCGTGAACAGCGGCTCGCGCTTGTCCTGCAGCATCCCGTCCTGCCAGTCGAGCAGCACCTGCTCCTGCCATTGCGCCGAAATCAGCCAGTCGCGCCACAGATAATCGACACCCAACAGCGACTTGACCATCGACGTGCTGTCGGCACCGTAGGCGCGGGTCGGATTGGTCACGCGCCAGTTGTCGAACCAGGCAATCTCGCTGCGCACCACGATGCTGTGACCGGCGTCGATCGCCAGACCTGCACCGCCCATGGTGTAACGGGGAAACTGGCGTTCAAGACGCGTACGACCGTCATCGGCCAGACCTTCGACGGCATACACCGGGTCCTGCTGACGTGCGCTCAGCGCCACGAAACTGGTGTCCACTGCACCGATCCGGCCATTGGCGCTCAGACCATAGGCATAGCCCTTGTCACTGTCATAGCCGGGTTTGGAATCAAGCAGGAAATACTCCGGATCGGGCGCCGCGAACAGCGGCGCGGCGAACTCGCTGCCCGCCACCGGCGGCTGGTTCTTGACGAAGTCGGTGATCCACAGCGCTTCCAGTTCCCACTCGCCTACGGGCTGCGTCACACGCACCATCGGTACAGCGATGCGGCTGTCTTCAAGCAACGGGGTCAGCCCATCGCGATAGTCCAGCGGGTTGATCTGGTCCAGCACACGCAGCTCATCCGCACGCCCCCAGACCACCTGCTGCCAGCCGACCGTCACTTCACCGTCGCCCAGCGAATGACCGACATACAGATGCCGCCAATCAGCGTCGAAGCGATATTTTTCCCGGGCGCGTTCGCTGTACGGGTTGTTGCCGTCGTAGCGGGCGTCATAGCGCACACGGCCCTTGGCCTTGTAATAGCCGCCGTCCCAGTTGTCCTCCAGGTTGGCTTTGAAATACACGGCCTTCTGTGTGACCTGATCGTCACCGTGCAGGCGCAGTGCCGTGGCCACGCCGATTTCGGCGTCGGCGTAATCGGGCTTCAGATCGTCGACTTCCAGGGCCGCGACAGCCGCCGGAGCGGCCACGCACGCCCACATCGCCCAGGCGATGCGGTTGATAGTTCCTGGCATCGCTACATTCCCAACCCGACGCCGCCATCGATCACCAGGCTCTGGGCCGTGACCCCGCCGGCTTCAGGACTGGCCAGGTAACGCACCATCGCCGCCACTTCTTCGCTCTGGATGAAGCGGCGCATCGGCAGTTTTTTCTTCGCGTTGCGCACGATCTGTTCCTGGGTCAGACCGGCGATCGCCGCTTGCGTCGCCAGTTCACCCTGGAGCATCGGTGTATCGATCCAGGCCGGCAGAATCGCGTTGACCGTGATCTGCCGCGACGCCAGGTCCAGTGCCAGAGCCTTGGTCATGCCGACGATGCCGTGCTTGGAAGCGCAGTACGCGGTGTTGCGCACCTTGCCGGCCCGCCCGAGGATCGAGGACATGTTGATGATGCGTCCCCGATCCGGCATCAGCGCCAGGCACAACGAGGTCACGTAAAACGTACCGTTGAGGTTGACCGAAATCACCTTGTGCCAGTTGTGCAGATCTTCGGGCTCGTTTTCATTGCAGATACCGGCACTGTTGACCAGCACGTCGACCTGCTTGATCCGGCTGCCGAGCTGCTTGAAAAACGCTTCCATGGCAGGCAGGTCGGCGATGTTCGCCGCGTGGGTCTCGACCCGCGCGTTGATCCGCTCCTGCTGCTCATCGACCCAGCCCTGCAATTGCGGCAAGTCCAGGTCCAGCAGGATCAGGTTATTGTCGCCATTGGCCGCGAAGTCCTCGGCCACCGCGCGACCGATGCCCTTGGCCGCACCGGTAATCAGAATGGTGCGGCTCATGGCATTTTCAACCCGCCGTTCACCGGCAGGACCTCCCCGGTCAGGTACAGGCCACGGTCGGCGAGGTACAGCACCGCCTCGGCAATTTCCTCGGGCTCGGCGTAACGCTTGATCAGCAACCGCGACTGGATCTGCTCCTCCTGACTGCCGATCAGTGCGGTGCTCATCTCGGTCTTGACGATCCCCGGTGCCACCGCATTGACCCGGATATTGCGCGGCGCCAGCTCGACCGCCAGCGCGCGGGTCATGGCTTCGACCCCGCCCTTGGCCGCGGCATAGTTGCTCTGGCCCTTGCCGGGCTTTTGCGCGGCGACCGAACTGATATTGACGATACAGCCACTGCGCTGGCGCAGCATGCCCGGCAGCACCTGCTGACAGCAGAGCAAGGTGCCGACCAGGTTGGTCTGGATCACCTCCAGGATGTCGCTGGCCGGCATCGTCGCCAGCAAGCCGTCACGGGTAATGCCGGCGTTGTTGACCAGCAGATCGACGCGCTGGAAATGCGCCTCGACCCGCTCGAAGAATGACTCGATGCTGCCGCCACGGCTGATGTCGCATTGCAGCGCCAGGCAATCCACGCCCGACGCTTGCACTTCATCACGCAAGGCCATCGCCGCTACTTCATCACGCACATAACTGAACGCCACTTGATAACCGGCACCTGCCAGCGCCAGGACGATGGCCCGACCGATGCCACGGCTGCCGCCGGTCACTACTGCTACTTTGTTCGGCATGACCGTTCCTTACAGCGAGTTGTCGGTTTTGAACTGCGCGAGGCTGAACCCGTGGGTCGCGGCCAGTGCACGGATCTGCTGCACTTGCTCACGGCTGATGTCGCCGTAGGAGTAGTGCTGTTTCATGCCCGACAGCCCCATCAGTACCGACTCCGCCATGCAGGCATACAACTGACCTTGCTTGAGGTAGGCGCGTACGTTTGGGGCCAGGCCATCGCCCAGCGGCGTCTGGACAATCCCGCCGTGCATGTACAGCACGTCGGAGCGCTGACCGGCGAGGTTCTGGTCCACGTTCAGCGGAACGGCGATGTCGCAGATCACGCTGTTCTCGGCAAAGTGTTCGGCACCGAGAAAGGCCTGCGGTGCATTCGCCGCACAAAGCACGATGCGCGCTTGCTTCAAGGCATCCAGGTCGTTGCTGACGGTGATGAACGCGTTGCTTCCCAGTTGCTCATCGACCATTTGCGCCACTCGCAGCCCGAGATCGGTACTGTTGCCATGGGCTTGCAGCAGGGCGTCGATACCCCGCAGTTGCTGCAGGCGACTGGCGAGACGATCGTGCTCGGCAACACCCTTTAGAATCGCCCGGGCGGCTTCGGCGTAAATCTGGTGAGCGGTTTTCTCCAGGCGTCGCAGCGAGCCGTCGCGACCACTGCCGATCAGGATCAGGTGCTCGACACGGGTCGACAACAGCGAAGCGTAGGTCGAAGCAATGTTGCCGGCAGCACCGACCACCGCAGCGGTCTGCCGGCTCAGCTCCAGACCTTGCTGTTTGCAGCCCTGCTTGATCGCTTCCAGCCCCATGCCGATGGTCAGCGCGTTGCCCGAGGTCAGCGCCATATCAGGGATTTTCAGCGCCTGACAGTTGTTGGTGACGATCGAGGTGTACATGCCCAGGCCGGCCACGCTATAGCCGTCGGCGCGGGCATCCTTGATGCGATTGCCGACTTCCTCGCGGATGGTTTCCAGATCGCCGCTGGCGATGTAAGCCGCCATCGCATCGGAATCCATGCATAGCGGATAGAGGGTGAACTCCACCGCAGTGCCGAGTTTCGAGCGGATCTGCACCGGGCCGATGGGCGCCGCGCGGCGCTCGGGGGCCATGCGTTTGATGAACTCGCGCTTCTGCTCCGGGCTCAGGGTCGACAGAGATGGGTCGACATCACTGAGCATGTCCGCATCGATCAGGTGGTTGATGAACGCCACGCGTGCGACCACGCGCACGTTCTCGTCAGGCTTTGGGAGGCTTTCGGTCTCCGTGAAGCTGACATCGCGTGCCGGCACCTGGGGGATGCTGTCGGCACACACACCGGCAGCCAGCGGGAACGCGTCGCGACGACGCAGCATGTCGCAGACTTTTTGCAGCGAAGCGATCAGGCCATCGATTTCCTGGAAAGTGATGCACACCGGTGGTTCCAGGCGAATCACATTGGCGTTGCTGCCCGACGGCGCCACACGCAACGACTCGAACTGCAACAGGTAGCCGGCAATGATATAGCCCAGCGCATCGTTGTACTGCGCCGACGCCTGGACCAGCGAACTGGCGCCGGTCAGGTCATGCAGTTCGAACCCCAGCAGCAGGCCGCGTCCGCGCACATCGGCGATCACGTCCGGATAAGCCGCCTTGAGTTCCAGCAGCGAAGTCTTGAGGTACTCGCCCTTCTTGTTCACATCCTTGAGCATGGCGCTGTCGTTTTCGAACAACCGGCGCAGGGCCGACAGCGCGATGTGGCACGACGCATCGTCTTCAGCGAAGGTCGAGCTGTGGATGTAGCTGAAATCATTCTCGTAATGACTGGCGCGAATTACGGTGGCGGCGATTTTCATCAAGCCGCCCCCCAATGCCTTGGACAGGCAGTAGTAGTCGCCCTGCAGGTTGAAATGAGTGGCGCCGAGCAAGGTGCCGGTGCGGCCGAAACCCGACTGCACTTCGTCGATGACCAACGGGCATTGCTGCTCGTTGCACAGGCGACGCAAGCCCAGATAGAACTCTTTGGCAAACTCGTTGATCCCGCCCTCGCCCTGGATCGGCTCCAGCAGCACGGCAGTGATTGCGCTGAACGCTTCACGGCGCACGTGCAGGGTTTCGCCGCTCCACTCCAGGCTCAGCCAGTGATGCTGGTGGCGGGCCGGCAGGTCTTGCAGCTGCTGCGGTTGATGCGGATCGATGAATTCGACGTTGAGCCCGAAACGGGCAAATGGCTTGCGGTATTGCTTGCCGTAAGTCAGTTGAACGGTGTTCACCAGTTTGCCATGGAAGCTGCCTCGCACCGCGAGGAAGACCGGCTCGACATGCAGTTGCGCAAGGTTGTGCTGACGCACCGCCTCGGCCACCTGACGCACGGTCAAGCAGGTCAGGTGCGGCGGCAACAGGCCGGCCGGCAGGTCGAGATCGTCGATCTCCAGCTCGACATAGGCCTTGTCACTGGCCACCAGATTCGCCAGTTCGAAATCACGCTCGTCGAACTGCTTCTGCAGGTTTTTCTGACGACGGTACTCGGCATGCTTGACGGCGATTTCCACCGACTCGGCGCCACTGTTGGAGAACGTGGAAATGTAGCGCTCGGTGTTGTTCAGCTCACGGTTGAACGCTTCGCTGAGTTCGCGCCCCAGCTGCCCCGCCGCGCCACGCACCGACATTTGCGCGTTGAACGGCACATCGGCGCGCAGCAGGCCGCACAGCTGATCGACGAATTGCGGATCGTTGTGACCGTACAGCGCGGCACCGTAGCCACCGAGAAAATCGGTGACGGTCACTTCGTCACCCTGCTTGTCGCGGTAGAACAGTTTGCTGCCCTGCGCCCGATGGAACTGGCACTCCAGGCCCAGGGCCTGCATCAGTTCAACGAATTTTGGCCGAACGTAATCGCGGTAATCCATGACAGTCATATCCCTTGAGTAAAAATTCAGAAGCGATGTATTGCCGTGAAGCGGTCAGTCGTCCGCCTGCAAGTCGAGCTGGTAGCAGGCGCTGAAGCCGTTGTCGTCGCGGTTGATCACCAGGCAATCGTGCAGAACGGCATCCCGCGGTTCGCCCGATACAAACGGCAGATGCGTATCCACCGGCTGCGTCAGCCCGGCAATCGGCGCGATGCTTTGGGCCTGCAGCATCTGGCGGGCGAGGATCAGGTCGACCAGACTCGGCGCACCGCTGAGGATGCCGGTCAACGCCGTGCTGCTGGTGATGTGTGCGGCGCCGGTTCGGGCCAGCGTGCGGGCCAGATCGGCGTCCTTGTGCGCAGTGCCGGTGGCACTGCTGATCAGCAAATCGACCTGTTTGTCCGGCAGGCTCAGAGCGTCCAGACGCGGGTGCGCGAACAGCGCCGTCAGGCAGGTTTGCGGTTCCGGCGGCAGATCCGCGGCCCGCCGCAGCACCAGGGCAGCGGCGCCTTCGCCGGCAATGCCGCCCGAACCCTTTCGGTCAAAGGCGAGCATCTGCCGGGAACCGTCGGTACCGATCACACCTGCCTCGGCGAGCGCGGCCAGCGCCAGCGGGTCGAGCTCACTGCCGGCCCCGACCACGATGGCCACGTCGATGCGTCCACTCTGCAAGGCACTGTGCGCCTGACGCAATGCCGCCAGATTGCCGGCCACGCCCTGCATGTAAGCGTTGCACTCGCACTCCAGCTTCAAGGCCAGACTGACCACACCGAGCAAGCCGTTGCTCAGACTCTTGAGCACCAGAAACGGATCGAGCGCACGCTCCTGCAACACTTGCCGGGCGAGGCGGTTCATGTCGGCTACGCCGTCGGTCCGGGACTCCTGAAGCAGTTCCCCATAGGAAGCCACTGACGGATGGGTATACCCGCCCTGACAGCAATAGAGGCCATAACGCAAACCGTCCTGACCGGGTTCGACGCCGGCCTCGGCCAGCGCCTGACGCACCGCGCTGACGCCCCAGATCACCGCCGGCGGGCAGTAACGCTGCAGGTTTTGCGCAACGTCCTGGCGACTGCGCTGGTGCGTGGCGTCATCGATCTGTCCGAATGCGGCGATGCGTTCACTGTGAAACAGCGGCGTTTGCAGCGGTCCGATCGCACTGCGACCTTCCCGGGCCGCCGCCCAGAAACCCTCGACGCCCCAACCCGTGGGCAACACACAACCGCTGCCAGCGATGGCAATGCGTGCAGTGGCGCTAGTCATTGTCCGTGCTCCCGATATTTGCCAAGGGCCAGCGAGGTGTTCAGGCCGCCGAAGCCAAAGGAGTTGCTGAGGGCGTAATCCACACGACGGCTGACGGCCTGACCGGCGCAATAATCCAGATCGCAGCGTTCATCGGCCTCGTGCAGGTTCTCGGTGGGTGTGACCAGATCGTTCAGACAGGCCAGCGCAGTGACAATGCACTCCGGCGCCCCGGCCGCCGCGATCAGGTGGCCGAATTGCGATTTGTTGGCACTGACGGCCAGCGCCTGATAATGCTTGTGCTGAGCGAACACCTGCTTGATTGCCAGGGTCTCGGCAACATCATTGAGGGGCGTCGAGGTGCCGTGGGCATTGATCAGGTCAATCTGCTGCGGCTGCAACCCCGCATCGTCCAGCGCCGCTTGCATTGCCAGCGCGGCGCCGCGGCCTTCTGGCTGCGGTGCGGTGACCTTGTAGGCATCCAGGCTGCTGCCGTAACCGAGCACTTCGGCATACGGGGTCGCCCCCCGCGCCAGGGCATGCTCAAGACTTTCCAATACAACAAACCCGCCACCCTCGCCGGCGATCAGACCGCTGCGGTCACGATCGAACGGCCGGCACAGATCAGCGCCCCAGCGCTGCTCGCCCGAGGCTGCGCCCAGCAGGTACAAAGCGGCCATGGTGTCGAGGTTGAGCACCGAGTCGGCGCCACCGGCCACGGCAACATTCACTTCGCCGCGACGAATCATCTGGAACGCATTGCCGATCGCCTGGGATGCGCCGGCACAGGCACTGCTGATATTGATCACCGGGCCCTCACAACCGAGGTCGTCGGCAATCACTCGCGCCAGCCGGTCGTTGGCCTGACGCAAGGAACCCTCGGCGCTGACTTCTGTTGCCCGCGCCATCAGGTGTTGCCAGTCCGGTGCATTGCCGTCCGGCGCCTGGGTCAGGAGCATGTCGGCGAGCATGTGTTGTGGCGCCCCGGAGGCACACAGCACGGCAGCCTCGCGCAACTGCTCGGGGTTCAACCCGCTGTCGGCGACGGCCTGGGTGGCGACCACCCAGCCAAAGCGACTGCGTTTTTCCAGGAGCCGCGTCCAGGCCGGGTGGTTCTGCAAATGCCCGGGTAACAACGTCATGTCCACGGGCGCCGCGTAGCGAACCGGAAATTCATTTTCGTGCAGGTCTTGCGGCTGCCACGGGCGCACGCAGTGTTCGGCGCCGAGCATTTTTTCCCAGAGGGTCTGCCATTCGAAACCGAATCCGGTTACCGCGCCCATGCCGGTGATCACAATCCGTGTCGCACTCATGCGTACTTCTCCAGGGTTTCACTGGCCAACAGCAATGCGCCCCAGTGACCGGCGCGACCATGACTGACGAGCAAGGTGTAACCAGGCACAGCGCCTGCTTCGCGGCTGTGGTGCAAAGCCATGGCGACCTCGGTCAGCAATCCGCTGGCGCCCAGTTCGCCGGTCATTGCACTGGCATTGCGCAGGTGTTGTGGCGTCGATTCAAACAGACTCATCAGTTGCCGGTCGGCGGGATTGGCCACCACATTGGCAACGTCACCCATACACAGTTTTTCCTCGCTCAGGGCGCGTTCGATCACGCGTTTGCCGACGACCAGCGTGCGCTGCGGATCGGCGCTGTAGCCTCGGGCAAACCCGGCCACACGCAAGATCTGCGTGGCGTCCTGCAGCGGTGTCGAACTGAGCAACAGCGCCGCGGCGCCTTCACCGTAAACCGGCTCGTCCGCCAGAACAGGCTCGCGCAGGTATAGGGCCGGTGTCAGGTTCGGACTGCTGCTGACCACCAGCGCCGCATCGGCGTGTTGTTCGGCAATTTGCTGACAGGCCTCGATCAACGCATCGAGCCCGGCATTGTTCTGGGAGCAGAAGCCGCCCATCGGGCCATGGCAGTTCAGCGCCTCGGCCACGTAAGCCATCACACTGCTGTTGAGCAGCGTCAACGCATGCAATGGCGGGGTGTTGGCCAACAGTTGCGACAACTGTTTTTGCGGCTGTTCGAGGATCGCTTGCACTGCATCCCAGCAAGGGCTTGGCGCGTCCACTTCCGGAATGGCGGCGGTCAGAGCAATGCGCGCAGCAGGCAGTTGCAGCGCTGCCAGCGCGGGCGCCAGACGTGCGGCGCAATGCAGCAGACGCAACCCCTGGGGCTCGACGCTGCGCTGGATCTTGCGATCGAACAGATCGCTGGCCAGGCGCGGCACGGGCAAAGCCAGGGCCTTGCGTTGCGGGTCGAAGGCCAGCGGTTGTGGCACCGGCGGTGTCCCAAGCAGGTCGGCGCATTCGCTGCCGGCCGCATTGAGCACGGCAGCCGCATTGATGTAGAGGGCTCTGTTCATGTCATGCCCTCCCCAGAACCAGCGAGCTGTTGACGCCGCCGAACCCGAAGGAGTTGGACATCACCACGTTGATCGGCTGGCGCACAGGCTCGCTGAGGAACTTCAATGAAGGGTATTCGGCGCGCTCAGGCTCATAGTTCAAGGTCGGCAACAGCACACCGTCGCGCAACGTCATCAGCGACAACACGGCTTCAATCGCGCCGCTGCCTGCCAGGGAGTGCCCAATGGCCGACTTGTTGGCGGTGAAGGTCATGAAGTCCTGGCATTCGCCAAACAGCCGTTGCAGGGCCAGGGCCTCGCAACTGTCGTTGGCCTGGGTGGAAGTCCCGTGGGTATTGACGTGTTGCACGGCACTGCGCAGCAGCCCGGCATCTTCGATTGCAGCGTCCATGCATTCCTCGTACTTGCTGCCATCCCGGCTGCTGGAGGTCATCTTCTGGGCTTCGCAGACATTGGCGTAGCCCAACACTCGTCCCAGTGGCCTGGCCTTGCGCCGCCGGGCATGCTCGGCGGATTCGAGAATCACCAGCGCCGCGCCTTCGCTGAGCACAAAACCACTGCGATCCGGCATGAACGGGCGGCTCTGCTCGCCTGCCGGCAGGTCGGCCTGGCATAGCGCGCCAAGGCTGTTGAACATGTAATACGGCAGCTCATTGGCCATCAGTTCCACGGCACCGCAAATTGCCAGGTCCACTTCACCGCGCTCGATCGCCCGGTAAGCGCTGCCGATGGCCATGGTGCCGGCGGCACAGGCGTCGGAGTGGGTCGAGATGCAGTCGCGTATACCGAGCCAGTCCGCCAGGTGTTGGGTCTGTTGATCGACCCGACGCGCGAAAGAAGCGCTCGACGGTGCCGGATGATCCAGCAGGCGATCCAGATCGACTCGCCCCGTGTCATCCATGCAACGACTGACCCGCTGCAAATCGTGACTGTCGGCACAGTATTTATTGGCCCCCAGGAACAGGCCGCTGCGGCTGTGGGCAAAATCGGCCGGTGTCAGACCGGCGTGCTGCAATGCCTGACGCGCGACGTACTCCGCCAGCACGCTCTGGCGCGGGTGCAGCGCAGCGTTACCACCGAATCCGGCGGCAATCCGCTGCCACTGCGCGTCATCGATAAACCCGGCCGCACTGTTGCGAAACCCCAGTGCCTGGAACCGGGGATGTTCGCGGACACAGGATTGTTTCCGGCAGATGCGCTCGAACAACGTGGCAGCGTCCAGCGCCATGGGCGCCACCAGGCCGAACCCGCTCACATAGACTTCTCGTGCCCGCATGTGAGCTCCTACACCGTCTCTTTGACGTGAGTGGCCACAAACTGCTCGACCAGTTGACGGGAGACCTCGTCGCCATCGGCCGGCACCAGTCGTGCGCCGCATGCACCACAGACCACTTGCTGACGTTCGTTGAGCACGGCTTGATGGGCGTTGCAGTCAGGGCAACTCGATGGCAGGTAATTGAACAGATTGCGGCACTGCTGCGCCCAGTTGAGAACTGTGGTGGCCGCGAACACCTGCGCCGGCTGCATGCCGGCCTTTAGCTGGTCCGGTGCGTAAGCGCTCAGGCTTTGCTCCAGCAGGGCCTTGCCGTTTTCAGTGATCCGGCCATTGGCCAGAAACTCGCTGGCATCCCCGCAGACAGCCACCGCGTGATCCAGCACGCTGGTCTTGGGCAAGGTGCAGCCATACTGACGGCCCAGCTGGAAGCTGAGGTCGACGATGTCCAGCGAATCCGCCCCCAGATCTTCGACGATGCTGCTGTGCTCATCGATTTCATCAGCGCTCATTACCAACAACTGCGCGAGAATGGCGCGGGTGCTGCCTATGACCTGTTCCAAGTCCAATGGATTGTTCATTTCTATCTCCCTATATGTCGTGGCTGACTCATATTTTCCGCATACGAGAAGTAACTTTTCCTACAGCAACTTCTCACGCGGCGGAAATCTAAACTCTGCCCTTAAGGGGAGAGTCAACGAACTATTCAAAGTTTTTTATTGATCTGAGACGGACGTGCACAAGCCCCGTAAATGCTGCACTCGATTGGTGCGAGTGATTGGTCGGAGCGACATATTTACTTAACAAAGTCTGCGTAGGCTGGAGCGCGCCGGACGCTCTCAGGGTCAAGTATTGAAAGCAACTTAGCGATGACACCCCGACGTATCACCTGACAAATTAAATCAAGTAATTTTGTTATAAGTTCATAACCTTTGTTCCAGATCAGTACATCCCTTCAAATAAAGTTTCAGGGTTATTGACTAACCGTTCAGTGCAATTGGCTACTGCGTTTATGAGCAACTGAATGTCGAGCCCAGACAATTGGCAAAGTACCCGGCGCTATAGGGTGCAGCTTCCGCTCAAAAGCCCATTCTGGAACTCACCAATGACCGCACCTATCACCGTTTTACGCGACACCCATCCCCTGCCCGTACTCGACGCCTGCAAATGGGAAAAGCTCGAGGGCGACCCGCACACCGTCAATCTCAACGCCTACACCAGCGAAGACGGCAGCAAGATCATGGGCACGTGGATCTGCACCCCAGGCAAGTGGCGGGTGGACTACGTGAAGTGGGAGTACTGCCATTTTCAGGAAGGCTACTGCGTGATTACCCCGGACGGCATGGAGCCGATCCACCTGCGCGCCGGCGACATCTTCGTGGTCGAACCCGGCATGAAAGGCACCTGGGAAGTGGTCGAGACCGTGCGCAAATATTTCGTGTTCGCCTGATACAAAAAAGCCGGGAAACCACCCGACGTGATTTCCCGGCAACACCTACTGCATTCTGGCTGACGCCATGGTTGTGGCGCCTGTG
>Ga0157373_10001362_pt1 | contig 18757 bp, 23 predicted proteins | sample C65metaG_FD_113460 | JGI IMG/M metagenome (GOLD analysis project Ga0157373, IMG submission 113460) | Corn rhizosphere microbial communities from Kellogg Biological Station, Michigan, USA - C6-5 metaG | ecosystem: Host-associated > Plants > Roots > Rhizosphere > Soil | place: USA: Michigan... | reverse complement strand
TCGTGGACGCCATGTCGCGCGCCGACGTTCTGGTGCCCACCATCACCGACCAGATCGATTCGCGCATCCTCTCGCGCGCCGGCGACCGGCTCAAGCTGATCGCGAACTTCGGCGCGGGCGTGGACAATATCGACGTCGCCACGGCCAACCAGCGCAACATCATCGTCACCAACACCCCGGGCGTCCTGACTGAAGACACCGCCGACATGACCATGAGCCTGATCATGGCCGCCTCGCGCCGCGTCGTGGAAGGCGCCAACGTCGTACAGTCCGGCGGCTTCCAGGGCTGGTCGCCGACCTGGATGCTGGGACGGCGCATCTGGGGCAAGCGGCTGGGCATCGTCGGCATGGGCCGCATTGGCCAGGCGCTGGCGCGGCGCGCCAAGGCGTTCGGCCTGTCGATCCACTATCACAACCGCAAGCCCGTCAGCCCCCGCATCGCTGAAGAGCTGGAGGCGACCTACTGGGAAAGCCTCGACCAGATGCTGGCGCGGATGGACGTGGTCTCCATCAACTGCCCGCACACCCCGGCGACCTATCACCTGCTGTCGGCGCGTCGGCTGAAGCTGCTCCAGCCGCACTCGATCGTGGTCAACACCGCCCGCGGCGAGGTGATCGACGAGGGCGCGCTGGCCAACATGCTGGCCAAGGGCGAGATCGCGGGCGCGGGTCTCGATGTCTACGAGCACGAGCCGGCGATCAATCCCAAGCTCATGAAGCTGCCCAACGTCGTCCTGCTCCCACACATGGGCTCGGCGACCGTCGAGGGCCGCATCGACATGGGCGAGAAGGTCATCGTCAACATCAAGACCTTCATGGACGGCCACCGCCCGCCCGACCGCGTCATCCCGTCGATGCTCTAGGCGGCGGGTTTCGCCGCCGCCGCCGGATAGACCTTCGCTTCCAGCCACTGGTTCAGGTCGGCGGCCGACTTCTCGGGGATTTGCTCCATCGGGACGTGACCGACGTCGTCGTACTCGATCAGCGTGGCGTTCGGGATCGCCTGGGCGAAGCGCTCGCCGTCGTGGACGGAGATCAGCTGGTCCAGCTTGCCGTGCATGACCAGCGTCGGGACCTTGATGGTCGCGAGCTTGTCCTTCGTCGCCTCGACGCGGCCCTGCTGAAGGTGGATGAGGATGTCGCGGTGGGCCGGCGCGCGGGAGAAGGCGACGTAGCGGTCGACCAGCGTGTCATCAACGAGCTTCGGGTCCTGGAACGCAGCCTGGAGGCCCTGCTTCACCATGGCGCGGTTATCGAGGTCCTTGATCACCGCCGCGGCGGTCGGGTTCATCAGCAGCTTGAAGATCAGCGCGCCCTTGGGCTTCTCGCCCCAGCCGGCGGCGTCGACCAGCACCAGCCCGTCGAGCTTCTCCGGATGGGCCAGCGCATAGGTCCAGCTGACCATGCCGCCCATGGAGTTGCCGATCAGGACGAAGTGCTTGGCGCCGACATGGTCGGTCACGCCGTCGACGACCTGCACATAGCCGTTCGCGCCCTGCCAGGCGGAATAGTCGGCGGCCGAGCGGGTCAAACCCTGGCCGGGCAGGTCGAGGCTGACGATCCGGTAACGGTCGCCGAGCAGCTTCACCCACGGCTCCCAGTCCGCCAGCGAAGCCGAGTAGCCGTGGACCATCACCAGTGTGGGGCCGTTTGGATTGCCTTCGTCGCGGTAGCGGACGTGCAGACCGCCGGGCAGATCGACGTAGTGATCGGCGGCCGATCCGTACTTGGCCTCCAGCGTGGGGTAGGGAATGTCGGGCCGACGCAGGGCCAACCACGCGACCGTGGCGATGACCACGATCCCGACCACAAGCCACAGAAGAACCTTGCCCAACGTCTTCATCGTCCCCTCCCGGAAAGAAGCTTCGCCTTATCCCGCTCCGCCGCACGCGGGGCAACTCGCGTCCGGCGCGATCCGCACCGTACGGCTCTCGCCCGCCAGTCCGTCGTAGATCAGCAGCCGCCCGGTCAGCGGCTCGCCCGCGCCCGCGATCACCTTGATCGCCTCCAGCGCCATCATCGAGCCGATCACGCCAGCCAGCGCGCCGACGACGCCGACCGCAGAGCAGGTTTCCCCATCCGGCGGAACCTCGGGCACGAGGCAGCGGTAGCAGGGCTTTCCTGAGAAGACGCCGACCTGTCCCGTCCAGCGGCCGATGGCGCCGGAGACCAGCGTCCGATCCTCGGCCACGCAGGCGTCGCTGACGGTCAGGCGGGTGGCGAAATCGTCCGTGCCGTCGAGCACGAGGTCGTAGCCGCGGACCAGTTCGCGGGCATTGTCGGCGGTCAGCGCGAAGTTGAGCGGGTCGACCTCGGTCATGTCGTTCAGCGCGCACAGCCGCTGCGCCGCCGCGATCACCTTCTCGCGGCCGATGTCGCCGGTGGCGTAGATCACCTGCCGCTGGAGATTGGAGAGCGCCACGGTGTCGGGGTCGATCAGTCCGATCCGGCCAACGCCCGCCGCCGCCAGATAGAGCGCGGCGGGAGCGCCCAGTCCGCCCGCGCCGACGACCAGAACGGCGGCGTCCTTCAGCTTCTGTTGGCCCGCGCCGCCGATCTCCTTGAGGACGAGATGGCGGGCGTAGCGGTCGACTTCCGAGGGAGAGAAGCTCATCGGGCCTTCATAGACCGCCCGGCGAACGCCGTCAGCCGTGGGCGGCGACGGCCTCCAGCCCCAGCATCGCGGCCTTGCGCTCCAGCCCCCAGTGGTAGCCGGTCAGCCGGCCGTCGCTGGCGATGGCGCGGTGACAAGGGATGAGCAGGCTGATCGGGTTGGCGCCGATGGCCGCGCCCGTCGCGCGGAAGGCGCCCGGCTTTCCGGCCCAGCTCGCCACCTGGCTGTAGCTGGCGGTCGAACCGGCCGGGATGCGCAGCAGGGCCTTCCAGACCTGCACGTGAAAGGGCGGGCCGATGAGGACGAGCGGCACCGGGCCCTCCTCGCCGCCGAAGGCGCGCACCGCCATGTCGGCGGCCGCCGCATCGTCGCGAACCCAGGTCGCAGCGGGGTAGCGGTGGTGGACGTCCTCGAACGCCTGCTCGTCCTCGCCCGGTCCGGCGAAGCCCAGCGCGGCAAGACCACGCGGGGCGATAACGAACAGTCCGCGGCCGAACGGCGTGGGTGCAAAACCCCATTGCAGGACCAGGCCCTCGCCCCGGCGGCGAGCATCGCCGGGCGTGACCGCCTCGTGGGCGATGAAGAGGTCGTGCAGGCGCGAGGGCCCGGAGAGACCGGCGTCGAGCGCGGCGTCGAGGACGCTCGCACCGTCCTCCAGCATCCGGCGCGCTTCGGCATGGGCGATCGCCGCCACGAAGGTCTTGGGACTGACGCCGGCCCAGCGGGTGAAGATGCGCTGGAAGTGGAAGGGCGAGAGCCCTACCGCCTCAGCGGCCTCGTCGAGCGAGGGCCGCTCGCGCCAGCGTTCGGCGAGCCAGCGAAGGGCTTTCGCCATGCGGTCATAATCGCGGGCCCGTTCGTCGAGCCGGCTGAGCGTGTCGGAGAGGGGAAGATCGAGTGCCATGAGCAGAAGTTAGGCCCCCCTTGCGAGCCAATCGACCCGCTTCTTGCGGCAACTTCAGTATCGCTCCGCCCGCGCCTCGCGGATGGCGTCCTGCAGGGCGTTGGCGAACTTGCCGCGCTCGTGCGGTCCGAGCGATTTGGCGAGCGTGAAGGCGCGGCCGGACAGCAGGAGACGCACGCGGGTGTCGTGCTCGCTGTACTTCTGGAAATCGACGCGGGTGAAGGCCGTCGGCGAGCGCCAGACGATGCGGCGGCGCGCGCCGTCCTCGTGCATCACTCGCACCTCCTCGGCCGAGACCTGCACCCGCTCCGCGCGTTCGGCGGCGCGGAAGCTGGCCCGGAAGGCGAGCCAGACCGCCAGCACATCCAGCCCCAGGAACATCGGCGCGGGCCAGGCGCCGAGCACGAACAGGAAGATGGCGAAAAGGACGTTCGCCGCAACCACCAGTCCAAACAGCACTTTGAACCCACGCGGCGACAGCGAGCGGTTCAGGGTGATGGTCGCATCCATGTAGAGCCGGCCGGCCATGGCCTCACATTAGCTTGGCGGCGATCCCGGGTCAGGCCATCTTCCTCAGCCGATGAAAACCAAAAAGCCCGCCCGCAAACGCCTGTCTCCCGCCGAAAAGGCGCGCGTCGAGGAGCTGTTCCGGCGTTTCCGCGAAACCATCGAGGAGCCGCGCACCGAGCTGGAGTTCCAGGACCCCTTCACGCTCGTCGTTGCGGTGGTGCTGTCGGCGCAGGCGACCGACAAGTCGGTGAACAAGGCGACGGAGAAGCTGTTCGCTGTCGCCGATACCCCGCAGAAGATGCTCGAACTCGGCGAGACGGCCCTGATCCCCTACATCGCCTCGATCGGCCTGTTCCGGACCAAGGCCAAGAACGTCATCCGGCTGAGCCAAATCCTGATCGACCAGTACGGCGGCAAGGTGCCGCTGGGGCGCGAGGCGCTTCAGTCGCTTCCCGGCGTCGGGCGCAAGACGGCTTCGGTGGTGCTGAACGAGCTGCGGATCGAACCGGCCATCGCGGTGGATACCCACGTCTTCCGCGTCGCCCACCGGCTGAAGCTGTCGGCCGGCAAGACGCCCGACCAGGTCGAGCAGGATTTGATGGCCATCGTGCCCGAACCCTATCTGACCCGCGCGCACCACTGGCTGATCCTGCACGGTCGCTACACCTGCGTGGCGCGGCGGCCCAAGTGCGCCGAGTGCGTGGTGCGCGACCTTTGCCCCTCGCGCGATCTGTTCATCTAGCGTGGCCGCCCCTATAGGAGCGCGCATGACAGATCTTTACGACGTCGCCGCCATCGGCAACGCCATCGTCGACGTGATCGCGCCCGCGACCGACGCCTTCCTCGAAGCCGAGGGGCTGGTGAAGGGTTCGATGCAGCTCGTCGACGAGATGCAGTCGACGAAGCTCTACAAGAAGATGGCGCAGGCCATCGAGGTCTCCGGCGGCTCGGCGGCCAATACGGTCGCCGGGGTGGCGAGCCTTGGCGGCAAGAGCGCTTTCCTGGGCAAGGTTGCTGCCGACCAGCTCGGCTCGGTGTTCGTGCACGACATCTGGGCCGTCGGCGCCCACTACCAGACCCAGCCGCTGCGGGTCGGGCCTTCGACCGCGCGCTGCCTGATCAACGTCACGCCCGACGGCCAGCGGACCATGTGCACCTACCTCGGCGCCTCCACGCGGTTCGCGCCGTTCGACGTGGACCAGACGGTCATCGAGGGGGCGAAGATCGTCTATCTCGAAGGCTACCTGTTCGATCCGGAGGAGGCGCGGCGCGCCTTCGCCAAGGCCGCCGGTCTGGCCCGCGCGGCGGGACGTCAGATCGCGCTCACCCTCTCAGACAGCTTCGTGGTCGAACGCCATCGCGGCGCGCTGATGGAGTTCATCGAGGACCAGGTCGACATCCTCTTCGCCAACGAAGCCGAAATCACCGCCCTGTTCGAGACCGACTTCGACGCCGCGGTCAAAGAGGTCCGCAAGCACGCGAAGATCGCCGCCGTCACGCGCAGCGAGCAGGGCTCGGTCGTCGTTTCGGGCCGCAAGACGCACAAGATCGCGGCCGCGCCGGTGGAAAAAGTCGTGGACACGACGGGCGCCGGCGACCAATACGCGGCGGGATTTCTCTTCGGCCTCTCGCAGGAGCGGCCGCTCGACGAGTGCGGGCGGCTGGGCGCGCTGGCGGCGGCGGAGGTGATCTCGCACTACGGCCCACGCCCGCAGGTTCCCTTGAAAGAACTCGCGGCGGCGCAAGGACTCTAGACGATGGCCAGGACGGCTGAGGTGGTTCGCGAGACGAAGGAGACGCAGATCCGCGTGTCCATCGATCTCGACGGCTCCGGTAAATCGAAGATTTCCACCGGCGTCGGCTTTTTCGACCACATGCTGGAGTCGTTCGCCCGGCACGGCGGTTTCGACCTCGAGGTCGAGACCAGGGGCGACCTGCACATCGACATGCACCACACCGTCGAGGACACCGGCATCGTCATCGGCCAGGCGGTCCTGAAGGCGCTCGACGGCTTCAAGGGCATCCGACGCTTCGGCCACGCCTACATCCCGATGGACGAGACGCTGACCCGTTGCGCCATCGATTTGTCCAACCGCCCCTACCTGATCTGGAAGGTGGCCTTCTCGCGCCCGAAGGTCGGCGAGATGGACACCGAGCTGTTCAAGGAATTCCACCACGCCTTCGCCATGAACGGCGGCGCCTGCGTGCACATCGAGACGCTGTACGGCGACAACAGCCACCACATCGCCGAGAGCGGCTTCAAGGCGCTGGCGCGGGCGTTGCGCCACGCGGTGGAGCTCGATCCAAAGACCCACGGCCACGCCCCCTCCACCAAGGGCGTACTCTAGGATCATCCCATGGAGAGCGTCGCCCTGATCGACTACGGGTCGGGCAACCTGCGCTCGGCCGAAAAGGCGCTGCGACGGGTCGCCAGCGAGCGCGGACTTGCGTCCGACATCCAGGTCACCGCCGACCCGGACGCGGTGGCGCGCGCCGACCGCATCGTACTGCCGGGCGTCGGGGCGTTTGCGGCCTGTATGAACGCGCTGCATGAGCGCGAAGGACTGGTCGAGGCGATGACGCAGGCCGTGCGCTCGCGCGGCGCGCCTTTCTTGGGCGTCTGCGTCGGGATGCAGCTCCTCGCCACGCGCGGGCTGGAGTTCGGTGAAACGCCGGGGCTGGGCTGGATCGCGGGCGATGTGGCGCGGATGCAGCCGGCCGATCCGCACCTCAAGATTCCGCACATGGGCTGGAATTCGCTGGAGATCGCGCGCGCGCACCCGCTGTTCGAGGGCGAGCCGGACGGCGCGCACATGTACTTCACCCACTCGTTCACGCTGACGCCGGCCGATGCCTCCGACGTGGTGGCCGCGGCCGACCACGGCGGACGCTTTGTGGCCGCTGTGGCGCGGGACAATGTCGCCGGGGTGCAGTTCCACCCCGAAAAGTCGCAATCGGCGGGCCTGAGGCTGCTCGCCAATTTCCTGGAGTGGCGTCCGTGATCCTTTATCCCGCGATCGACCTGAAGGACGGCCAGTGCGTGCGGCTGCTGCACGGCGACATGGACAAGGCGACCGTCTTCAACGCCTCGCCCGCCGACCAGGCGCGCCAGTTCGCCAGGGATGGCTTCGAGTGGCTGCACGTCGTCGACCTGAACGGCGCCATCGAAGGCCGCGCGGTCAACGCCGAACCCGTGAACGCCATCCTGAACGCCGTCTCGATCCCCGTGCAGCTCGGCGGCGGCATCCGCACCTATGAGCAGGTCGAGGCCTGGATCGAAGCGGGCGTCAGCCGCGTGATCCTCGGCACCGTGGCGGTCGAGAACCCGGAGCTGGTGCGGCGCGCGGCGCGTGAATGGCCCGAACAGATCGCCGTGGCCGTGGACGTCAAGGACGGCAAGGTCGCGGTGAAGGGGTGGGTCGGCGCGTCGGACCTTGACGCCATCACCCTGTCGCGCCGGTTCGAGGACGCGGGCGTCGCCGCCCTGATCATCACCGACATCAGCCGCGACGGCGCCATGACCGGCGTCAACGTCGACCAGGTCGGCGAGCTGGCGGACGCCGTGAACATCCCGGTGATCGCCTCGGGCGGCGTGGCCTCGGTGCGCGACATCGAACTCCTGAAAGCGCGCAAGGGCGTGCCGATCGCGGGCGCCATCCTTGGCCGCTCGCTCTATGCCGGCGCGATCTTGCCGGCCGAAGCGCTGCGGGCGGCGGCCTGATGCTGAAGGTCCGCGTCATTCCCTGCCTCGATGTGAAGGACGGGCGCGTGGTGAAGGGCGTCAACTTCGTGGCGCTGCGCGACGCGGGTGATCCGGTCGAGCAGGCGCGGGCCTATGATGCGGCCGGCGCCGACGAGCTGATGTTCCTCGACATCACCGCGAGCCACGAGGGGCGGGGCGCGATCCTCGACGTGGTCGCCCGGACGGCAGACGTCTGCTTCATGCCGGTCTCGGTTGGCGGCGGGGTGCGGACGGTGGAAGACGCGCGGCGGCTATTGCTAGCGGGCGCTGACAAGGTTTCGGTGAATACTGCGGCAGTTGAGAATCCGGAGCTGGTGTCGGGCATGGCCGATGCCTTCGGCTCGCAGGCCACCGTCGTGGCCGTCGATGCCAAGGCGCGCGAAGGCGGCGGTTGGTCGGTCTTCACCTATGGCGGGCGCAAGGACACCGGGCTCGACGTGGTCGAATACGCCGCCCAGGCGGTCGAGCGCGGCGCAGGCGAAATCCTGCTCACCTCGATGGACCGCGACGGGGCGAAGATCGGCTATGATACGGCGCTGCTGCGGGCCGTCAGCTTGGCGGTCAGCGTGCCGGTGATCGCCAGCGGGGGGGCGGGAAACGTGGACCACATGATCGAAGCCGTGCAGGTCGGCGGCGCCGACGCGGTGCTGGCCGCCTCCATCTTCCACTTTGGCGAAGTGCGCATCGGCGAGGCCAAGGCCGCCATGGCGCGCGCGGGCATTCCCGTGCGCCTGCCGGAAGGGGCGTTCGCATGAGCCGCCTGGCCGAAGTCCTCGACCGCCTCGCCGCGACCATCGAGGCGCGCAAGGGCGCTGACCCGAAATCGTCCTACACCGCCCAGCTGCTCTCCGACCCCGCGCGGGCGGCCAAGAAGCTCGGCGAGGAAGCGGTGGAAACCGTCATCGCGGCGGGCCAGCGCGACCCCGACGCCATCGCCGCCGAGAGCGCGGACCTGCTCTATCACTGGCTCGTCCTGCTGGCGGCGAGCGGGGTGAGTACGGATGCGGTGGCGGAAAAGCTGGCCGCGCGCGAGGGCCAGTCCGGCCTCGCTGAAAAAGCCTCCCGCTCTTAAGGCCGGGGCCGCCGCTTCAGCGCGACATAGAGCGCGCCCTCGCCACCGTGATGGCGGTGGGCTTCCGATACCCCGGCCACGATCTCGCGGAGGGCGGGGGCCGTAAGCCACTCGGGAGTTCGCTTCCTCAGCACGCCTTCGCCGCGCGTACCCTTGCCGGTGATGACCAGAGCCGCGCGATAGCCCTCGCTCCAGGCCCAGATCAGGAAACTCTCGAGCGCGCCCTTCGCCCGGTCCTGATCCATGCCGTGCAGGTCGATCCGCGCCTCCATCGGCTCGCGCGAGATGCGGCGCAGGCGGTTGGGTTCGATGTCAGTCGGCGGCGCGTAAGGCGCGCGGGTCTTCGGCGGGTTCTTCAACGGCAGCGGCGTCTGGACCGGCGCGGCGGGGACGTCTTCCGGCTCGATGGTTGGCGCCACGCGCCCCGCGAGAGGATGCACGGTCGCGGCGACCCGCGCCCAGAGGCGATGATCTTCGGGCCGTTTCATCGGACCGGGATCAGCCGGTACATGCGCAGGGTGTGTCGGATGCGGCCCGCCTCCAGCCCCGCCGCATCGCCCCGGCCGATGTAGAGATCGGCGCGCACGTCGCCCTTGATCGCCCCGCCGGTGTCGAGCGTCATCACCAGCCGCCGATAGACCGGGAAGGCGCCGGGCAGCGTCGGCGCGGTCGCGTCGATCCAGAAGGGTTCGCCCAGTCCATGGCGGCTCAAGTCCACCGCAATGGCCCGCCCCGCCGGCAGGGGCAGGTTCGCCGCGCCCGCCGGGTCCAACCCGTCGTCCGGCGCGGTGCGGAAGAAGACGTAGCGCGGATTGAGGTCCATCACCGCGTCCGCCTCAGGCCCGCGATGATCGGAGAGCCACTGCCTGATCGCCTGCGCGGACGTGTCGGCGCCGAGCAACCCTTGATCGCGCATCGGCCCGGCGATGGGCGTGTAGGGCTGGCCGTTGTTGCCGTCGTAGAGGACCTTCAGCCGCCGCCCATCCGGCAGCCGCAGCGTTCCCGAGCCCTGGATCTGCAGGAAGTAGAGGTCCTCCGGCCGCATCCACGCCAGCGGTCGTTCTTCGGGCGTCGCTTCGATGGTCGCACGATCCGCATACGGCTCGGCCCCCAGATCGGCAGGCTTCGGCCGCATCGGAGCGGTGAACTCGTCCTGGCGGGAGGAGCGCGCCTCGTACTCCGGCGCGAAATAGCCGGTCAGCAGCCCGTCCGGCCCGCCCGGCGCGGCGCGGAAGCTGGTTTCGAAGAAGCGGCGGGCCGAGAACTCATCCAGCGGCCCCGCCGCCTGAGCCCTTCGGCAAATCGCGGCGAGATCAGGATCGCGTGAAACCTGGCAGGCCGCGCGATAGGCGGCGAAGTCGGCCGCATGATCTTCCTGCGCCCAGCCAGGCAGCGCCGACAGCTCCAAAGTCACCGGCGGCGGCGGCGGTTGATGCGGCTGCTCGATCGGCGGCAGAGGTCGAGGAAGCGGCGTGGGCGCGGGCGGAATGGTCGCGCAGGCGGCGAGCGTCAGCGTCGCCAACGCGGCGGCTACACCCCCGAACCCGCGCATCAGGCCTCGGCGGTGTCGACGTGGACCAGCGTCCAGTTCGGATCACGGCCGCGCAGGTTGCGCTCGAACGTCCACAGCTCGGCCGTGCGGCGGTCGTCCACCGCTTCGCCCTCCGGCCCTTTCGAGCGCGAGCGGAATTCGGCCAGGAACCGCACCACCGCGCGGCCGACATCGCCGCTGACGTCGACCTTCTCGAGGTCGGCGCGGGGCGGATGGAAGAATTGCACCTCCTCGGTGCGACCCTCCGTTTCGCGAGTGGTGATGGCCTGCTCGAAGTTGTCCATCACCTGCGGCGCGAGCAGGGGACGCAGCGTGTCGCGGTCGCCGCGCGCGAACGAGGTGACGATCAGCTCGTAGGCCTGCTTGGCGCCGTTCAGGAAGGCGCCGACCTCGAAGTTCGGATCGCGGGCGCGCACGGCGGCCAGGCCCGTCAGCGGCACGCCCGAGCGCGGCGCTTCAGGCGAAGTTTCCTCCGGCGCGCGATCAGCGGGAACGCCCGGCCGGGCCTCTTCGGGCTGGCGGCCGATGCGCCGGCCCAGCACCGAATAGAGCTGGAAGAGCACTACGGCGGCGAGGACGGCGAAGATGATGAGTTCGAACAGCTGCAAGGGCGGGACCAGACTTCGGCGAGTTGTTGGGCACAATATAGGCAACCGCGACCCCCGCGTCAGGCGCCCCTCGCCGTTGCGTGGTCTCAAGGCGCGTGATAGCAGCGCCGCCTCGACTTTGAACGGACATCCCAGCATGAGCGATTACGACACCGGGACCGCCGCGCCGCCTTCGCCGCCGCAGCCCCAACCGGGCGACCAGCCGGGTTTCCGCATTCTCGCCCAGTTCGTTCGCGACCTGTCGTTCGAGAACCCGCGCGCGCCCGACAGCCTGCGCTCGGCCGGCGCGCCGCCGGACATCGACATGGGCGTGGAGATGAACGCCAAGGGCCGTCCCGACGGCCTGTTCGAGGTCGAGCTCAAGCTGTCCTGTCGCGCCGATCGGGCCGGCGATCCGGTGTTCCACATCGAGTTGCTCTACGGCGGCCTGTTCGCCATCGAGGGCGTGGCGCCCGAGAACATGGAGACGGTGCTGCTGATCGAGTGCCCGCGCTTCCTGTTCCCGTTCGCGCGGCGGATCATCTCGGACTTGACCACGGAAGGCGGCTTCCCGCCCTTCATGATCGACCCGATCGACTTCCAGGGCATCTACCTCTCGCGCAAGGCCGCCAGCGAGAACCCGGGCGGTACGGCGTAAGCGGCTCTAGAGGCCGTGCTTTAGCCAGACGGCCTTGTCCTTCAGCACATCGCGCACGAAGACTTCGTGCAGAGCGCGCTCCTCGTCGGTGGAGCGTGGCGCGAGCGGACGCGGGCGCGATCCGTAGGACGCCTGGACCGCCGCCGAGGTCGCCGTCGCTACCATCGCCTGGACGCTGAGGTCGAAGGCGCGTTCGCGGCCGCCCTGCAGTTCCAGATAGACCGAGGCCAGCAGCCGCGCGTCGAGCAGGGCGCCGTGCTTGTCGCGCTCGGCCAGCGAGATCTTGAACCGCTTACAGAGCGCATCGAGCGAGTTGTACATGCCCGGAAAGCGCTTCTGCGCGAGCTTCAGGGTATCGACCCAACGGCTCTCGTGCAGAACCTCGCGCCCGGCCCGCTCGAGCTCGTGATTGATGAAGCCGCGGTCGAAGGCGGCGTTGTGGGCGACCAGCGGCGCGTCGGCGACGAAGTCGAGGAAGTCCTCGCAGACCTCATGGAACTTCGGCTTGCCCTCGAGCATGGCCAGCGAGATGCCGTGCACCCGCTCGGCGTCGGGATCGATGTCGCGCTCGGGATGGACGTAGCGGTGGAAGGTCTTGCCGGTCGGGATGTAGTCGTCGAGCTCGATGCAGCCGACTTCGATCAACCGGTGGCCGGATCGGGGGTCGAGGCCGGTGGTTTCGGTGTCGAGAACGATCGCGCGGGCCATGTCCTTTAGTGCCGGGGTTCGCCCTCCGGGGCAACCTTCGGGACGCCCTCGCGCCGAAGGGTCGCAAGGATGTTACGGACCTGGGCACGGGCGTGGTCGAGCCCCTGGCCGGTGTCGACGACGAAGTGGGCGCGGGCGCATTTTTCGGCGTCGGCCATCTGGCGAGCGAGGATGGCGTCGAGCTTGGCTTCATCCATGCCTTCACGGCCAAGCACGCGCGAGCGCTGGACATCGGCGGGCGCGGTGACGACGACCACCGCGTCCACGGCCTTCTCGCCGCCGGTTTCGAACAGGAGCGGAATGTCGAGCACGACGATGTCGGCGCCTTTGGCAACCGCGTCCTCGAAGAAGGCGGCGCGGCTTTGGCCGATCAGCGGGTGGACGATGGATTCGAGGCGCTTCAGCTCTTCGGGCTTGCCGACCACGCGGGCGCTGAGCAGGGCGCGGTCGATGCCATTCGGGCCGGTGACGCCCGGAAACGCCGCCTCGATGGGTCCGACCGCCGCGCCGCCGGGAGCGTAGATTTCGTGGACGGCCGCGTCGGCGTCGTAGACCGGCACGCCCTCGTCGCGGAACATGGCCGAGGTGGTCGACTTGCCCATGCCGATGGAACCGGTGAGGCCGACGACGATCACGCCATCGCCTCCAGCGCGGCCAGCGCCACGGCCCGAGCGTCGACTTCGGCGGGGGGCGGGTGGCCGAAAAAGGCTTCGAAGCTCGGGCGCGCCTGGCCGATCAGCATTTCGAGACCATCGACCGTCGGGTGGCCCGCCTCGGCGGCGCGGTCGAGGAAGTCGGTGACCAGCGGCTTGTAGACCATGTCCATCACCACCGCCGATCCGGGCGCACACTCGAACGGCGCCGTGGGACCTTCGCCGCCGCCGAGACCCAGCGAGGTCGCGTTGATGATGACCGCCGCGCCGCCGAAGGCGTCTTCGGCACGATCGTAGTCTCGCGCCTTTTCGCCAAGGCTCGCGGCCAGCGCCTGGGCCCGCTCGCGCGTGCGGTTGACGATCCGCACCTGCGGCGAGCCCGCCAGAACCAGCGCCGCAGCCGCGCCCCGCGCCGCGCCGCCGGCGCCGAGGATCACCGCCGGGCCGTCGGTGGGTTGGAAGCCTTGGACGCCTAGCGCCGCCAGCAGACCGGGGCCGTCGGTGTTGTCGGCGCGGATCTCCCCGTTTTCGAACACGAGCAGGTTCGCCGCGCCGGCCATCCGCGCGAGGTCGCCGGCGCGTCCGGCCAGCGCCAGCGCCTCCTGCTTGAAAGGAATGGTGACGTTCACGCCGCGCACGCCCTTGGTCCGGAGCTCGCTGACGAAGCCCGCGAAGCCATCGAGCGGCGACAGAAAAGGATGGTACTCGGCGTCCAGCCCGGCCGCAGCTATCCAGGCATTGTGGATGGCGGGGCTCAGCGAATGAGCGATCGGATTGCCGACGACGCCAGCGGTGATCGTCATGGCGCCAGCGCTCCGTGGCGGCGCAGCTGGTCCAGCAGGCCCATCAGAGGCAGGCCGAGGATGGTGAAGTAGTCGCCGTCGATCTTCTCGAACAGCTGCGCGCCGTCATCCTCCAGCCGGTAGCAACCGACCGAATCCAGCAGGCCCTCGCCGTGGCGGGCGAGGTAGGCCTCGAGGAAGTCATCGGAGAAGTCGCGCATGGTCAGCGTCGCGGCCGGGACCTCGCGCCAGACCACGGCGCCGTCCTTGGCGATCACGACCGCCGAGTGGAGCTTGTGCGGATGGCCGCGCAGCATTCGCAGCCGTTCGCGGGCCTCGTGCAGGCTTTCGGCCTTGTCGAAGAGACGGCCGTTGAAGTCGAGCGTCTGGTCGGCCCCGATCACCAGGCCGGCGCGGCCTTGCGAGGCCTTCACTGCCTTCAGCTGCGCCAGCGCATCGGCGACCTCGCGAGGCCCGGCGCCCTTGGCCAGCAGGTCGCGCTTAGCCGCGCCTTCGTCCACGCCCGCGCCGACAGTTTCGAACCTCACGCCCGCAGCGGCGAGCACGCTCGCCCGCGCCGCGCTCTTCGAGGCCAGGGTGACCGGCGTCATCCCAGCACCTCGACCTGGCCGCGGCCGCCGGACAACAGGTTGATGATGGCCGCCGCCGTCTCCTCGACCGAGCGGCGGGTGACGTCGATCATCGGCCAGCCGTGGCGCTCGTAGAGGCGGCGCGCGGCGATGATCTCCTCGCGCACGACCTCCTGGTCGATGTAGCTGGTGTCGCGCTCTTCCTTCAGGGACAGGAGCCGGTTGCGGCGGATCTGGATCAACCGGTCGGGCGAGGCAATGAGGCCGACAATCAGGGTGTTCTTCAGCGCCAGCAGCTTGGCCGGCGGATCGCGGCCGGGCACCAGCGGCACGTTTGCCGCCCGGATGCCCCGGTGAGCCAGGTAGATGCAGGTCGGGGTCTTGGACGTGCGCGAGACGCCGACCAGGACGACGTCAGCCTGCTCCAAGTCCTGGCCGCCCTGGCCGTCGTCGTGGCTGATGGCGTAGTTCAGCGCCTCCATCCGGTTGAAATAGTCGGCATCGAGCGCGTGCTGGGCCCCGACCCGGTTGGTCAGCGGCACGCCGAGATAGCGCGACATCGAGGAGACCACCGGATCGAGCGGCGCCACGCAGGCCATCTCCAGCTTGCGACAGCCTTCCTCCAGCGCCTCACGCAGTTCCGGGTCGACGATGGTGTGCATGACGAGGCCCGGCGCGCCGGCGATCTCGTTCAGCGCCCGGTCGAGCTGGCGGTGGGAGCGGACCAGCGCATAGATGTGCTCGATCGGCAGCACGTCGGTGAAACGAGCGCAGACCGCGCGGGCCATCGCGTTCAGCGTCTCGCCGGTGGAGTCCGAGACGAGGTGGATGTGGAAGTAGGTCGCGATCCGCGAGGGGCTCATGGCCTTCCCATAACTTGCGCGAGCGCAAGGAACCACCCTGTGGATCGTGCGTTACTCGGGCGCTGGCGAACCCCGGTTCACCGGTGGATGAAACGCGCCCCTGGTCCGCCCATCCGGCCAGCCTGTGCAGAGCGGCCGTTTTCGTCCGGGATCATCCCCAGTTCGGGCCGCCTGTTAGCGGCCGTCGCCGCGGTCCATCGACAGCCAGACAATTCCGGCCTCTTCCACATCGTCGTTCGCTGTATGGCGCGCGATTTTGCCTTGGCGTTGAAGGTTCTGGGCGGCTGTCCACGCACTTCACAGGCGCGGCGCCGCCTGGGGACAACGGCTTAGCTGAGCGTCAGCGACGGTCTCACAGCCGGTGAGCGGACGCGGCCGTCCCCGCTTTGCCCACGCCTCACCACCTCATCATCCCTCTTCTTAAATTCTTTAAGAGAGAAGAAGGGGACGGGAGGGCTTTGAGCCTTTGGGCCGGGCCATTAAGAAGCGAGCCGATGAGCGCGCCCCGTCCCGATCTCCTTCGTGTCCTTGCCGGTGAGCGGCTCGATCGCCCGCCCGTGTGGTTCATGCGCCAGGCCGGGCGGTATCTGCCCGAGTACCGGGAACTGAGGGCCAAGGCGCCCGACTTCATCAGTTTTTGCCTGAACCCGGAAATGGCGGCGGAGGCGACGCTGCAGCCGATGCGGCGGTTTCCATTCAGCGCGGCCATCGTCTTCGCCGACATCCTGCTGATCCCGGGAGCGCTCGGCCAGAAGGTGTGGTTCGAGGCGGGTGAAGGCCCGAAGCTCGGCGAACTTCCGACGATCGATGAGCTGAACGCGCAGGTCGAGGCCTCCACCGGCAGGCTGAGCGCGGTCGGTGAGACGCTGTCGCGGGTGCGCGCGGCGTTGGAGCCGGAACGCGCGCTGATCGGGTTTGCCGGCGCGCCCTGGACGGTGGCGACCTACATGATCGAAGGCGGGTCGTCGGACCGTACCGGCGCGCGGACCTACGCTTACCAGTATCCCGGCAAGCTGGAGGCGCTGCTCGACGTGCTGGTCGAGGCGACGGCGCGCTATCTGGTCATGCAGGCGAAGGCCGGCGCGCAGGTGCTCAAGCTGTTCGAAAGCTGGGCGGAGGGCCTGCCCGAGGATCTCTTCGAACGCATCGTGATCCGGCCGCATCGGGAGATCGTGGAAAAGGTCCGGGCGGCCGGGGTGGAGGCGCCGTTCATCGGCTTTCCGCGCGGCGCCGGCGCTCTGGTCGAGGCCTACGCGGCGGCCGTGCCGGTCGAGGGCGTGGCGCTGGACACGCAGGCGAGCGCCGCTCTCGGGCGGAGGGTGCAAAAGACCAAGGCCATCCAGGGTGCGCTCGATCCGCTGCTGTTGCGCGCGGGCGGCCCGGCGCTGGACGCCCGCGTCGATCAGCTGCTCGAGCAGTGGGGCGGCGGACCCTACATCTTCAACCTCGGCCACGGCATCCTGCCCGACACGCCGATCCCGCACGTCGAACAGGTGTTGAAGCGGGTGACCGGGACATGAGCCGCCGCATCGCCGTCGTCCTGTTCAACCTTGGAGGCCCGGACGGCCCGGCGGCGGTGAAGCCCTTCCTGTTCAACCTGTTCAACGATCCGGCCATCATCGGCCTGCCCGCGATCGTGCGCACTCCGCTGGCGAGACTGATCTCCAGTCGGCGGGAGAAGGCCGCGCAGGCCAACTATGCCGTGATGGGCGGCGCCTCGCCGCTGCTGCCCGAGACGAAGAAGCAGGCCGATGCGCTGGAGGCGGCGCTCGCGGCCGCGCTGCCGGGCGATGCGGTCCGTTGTTTCATCGCCATGCGCTACTGGCATCCGATGACGGCGGAGACGGCCAAGGCCGTCGAGGCCTTCGCGCCGGACGAGGTCGTCCTGCTGCCGCTCTATCCGCAGTTCTCGACGACCACGACGGCGTCCTCGTTGAAGGTCTGGGCTGAGGTCTATCGAGGCTCCGGCCGGACCCGCGCCGTGTGCTGTTACCCGCAGGCCGACGGCTTCGTCGACGGCTACGCAGCGCTGATCGAACAGGCCTGGGAGGCGGCCGGCCGGCCTTCGCCTGCACGCGTCCTCTTCTCCGCCCACGGCCTGCCGGAAAAGGTCGTGAAGGGCGGCGATCCCTATCAGGCGCAGGTCGAGGCGACCTCGGCCGCGGTGGCGGGGCGGCTGAGCCTCACCGACTGGAAGATCAGCTACCAGAGCCGGGTCGGGCCGATGACGTGGCTGGGCCCGGCCACCGACGAAGCCATCGTCGAGGCGTCCCGCGAGGGCCTGGCATTGGTCGTCGTCCCCATCGCCTTCGTCTCCGAGCACATCGAGACGCTGGTCGAGCTCGATCACGAATACGCAGTGCTGGCCAAGGCCAATGGTTGTCCGGCCTATATCCGCGTTCCGGCGCTCGGCGCGGACGCGGCCTTCATCGGTTCGCTTGCGAAGATCACGGCCGAGGCTCTACAGCGCACCGGCGGGATCTGCCCCGGCTCGGCGTTCGCCTGCCGCGGCTGGTCCAAATGCCCTCGAACGGAGATGGTGGCATGAGCGGCTGGCTGGCGGCCCACTACGACCTCTTGCGGGGCCTGCACATCATCTCGGTGATCGCCTGGATGGCGGGGCTGCTCTACCTGCCGCGCCTGTTCGCCTATCACACCCGCGCCACGCCCGGTTCGGAGATGGACGAGACCTTCAAGACGATGGAGGGCAAGCTGCTCGCCATCATCATGAACCCCGCCTTCGTGCTGACCTGGGTGTTCGGCCTTGGCCTGATCTTCGCCGACGGAAAGATCCGGGGCTGGAGCTACCTCGGCCAGCCGTGGATGAGCATCAAAATGGCCGGCATCCTGTTCCAGACCGGGTGGCATCACTATCTGGCCATTGCGAGGAAGCGCTTCGCGGAGGGCCGCAATCGCCGCTCGGAACGCTTCTGGCGGATGACCAACGAGCTGCCGTTCCTGGTCGCCATCGTCATGGTCCTGGCCGTCACGCTTGAGTTCGGCCGCTGACGGATTCCTTGACCGCGAGCCCCTACTCGTGGTTTTCCTGACGCACGACGCCTGAACGGGCGTTCCCGCCTCTTTTCCGGACATCGCGAGACGACCGCCGAAGTCCGGCCCGCAAACCATCACCGCCCTCAGGCGGCCCATCTTTCCAAAGGACGCGCACGCTCGCGTCCGCGACCTAACGAGTCCATTCCCATGACTGAAGAAACCCCCACCGACATCCTCGACGAAGACACCGGTCTGACAGCCGCCGAGGAAGCGGCGGACACCAACGGCGACGACGACACCAACGGCGCCGCCGTCAGCGCCGCCATCGCCGCGCTGGGCGTCACCAAGATGAGCCTGCAGGAGCTGAAGGAGAAATCCCCGGCCGACCTGCTGGCGCTCGCCGAAAAGCTCGAGATCGAGAACGCCAACTCCATGCGCAAGCAGGACATGATGTTCGCGATCCTCAAGACCGTCGCCGAGGAAGGCGTCGAGATCAGCGGCTCGGGCACCATGGAGGTCGTCCAGGAC
>Ga0157373_10001361_pt1 | contig 18762 bp, 13 predicted proteins | sample C65metaG_FD_113460 | JGI IMG/M metagenome (GOLD analysis project Ga0157373, IMG submission 113460) | Corn rhizosphere microbial communities from Kellogg Biological Station, Michigan, USA - C6-5 metaG | ecosystem: Host-associated > Plants > Roots > Rhizosphere > Soil | place: USA: Michigan... | reverse complement strand
GAGGGTTAACTTAATAGACACGGCTACGCATGTAGTACCGACAGCGGAGCACTGGCGGACGGGGGTTCAAATCCCCCCGGCTCCACCACTTCATCATCTAAAGACGTCCACGGACGTCTTTTTTTGTGTCTGAAACCCAGTAAATACGGGGGTTTCAGGGCCATTGAGCTCCACAGCGCTTCAGGCAGATCCATTTTGAAATGTATTCCAAGGCGTATTCCAAACCCGTGACTGGTAAATTTTGGAATACACAAACAGCGTTGGAGTACCCATGGGAGCCCGAGCCACACGCCTTTCAGACCTGAAAATCAAAGCCGCCAAGCCCAAGGACAAAGACTACACATTGACCGACGGCGACGGCCTTCAGTTACGAGTCCGGACCAACGGTTCGAGACTTTGGAATTTCAACTACATTCACCCCGTGACCAAGAAACGGATCAACATGGGACTGGGGACGTTCCCAGAACTCAGCCTGGCTCATGCGCGAAAACGCACGGTTGAAGCCAGGGAACTGGTTGCCCAAGGACTGGACCCAAAAGAGCAACGCGATGCAGATCGCCAAGCGAAAAAAGCTGCGACAGAACACACCTTTCAAAACGTCGCGACAGCCTGGTTTGAACTGAAGAAAGACTCGGTAACAACCGCCTACGCTGAAGACATTTGGCGCTCGCTCACGCTGCACATCTTCCCGGATCTACACGCGACCCCGATTTCTGAAATCAGCGCGCCTCAGGTCATCAAGTTGCTTAGGCCACTTGAAACCAAAGGCAGCCTGGAAACGGTCAAGCGCCTGACCCAACGCCTCAACGAAATCATGACTTACGGGGTGAACTACGGACTCATTCATGCCAACCCCCTAAGCGGAATTCGATCGGTCTTCAAAAAACCAAAGAAGAAAAACATGGCGGCATTGCCCCCCGATGAGCTCAATGAACTCATGGTGGCGACTGCCAACGCCAGCATCAAAAGAACCACCCGGTGCCTCATCGAGTGGCAGCTCCACACGATGACTCGGCCAGCAGAAGCTGCAACCACCCGATGGGCTGACATCGACTTCAAGAAGAAGATCTGGACGATCCCTGCGGAGCGCATGAAGAAACGGCGCACACACATCATCCCGCTCACGGAGCAAGCCTTGGCGCTCCTGGAAGCCATCAAGCCCTACAGCGGACATAGGGAGTACGTATTTCCCGCCGACCGTAATCCACGCACCCATTGCAACAGCCAGACCGCCAATATGGCGCTGAAACGGATGGGCTTTGAGGGACGACTCGTAAGCCACGGAATGCGTTCCATGGCGAGCACCATCCTGAACGAGCATGCATGGGATGCCGAACTGATCGAGGTTGCCCTGGCTCATGTCGACAAAGATGAGGTTCGAAGCGCTTACAACCGCGCAGACTACATTGAGCGTCGACGCCCAATGATGGCCTGGTGGAGCGAGCACATTCAAAAGGCGGCCACAGGTGACTTTTCAATAGCAGCAATCCATGAAAACAGAAGCCAGAAAGTCGTCTCGATTCGTTAAGCAAAATCAACCTGATGGCGACGGCGGCGACAGCGGCGACAACCCTCGTCGTCTCTGACCACGGGCGAGGCGACAAACTGAGGGCCGTCGCCACCACAGGTTTCGATCATGCTTATTCAGCCAAAGCCGCTGCGGTCGGGAAGGCTTCGCTGCAACGTTTGCAGTGGCTCGCTTGGCGATCTTACAAACGGTAAAAAATCTATCTAGAGCCACCGAGATCCAAGGTCTTCTACGTCAGTTGCATTCCCCAATGGCCCGCTTGATCGCTAGTCGAACGCGGGGTACACCAACGCCTCACGAAGCGCAGTTAGCGGCGATCCTGAGTAAGTTCAAGAGCGCTGAGACTACGACACATCGTCGTGCTTCTTCCCAAGGAGCGAGGAAAAACTGCCCCCCATAAGGAGAACGTTGTCGATGCAATTGTGCGAAAAGTGCGATCCACCGCGCCCGCTGCTGGATTATCAGCCCCAACCTTTGACCTACCCGGTCGAAGCGCTGGGTGAACTCTTGGGGGACGCTGTAGAACGGATGGCAGAGGTCATCGGCGCACCGAGTGCCATGGCCGCACAATCGGTCCTGGCCACCGCAGCTCTGGTGACTCAAGGTCACGTCAACGTACAACTCGATGGCCGCACCTATCCGCTGTCTCTATATCTGCTGACGGTCGCATCATCAGGTGACCGTAAAAGTGCAGTGGATCATCACGCTCTCTTCGCAGCGCGTAACTGGGAGCGAGAGCAGTGGTCTGTGTACACGGAAAAGCTCAACGCTTACCAATCAGCCATCCGTATTACGGCCAAACCCCATCGACAGGAAAAGCGTGAAAGCTGTGAACTGTCCGAACCCGTCCAGCCCAGGCTGATCTCCACCGACCCTACCATCGAAGCACTCATAAAAAACCTGTGTTATGGGCTGCCAAGCATGGGCCTGTTCAATGATGAAGGCGGACAATTCCTCGGTGGCAGCACCATGAGCAAAGAGAACCAGCTCAAAGCGATCACCACGCTTTCAAGAATCTGGGATGGCAGCCCGATTGACCGAACACGGTCCATGCACGGGGAAAGCCTGCGAGCCTATGATCGTCGTCTCAGCATGCACCTGATGCTGCAGCCGTACCTGGCCAACCAGTTCCTCAAAGATCCGATGATCAATGGGCAAGGTGTGCTCGGCAGATTCCTGATCAGTTGGCCCGAACGCTTGATCGGCAAGCGTCTGTACAAGGCGGTGGATCTGACGCAAGACGCCAAAGTCCAACGCTACCAAAGGCATATCACTGATCTGCTGAAGAAGCCGTTAGCGACCAACAAGGACGGATCACTCAAGCTCACGCCGCTGGAGTTGACGCACAGCGCCCGTATTGCATGGATTGATATTCACAACACCATAGAGTGCCAGTCTGGCGAGTTCGGGGAGCTGGCCGGCGTTCAATCCATCGCAAGTAAAGCTGCTGCCAATGTACTGCGCATCGCAGGGGTTCTGGCGGCAATCGAGGAAGCCAGTGTCCTGAACGAAAAACATATTCAGCGCGCTTCAACACTGATGGACTATTACCTGGCCGAGATCCAACGCTTGACTGAGCAAGAGCCGGTTAACACCCTGCGTGAGGAAGCGGACCGCTTGTTACGCTGGCTGAAGCAGAAAGGCTGGACCCGTTTTACCGTCCGAGACATCAACCGCAACGGCCCTCGCTTTGCGCGCAAGAGCTGTAAGCACACCGCCACGCTCCTCGTTGAGCTACTCACAGCGAACTGCGTGAAGAGCCAAGATGCCAAGACTTTTGAGGTGTGTCGTGTTCCGTCTGAATGACGCAGTACGCCGCTTCCAGTCGAAAAATCAGACGCCCCCAGTCCTGCGATGTGTCGCCACGTCCGTCGCCAAGCTGTCGCCAGACGCCAACCGTGACATCCCGCAGGTAGTCGCCAGTGTCGCCGCTGTCGCCACATCCAGCTCAGACCCTGTCGACATCAAACTGCTGATCCAGCAAATGCGCAATGACGGGGTGGTGTTGCGCCACCATGGAAATACTCTGCACATCCGACCGAGACACTGGCATCAGTTGGATCAAATCAGCGACTACTGGAAAGCCATGCTCCTCTTCCTCCAAACGAATGAAAATGGATGACTAGGGTGTGGATCGGTCAGCGTGAGAACCATGACGTTGGCTATTTCCACTGCTGACTGATCAAAGGCTTGCCCGCTGCACCAAAATTAGAAGACGAAAGTATCGGACGCAAACAATCCTTTGCCCAACATTCGGGAACACTCGATAGTCGGTTTTCCGATTGACGGCAAATGCCAGCGAATGCAATTTACAAGCTCACACTAGCCGCCAGGATCTTCGAGCCGGCACTGCGGTTTCCCGCAGGATCCTCCCAAAAACGCATCGCTTCCGGAAGCGCGAACAGTCGACTTGAATGTCGACGGAAGCATGATATTCCCCCACCCAAGACGGGCCTCCCCGTCTTGGGGCAGGCCTTTTTTAATTTTGGAGGCCTTAATGAAAAATCGAATGGCAATCTACAAAGCGCTGAAAGCGATCAACGTGCCTGAGCAGCGAATTGAAGCAGTAATCCAAGCCATGGATTCTGATATGCATATATCTACAGCAGGTATATCCGATCCGGACTTCGCACAATTTCGTTCCGAGCTATCCCGGTTTCAGGTGGGTCTCATTATGGATATTGGCGTGATGCTCTCCCTCGTGGTGGCGATTCTCTTCGCTGGGATTGCGTTTATCCGCTGACAAGTCTCTCTTCCAGCAAAATCAGAAACCATCTGTTCTAGGACAGGTGGTTTCTGATTTTGCTCAGGTATCAGGCACTGGATCCCGCAGACAGTGTTGACTAACCGCGGCGCCTAGCTAGAGGTGCATGCGTGGCTAGGGGCAGCAATCGGCCAATAGCGGACCTTCGCGTGAGGGCTGTATGCGGCCAATAGCGGACTGGGGTAGATGATCAACGGGTATTGAACCGCTAAAAATCAAAGGCGCATCCCCTGTGGGGTGCGCCTTTTTTGTTATTTCTTTTTTTAACTGTGGTATGCCGTCACAAGGCGGGGGGAGGCGCTTGTGTGAAGCAACTCGGGCTATCGGATTACTTGATTGTGATCTTTGTCGAGTCGGTCAACCTCACAGTGATGCGCTGATCCAAAGCAAGCGTTGGGATCCCAGCTTTGCCTTCTTCATCAATCAGGACTGCGGGGATTTCAACAGTGTCGTTATCGCAAGCCAGCTTCGCTGTGCTTGCGACAAACCGGCTGAGAGGCGCATCCCACTTCGGTTCGACTGCAAGGTTGCAATTCATTTTTTTCAGCGCGTTTTGAGTTGGAACGTCGTATTGCTCAATCCCGCGCATACCTGTTTGAACGGCGAGATCCTTGCCAAAAAGAGTGTCACTGACACTCCACAACGTTGCGGTAATTTTCGAGCCGGCTTCGAGTTCGACTTTTTTGCCGGAGTCACACCCCAAGATCAAGGAGGTCGCGATTGCGATTGCGATGAAAGCAGATTTCTTGAATTGCATTAAATGTACACCATAGGTAAGTCTGTTTTTGCGTCCGCGAGACGTCGCGAGCGTAACTGTTGGCCCGTGTAGAGAAGGGGGGCGAAGCAGCATGTTGAGCATCGGATCACCCGAGGCTGCCTCAGCGCTGACCAGATTCAGCGGGTTGGGCACATCATACCGTGCGCACATTAAATCGCCTGTTGCTGAGCGGCCGTTTTGAGGCTCTGATGCCTTAACTTGAGCCTTCGATATGACGATTCATCCTGCAATTACAACGTTTTCAAATCGACGAAAATATTTTTAAAAATCTGAAAAAAACGAGTGCTCTGACGCGCTCGCCCCAGATTTCTCCGTGATCAGTACAAGAGACAGCGAACGACACATTGAGGGCTTTCGCAATTACAGAAAGCAGACACTGACGCGTGAAGCACTTGCCCGGCGCACGTCATTTGTTAGAGCCTTCATGGCATCATGAGCTTCCGGCTCTATACGGGTTTAAAGCACTGCTATGAGCGGCAGCGAGCATCTGTCGATGATGGCCTTCGCCTCGAACAGGATGCGGCCAACCTTGCAGAAGCTTTCAGTGCCGGAAACGCCGTCGTGCCGCAGGTTGCGGAGTGGATTGCGCGGAAGCTGATAGAGGCAGGTTGAACTGGGTCAAGCCTCATTGCCCTGCACAGCGAGCTTCGTCGCCAGTTGTCCTGGTTCAATAATATTTTTGTTTATCATCCAACATCTCTACAGTCCTGACCTCAATATGAACCGGCCCTGAATTCGTAGACGCTGGATGGCCGCTCCTGGCCGATAGATGCCTAACTTGGATGACCACTTTTGATCCATGCCGGCTTACGCGTGCATGCTATTACTCTGGCCATCTTTTCGCAGCGATTTGAGCCACGGCTCAGTTGTCCAGCAACGCGGCATTCACCGCGTCGCCGGACATTTGGTTAGAAGTTACTGCGTTGATAGCGGATCGAGTAGAGGCTCAACTCCTCGTCACCATCAAACAGCGACTCCTCTAAAGGGTTAACCACTCCGTTGGAGGTCGGATCAAACATTGATCCACTGGCCTGCAACGTTGGTGCTGCCTTTAGCTGTTCGGACAGCCCTTGGACGCGCAGGACCTGCCCTTCGCGGATGGCTTTTTTCAGCAACTTTAGCGGTTGGCGCTCCACCAGTTTGAGCAAGGCCGGTTCAATATCGCAGTACAGCATCAGCTTGTCCCCATCGTTTTGGACCACGCGCCGGCTGATCAGGTGGGCACTGTGAAAGACTGTTTGTTCGATACAGTTCATCGACAGGCTCAGATCAACACAGGCGTGGTCGGCCGGCAAGTCAATGCGCATGGCGTAGTGCGCACCGAACGTTGCGTGCTCGTAGCGAATGAAATCCCCCTTGTGTACCCGCTCCAGCACTTCCATGGCAAGGCTTGGATTGTCAGTTTGCATGGTCAGGAGCGTTTCATTGGGCTCGGGCTTGATCTCCACTCGCAGTTGGCGCTCCAGAGTTGAGCGACAGGCGGGGCTGATGAATAACAGGTCACCCCAACCGTGCAGGGGCGCGCTGATCCAGCCGGCGGCCGCCGCGCCGCCCATCAATCCATCGCATAGCGCTTGGTGATAGTCTGCGTAATCCCAACACTGGTGTTGTGTTGGTTTGGACACGATCAGCATCTCGATCTGCAGCAACTGGCCACCGAGCAGAATGACTTGAGAGCAATTATTGTCTTCGTCCGGGAACTGAATGTACTGGCGGCGCAACGGCGGGTGTATCACCGGTTCGGCGCAGGGTACGCCGAACACCAAGTACGCGTGGCCTTGGTAGAGGAACGGAATGAACTCCTCTCCCTCATCATTGTAGCGGCGTTCCTGCGGCCACTCTTTCAGGCACTGGGCGAACCACCGAGCATGCATTTGCATCCGCGCAGATTCGGGAATCAGCGGTTCCACGAAGTCTGGCAGGTCGTCCCAGTCGTCTCCACGTTGATATTCGAACAGATAGTCTCGGCTTGCCTGATACCACGGAGCCACTTCCCACATGATCTTGAGGTCGTCGCCAAAGGGTTCTGCAGTCATTGGCTCGACGGTGATATCGGCGTCAAAAGCAAATAACCGCGGCCAGAAAATCCGGGTTCCCAACAGCAGTAGATCCTTTCCGTTAACACAGACTCGACTTTGAATCACCGCCAATGGATCCGGCCCCATGCCGGTAGGTAGCCACTCACTTGGTGTGATGGCTTGCAACACATCCTGCAGTGCCACCGGGTTGCCTGGTACCGCGAATACTTTCCGCAGCACTTCACAAAGCTCTGGCAAGTTGCGGTTAGTGATGATCAGTTGGCTGACCGAGGCTGCCAACGTGCATAGATGCTTGGCCAGATATGCTGTTGCATTCAGAGACTGGGGCAGTTCGGCCAGTTGCAGCGGACCTTGAAGAGGGTGCTCCTGTTCGAGTCGGGCACACAAATCTGACCAATCGGCACAGCCATAAGGGCCGCGCGCTAAAACGTATTTGGCAGTTGTCAGGTCGATGTCGAACAAATCGCGCAGTTGCTTAGCCTGCACTTTGATAGTTTCGCGGCGTGTAGTCGGTACCATAAGTTTCTCCGTTGCTCCCAAGGAGCGACATCGGAGACGCCCACCCGCCATCCCCGATGCCCGGAAGAGGCTCAGGTCAAGAGATTGCTGTGATGATCATGGTTCGATGCGGTTAGCTGCGGCCGGTGAGGCCTCAAGGGGTGGGCAGCCCGTCGACCATGTAGCGACGTGTGGCAAAACTAGCGCAAAGTGATTTGCGACGCAAGCTATTGGAATCACGCGAAAAATTTGACCGTTCAAAACCGACTTTCAGGTTCAGGCTCGGAGGATAATCGCCACGGGACTGTCTGACAGGGACTTGCGCCTGCGCGCCAACACTGGCGGACAGGGAGGCTTTGCGGCGACCTGCTCCTTCTTCCTCACAGCTCCCTGCGCTGGCGTGGCTTGGGAACCAAGCCGCCCCTGCGCAGGGAGCCGACAAGGTCGAAGGCCGCGTCAGTCCCTCAGGCAATGATATGTATGCCCCTACCCGAAAACGCGCAACTCACATGAACCGGGCCGTCACTGCAATCCGCAGTGACGGCCCCGCCGACGCCTCAACATCACGGGCAAATCCTGAATCCTAAAACGTGCGGCATACATGATAATGCCCCCATACACTGACCCAGCAAAAACCTAAGACGACAGGTTCGAGAGTCGTCGTCCCAACAGCGCAAAACTCCTGCAAGCGCTGATCCAGCAGGATGGAGCTAGCCAGGTATGCAAGGTTCCAGAAGCATACCGACCCATACCCATGGGACGGAGCCGCCTTTGTCTGTACACCTATTCCCTAATATGCCGCTATTACGCTGTTTAAATAGTGGGCCTTTGCGCAATGGCAACTGCTTCCACTTAACAATCCCATCCATTTCCTTGGAGTACTCATCCACATTAAAAACCAACTCATCCCGCCTCATCTCCGTCCGATCTTCCAGCAGGAAGAAAGACGGACGTCTCAGCCGAGACACCGGTGTTTCCTGAACACCATGCCCCTGCCCTTCGGGGATCTCGCCTAGCGAGTTGGCACCAACACTTACCAATGATTTTCAGGAAAGGACAACAACGCAAAACAACGCCAGTGAGCGTGGATGGGATATGGACGATTTGACCTACACCCTGCGGCAACTTTGCCGGCGCAATCGCGATGGCAGTCACAACACTCAGGCCGACCGTATCCGCTCACTGGGGCTGATCGCCCGCCAATTGCGGGAGTCTGGTTTCCGGCAGATGAAAGCACCCTCGCTCAAGGGCAAACACGTACTGGCGCTGCTAGATCGCTGGCAAGGCGAAGGCCTGTCACCTGGCACCATCAAAAATCGGCTTGCGCACCTTCGATGGTGGGCTGAAAAAATCGGCAAGGCTGGCATTCTCCCCGCGGACAACACGCAGCTGGGTGTGGCCGACCGGCGCTTCGTCACCAACGTCAGCAAAGCTCAGGAACTGGTAACAGACCTTGGCAAGATCACCGATGCCCATGTACGCATGAGTCTCCAGCTTCAGTCCGCGTTTGGACTACGCCGTGAAGAAGCGATCAAATTTCAGCCCAAGTATGCCGATCAAGGAGATCACATTCTCCTCAAGGGCTCATGGACGAAGGGTGGGCGTGATCGCTCTGTTCCGATCACCACTTCACAACAGCGAGAGGTGCTGAACGCGGCACATCAGTTAGCGGGAGCCAGCTCATTAATCCCTGTTCAGAAAACGTATATCCAGCAGAGAAACACCTACGATGGTCAGTGCAAGGCAGCAGGCCTGAGCCACATGCATGGGCTGCGTCATCATTATGCTCAAAGCCGTTACGTAGTTTTAACAGGATGGAAAGCACCGGCGGCAGGAGGAATCTCGTCCAAGGAATTGACCCCAATGCAGCGTTCTCAAGACCGTATTGCTCGACAAATTATCAGCCGTGAACTCGGGCATGGAAGAACACAAATTACCGCGATTTACCTTGGCCGATGATTCAGGACGTTCGACGTTGATAATCAACAACAACTCGAATCTGAAGGTGGTGGTGAGCGCAGGCAGTGAGAAGGCCCCACAACATTAGGAAACAGTCGAACACCGATTACCGGATTGACAGAAAAAGGCCTCAGGGGCATTTTTGCTATGCATCTAGCTGATTCGTTCAGCACCCAAGCCGCCAGGATCTTAAAGACGGCGCTGCGGTTCTCCGCATGATCCACCAAATGGCCGCATAGCTTCCGGCAGCGCGGACAGTCGACTTGAATGTCGATGGAAGCATGACTTTCCCACCCACGACGGGCCTTTCCCGTCGTGGGGAAGGCCTTTTTTTGTTTTTGGAGGCCTTAATGAAAATGGAACTGGCGATGTATCAGGCACTGCGCGCAATTGACGTACCTGAGCTCAAAGCCGAAGCGGTTATCCAAGCATTGGAATCTGACATGCTCACACTACTCGCTACGAAAAGTGACCTCACAAGTCTCGCTGCTGAAATTGGCAAAGCGACTGCTGAAATTGCTAATACTAATCATCGGCTGACTGCAGAGATCGCCAAATCTGATCTCAAGTTGTCCATTCGCATGGCTTCCATGCTCGCCGTGACGATCGGCATCTTGATCGGGGCGATGAAAGTCTTCTTATAGTGTTCTTAGCGATTACATAAATCACGAAAATCACCTGTCTTTCGACAGGTGATTTTTTTGCGAGTCTTGGCTACGGATAAGACAGTGAGTTTGACTAATCAACCCTCCAGGCTCGCTTGCCCACCTTCATCTATCTGAGCGTGGATATTCTCTTGCGGATGAACCGGCTCGGTTATACCTGCTTAATAGACAACCTTGCCGTGTGGGCCCGGGCTACCGTTGGATAACCCCCCCAAAAAAGACGCCAACGGCGGTTTTTTTTGACATCAGCAAATTCAAGGGCAACCTATCATCGGTGCATGCTATTTTTCGATTACTGATCACCGATGTAGGTCAGGACATCTCAATGCCGGAGCTGACCATAGTTGACATTTCACTTGACAACTGATTAGATTCTTAAAGATAGTGTTTTAATGCGTTAAAGGCTCACCAGCTACCAACAGGACGGCTGGCTACGCCAGCCGTCCTGTTGGTAGCTGGTGAGCGAAAAACAACCGCTTTTACACAGAATGGTCGCAGGGCGATACATTTCGTCGGTTAAAGCCTTGCAATTACAGCCCTTCACCTGTAAATGCGCAGACTGAATGTGCTAACCTAAAATCCAAGTCCATTTCACCCGTATGGGTACATCGCCATGATCAGCGGCCACCAGCATTCAAATGACCTTAGCTTTGCGGAAATGATGAGCCTTAAAAGCAGCTCACGTGACCGCCAGGTTGATGCTGTCTATGCAGCTGAACCTCAGATGCTTGAAATGGCTGCTGCCCGTGCTAAATCCGCCCTTCGTGGCAACTCTGCGTCAATCGCTCGCCCACAACGATTCTCTGCGCTAAGCAACTGATGCCCGAAACGGTAGACGAAGACGCTCCGTTCGCCCTACTTGAACGTTCAGAGCTCTTCGCTTTCCTGCTCGATCTAATTCAGCGCGTCTACCGCCCCTCAATTCAATCAGCTGTCACCGATTACGGCCTTGTGATCGTTGGCGGGCAATCGCTTACGCTTTGGGCCCGGCAATACCTCATCGACGAAATGACAGGCGAGGATGTCGGATTCGTCACCAGCGATGACTTGGACTTTATCGGCAAGCCTAACTCTATTGATTATTGCGCCGAGATGATGGGTGTTCCTTTTCGCAGGGCGAAGATGGACGACAACACGATAAATATTGCCGCCGCGTACATTGACTGGGTTGACGGTAAAGAAGTCATCGTCGATATCTTGGAAATGGACAGCGTCGGGGGCGCGCCCAAGAAAGAGATTTTCAAGTACTTATCCGTTCTGGATATCGAAGGCGTGCAAGTCGCCGTCATCGACCCCATCACATGCCTAAAGTCTCGCCTGTTCAACCTATTTGCTTACTGGCAGGATCGGCGGCACAGGGAATCCGTGCGGGTGAAGATCGCACTTCGCGCCTCGAACCATTACCTGCGCGACCTGCTTGTACATGACGGATACCGAGCCATATCAGAACATATCCGCCGAATTAAGGCTTTGGCCCTGACACCGCTCGGCAAGCGTGTTTATGTCGAATATGGAATCGACGTGCTGGACGCCATTCCCTATGATCCGGCGCTGTATCCAGTTGCCTACACGGACCGGGAACGACCGAACATGCTCCACCAAATTGGCGATGTACGCCGACGAAAGTTAATTCAATACCAACGATTCGCTTGCGGTCCTATTCACCCTAGCCATCTTCAGCCCGCCGCAGTAAACGATCCTAGATAAAGGATTCGGACAACGCGAAACATGCGCTTTGTTATTGCCTCAACTCATCTTACCTACAGCTTCAGCCACCAAAGCCTGATCTTCCCCCGTGCCATCATCAAACAAGGTACATTTACGCCCATCGAGCACGATCAGCAGTGCCGGAATGGAGCGACCAGGCCGGCTTGAAAGGGAATTGAGGTTATGGACAAAAAGTCGCTTTCCGAGCGGGACATCTGCAGCAAGTACATCGCCCCAGCCGTTCAACAAGCCGGGTGGGATATGCACAAGCAGGTGCGCGAGGAAGTCAGCTTTACCAAAGGCCGCATTATCGTCCGGGGAAAACTTCACAGCCGTGGGGAAGCACGCCGCGCAGACTTCATCCTCTACCACCAGGCCAACCTGCCTATCGCTGTGATCGAGGCAAAGGACAACAAGCACTCCGTAGGCTCCGGCATACAACAAGCCCTGGGCTATGCAGAGGCGCTCGACGTACCGTTCGTGTTCTCCAGCAATGGAGATGGCTTCTTGTTTCACGACCGCAGTGGCACAGGCAGCCAGGTAGAAACCGAACTCACCCTTGATCAATTCCCCAGCCCTGCTGAACTATGGCACCGCTACTGTCAGTGGAAGGGGCTGGACACAATAGCCCAACACAAGATCGAAGCGCCCTACTACGACGACGGCTCCGGGCGCATGCCGCGCTATTACCAGATGAATGCCATCAACCGCACCGTCGAGGCTGTGGCGCGGGGCCAAGAACGAATCCTGCTGGTGATGGCTACGGGCACCGGCAAGACATACACAGCCTTCCAAATCATCTGGCGGTTGTGGAAATCGAAACAGAAGAAACGCATCCTGTTCCTGGCTGACCGCAACATACTGGTCGACCAGACCAAGAACAACGACTTCAAGCCTTTCGGCCAAGCGATGACCAAAATCGCCAAACGTCAGATCGATACCTCCTACGAGATCTACCTGTCGCTCTATCAGGCCGTCACCGGCACTGATGAAGAGATGAACATCTACAAGCAGTTCTCCCGCGACTTCTTCGACCTGATCGTGATCGACGAATGCCACCGTGGCAGCGCCTCCGAGGATTCAGCTTGGCGTGAAATCCTCGATTACTTCTCCAGCGCCACCCATGTCGGCCTTACCGCCACACCGAAGGAGACCAAAGAGGTATCGAGCATCACTTACTTTGGTGAGCCAATTTACAGCTACACACTGAAGCAAGGCATCGAGGACGGCTTTCTCGCGCCATATAAAGTGGTGCGGATCGACTTCGATAAGGACCTTCAAGGCTGGCGGCCACCCAAGGGCATGCTCGATAAGAATGGCGAGCTGATCGAAGACCGCATCTATAACCTCAAAGACATGGACCGCACCCTGGTTATGGAGGCGCGCACACAACTGGTGGCGCAGAAAGTTACCGAACTCCTCAAGGCTACTGATCCGTTTCAGAAAACCATCGTCTTCTGCGACGACATCAACCACGCCGAGCGCATGCGCCAGGCCCTGGTCAACCTCAACCCCGAGCGCGTGGCCGAGAATCGCAAATACGTCATGCGTATCACCGGCGATGACCAGGAAGGCAAGGCCGAGCTGGATAACTTCATCAACCCGGAGGCGCGCTACCCAGTCATTGCCACCACCAGCAAGCTGATGACCACCGGCGTCGATGCTCAGACCTGCAAACTGATCGTGCTCGACCAGCACATCAAGTCGATGACTGAGTTCAAGCAAATCATCGGTCGCGGCACTCGCATTAACGAAGACTACGGCAAGTACTGGTTCACCATCATGGACTTCAAAAAGGCCACCGAGCTATTTGCCGACCCGGCCTTCGATGGTGATCCAGTGGTGATCTTCGCCCCCGACGCTAATGAGTCGCCCGTGCCACCAGACGATCCGCAGGGAGATGAAGACGGCATCATCGCAGGCGGCGATAACGACGGTGATGGACTGGAGTTTACCGGCGAGGAGGATGGCAAAAAACGCATCAAGTACGTGATCGACACCGTCCCGATTTACGTCGTTGCTGAGCGCGTGCAGTACTACGGCCCGGATGGACGACTCATTACCGAATCGCTTCACGACTACACCCGCACCTGTGTCAAAAAGCAGTTCACCTCGCTGGATGACTTCCTCCGTCGCTGGAGTGATGCCGAGCAAAAGAAAGTCATCATCGAGGAAATGGCCGTCCAGGGTGTGATGTGGGAAGCCTTGGCCGAAGAAGTGGAGAAGAAACAAGGTAAACCGCTCGATCCATTCGATCTGATCTGCCACATCGCCTTCGATCAGCCCGCCCTGTCACGCCGCGAGCGAGCCGAGCAGGTGAAAAAGCGCAACTATTTCGCCAAGTATTCCGGCGCCGCCCGCCAGGTGTTGGAGGCGTTGCTGGATAAATATGCCGATACCGGTATCGAGCATATCGAGGACATCAAAATCCTGCAGCTCGATCCTTTCAGCCAGTTCGGTGCGCCCATGGAATTGGTCAAAGCCTTCGGCGGCAAGGCTGGCTACAACCAGGCCATCCACGAGCTGGAAGACGAGCTTTACGCCAGTTAACGGCCAACTACCGACGACCTGCCAAAGCAGCTGTCCACACTATCCTGTAGAATTTTGCCCCCCTTGCGGTACGCGTTGAGAGAACTTCATGTCCATTAGCTCCACCATCAAGTCCATCCAAGACATCATGCGCAAAGACGTTGGCGTAGACGGCGACGCCCAGCGCATTGGCCAGCTAGTTTGGCTATTATTCCTGAAGATTTTTGATGACCGCGAGCTGGAATGGGAGCTGATGGACGACAACTACCGCTCGCCCATTCCCGACAGTTGCCGCTGGCGTACCTGGGCCGCCGATCCGGAAGGCATGACCGGCGATGCGCTGAAGGGCTTTATCGACAACAACCTGTTCCCCCAGTTGCAGAACCTGCACGAGTACAGCAACACGCCCTCAGCCTTTGTGGTGCGCAGCGTGTTTGAAGACGCGTACAACTACATGAAGTCTGGGCAACTGCTGCGTCAGGTGATCAACAAAATTCAGGAAGGCGTTGACTTCAACAAAGCCCAGGAGCGCCACGAGTTCGGCAACCTCTACGAGCAACTGCTGCGCGACCTGCAAAACGCTGGCAACGCCGGAGAGTTCTACACTCCACGCCCGGTCACCGAATTTATGGTGCGCATGGTCGACCCCAAGCTGGACGAAAAGGTTATGGACCCGGCCTGCGGCACGGGCGGCTTTCTCACCTGCACCATCGAACACAAGCGCAGCCGCTATGTAAAAACCGCCGAGGACGAACGCACCCTGCAGGCCAGTATCTTTGGCGTGGAGAAAAAGCCGTTACCGCACCTGCTGGCGACCACGAACATGATCCTGCACGGCATCGAGGTGCCCAACCAGATTCGCCACGACAACACCCTGAGCAAGCCGCTGATCAGTTGGGGGCCGAGTGAGCGCGTGCACTGCATCATCGCCAACCCGCCGTTCGGCGGCATGGAAGAGGATGGCATCGAAACCAACTTCCCTGCTGCCTTCCGCACCCGCGAAACTGCCGACCTGTTTTTGGTGCTGATCATGCAGTTGCTCAAAGACCGTGGCCGCGCCGCTGTGGTTCTGCCCGATGGCTTTCTGTTTGGCGAAGGCATCAAAAGCCGCATCAAGGAAAAGCTGCTCACCGAGTGCAACCTGCACACCATCGTTCGCTTGCCCAACGGCGTGTTCAATCCCTATACCGGCATCAAGACCAATCTGCTGTTCTTCACCAAAGGCACTCCAACCAAACAGGTGTGGTTCTACGAACACCAGTACCCGACCGGCGTGAAGAACTACTCCAAGACCCGCCCCATGCGTATCGAAGAATTCGCCGTGGAAGAAGACTGGTGGGGCAACGAAGCCGATGGCTTTGCCGCAAGGATGGAAAACGAATTCGCCTGGAAAGTCAGCATCGAAGAGCTGCAAGCGCGCAACTGGAACCTAGACTGCAAAAACCCGCATATCGGCGAGCAGATCAGCCACGATCCGGACGAACTGCTGCGCAACTACGCCAGCCTGCAAGGCGAGATCAGCGACCTTCGCGACCAGCTCAAAGCCATACTAGCCGAAGCCCTGGAGCGCCAGGTATGACGGCGATGCTCACCTATAATCTGCCGCTGTTAGCCGGTGCGCCCAATGGCATTAAGAAGCTGCGTGAGTTGATTCTGGAGTTGGCTGTGCGCGGTAAATTGGTGCCGCAAGATCCGAGCGATGAGCCGGCCGGTGAATTGCTTAAGCGCATTACCGAGGAAAAGGCGCGCTTGGTAGCGAAGGGCGAGATAAAGAAGCAGAAGCCATTGGCGGCGATCTCTGAAGAGGAAAAGCCGTTCGCGCTCCCTATGCAATGGGCATGGACGCGACTGGGCAACATAGCAAGCTTGGAAAATGGTGATCGTAGTAGCAATTACCCCAACAAAAGTCAGCTAGTTGATTCGGGCATACCGTTCATAAATGCCGGTCACCTTAAAAATGGACTGGTCGACTTACAAAGCATGAACTTCATAACACGGGATTGTTACGACAGGCTGAGGGCTGGGAAGGTCCAAGATGGAGACATTCTCTTCTGCCTGAGAGGTTCACTTGGTAAATCTGCAATCGTTCGCGGAGTTAGCGAAGGAGCTATCGCATCATCATTAGTGATAGTTCGTATGACATATTCGTTCAGCAATGAGTACTTGATGGGCTATTTCTATAGCCCTTTGGCATTTGAAATGGTTAAGCGCTTTGACAACGGCACCGCTCAACCAAATCTTTCGGCAGCAGATCTCAATCGTTTTCTGGTGCCATTACCCCCTCTCGCCGAACAAAACCGCATCGCCGCCAAAGTGGATGAGCTGATGGCCCTGTGCGACCGCCTGGAAGCCCAGCAGGCCGACGGCGAACGCGCCCACGCCCAACTGGTCCAGGCGCTGCTCAACAGCCTCACCCAAGCCAGCGACTCCACCGACTTCGCCACCAACTGGCAGCGCCTGGCCGAACACTTCCACACCTTGTTCACCACCGAACCCAGTATCGACGCCCTCAAACAAACCCTGCTGCAACTTGCCGTGATGGGCAAACTGGTTCAGCAAGCCCCCAACGATGAACCAGCCACTGAACTGCTCAAGCGCATTGCTGTGGAAAAGGCACGACTGGTGGCCGGGAGCAAACTCAAGAAGCACAAAGCGTTAACTCAGATTGGCGAGGATGAAATCGCTTTCAAACTACCACAAGGGTGGCAATGGGTGAGAAAGGCGGAGGTCTTCAATTTCCTGAATGGCTACGCCTTCAAAAGTGAATGGTTCCAGCAAGAAGGCATTCGACTACTGCGCAACGTCAATGTCTCGCATGGAGTAGTTAACTGGAAAGAAGCCGCGTGTATTTCGGAAGAACAGGCCGCAGATTTTGATGGCTTTTCGCTGAAAGAGAATGATGTAGTCCTGACGCTTGATCGTCCGATTATTTCAACAGGACTGAAGTATGCGGTGATACGCAACTCTGATCTTCCCTGCCTGCTGTTGCAGCGAGTAGCAAAAATAGCTCCGTATGCAGATGCTGTGAGCGTCGGTTATCTATCGATCTGGCTAAACTCGCGTTTCTTCGTCGACACCATCGATCCGGGAAGAAGTAACGGTGTCCCGCACATCTCGACGAGCCAAGTCGCAAGCATGCCTTTTGCTCTGCCTCCCCTCCCCGAACAACACCGCATCGTCGCCAAAGTTGATCAACTGATGGCCCTCTGCGACCAACTCAAAACCCGCCTAACCCAGGCCAACCGACTTAACGAACAATTGGCCAGCACCCTAGTCGAACGTGCGCTTGCCGAAGTTGGACAGCAGACTCCAATTGCCACAGATCGGCAAGTAGCCCGCACCCTACTCGCCGCAGAAATTACTCATAGGCTACATAGTCAACGAACCTTCGGCCAACGCAAGCTACAGAAAGTCATTTACTTAGCCGAGCACGCGGCCAGGCTAGGCACAATCCAGGGCGACTACCTGCGCGACGCTGCCGGCCCCCACGATCGCCACTTAATGAATTATATCGAAGGTGAGTTGCAAAACCGTAAGTGGTACGAGCGCATCGAGCGCGAGACTGTTGGCTATGCCTACCGCCCGCTGTCCCAGGCCGGACAACATCAGCAGGCGTATAAGAACGCTTGGTTGGCCGCAGAACGCGCTTCTATTGAACAGGTTATCGAGCTGATGCGAGGCTGGACTACAGATCGTTGTGAAATGATCGTTACAATTTATGCAGCCTGGAACGACTTTATCCTGGAAGGCCGATCGGTAACCGATGAAGCCATCGTGGACGAAGTCATGCATCGCTGGAACGACACCAAACTGCGCTTCAGCAAAACCGAATGGTTAGCGGTATTTGCGAAGATGAAAGAGCACGAAATCCTGATACCCACCGGCTTCGGCAAGCGCACCAAAGGCGGCATGCTCAACTTGGACGGTATCGAGTAGACAAACGCCCCCCCCTGAATACCTGAAGGTATCAGGCCATTAAGGCTGGAGTCCAGGCAACGAAAATCATTCGTCATAAGCGGCCGACCCCACCAGTCACGACCGAGAAATTGAGCACGGCCTCCGATCAATCAAAATTTTCTCACGGTATTCCAGTTGGTATTCCAAAGAGATATTCAAACTCACATTAATCAATTAAATCAATCGCCTAACAATCCAGTTCAGATTACCCCGGCCCACCAACTCTCGACGACAAAGCCCGCCTAGTGCGGGCTTTGTCGCATCTGGACATCAGCCAAACCGGCCACACAAGCCCACAGCCTGCAAGCGATCGAGCTCGATAACCCTGGCAATGCTCT
>Ga0157373_10001358_pt1 | contig 18786 bp, 13 predicted proteins | sample C65metaG_FD_113460 | JGI IMG/M metagenome (GOLD analysis project Ga0157373, IMG submission 113460) | Corn rhizosphere microbial communities from Kellogg Biological Station, Michigan, USA - C6-5 metaG | ecosystem: Host-associated > Plants > Roots > Rhizosphere > Soil | place: USA: Michigan... | reverse complement strand
TTTACTTTTGCCCAATTTGAGCGCGGTAAAGTCAAGTTCACACATGCAGATTCTTTACGAGGCAGTTTAACAACCCTTCGAACCTGTTATGATATTAACTATTATCACCTGGACGTGAAATTTGATATTGATCAAAAACATATCAAGGGAAGCAATCTGTTTAAGTTTACAGCTGCAAAGGATTTCGATCAGTTACAGTTCGACTTGTTTGCCAACCTGAATATAGACAAAATAACTTATCGTAAAAAAGAATTGCCTTTTAAAAGAGATGGTGATGCAGTATTCATCACCTTTCCGGGACTTATAAAAAAGGGGGCTCAAGATGAGTTTACCGTCTTTTATTCAGGATATCCCATTGTAACCAAAAAGGCGCCTATGCTGGGAGGTATAGTCTTTTCTACTGATTCCATGTGAAAACCTTTTGTCGCGACCGCATGCGAGGGGACGGGTGCAAGTGTCTGGTGGCCCAATAAAGACCACCTCTATGATGAGGTTGACAGTATGTTGATCAGTATCAGCGTGCCCAGTCATTTGAAAAATGTTTCGAATGGAAGGTTAAGGAAAGTGACCAATCTTAAGAATGGCTATACCCGTTTTGACTGGTTCGTTGGCAGTCCGATTAATAATTACAATGTAGCAGCCAATATCGGCGATTATACAAACATTAGTGATAGCTATCGGGGGGAAGGCGGTGAATTAACCCTTGACTATTGGGTGCTTTCTCATAATGTGGAGAAAGCAAAACTGCAGTTTAAAGAAAACGTAAAATCGATGTTGTCCTCTTACGAGTATTGGGCGGGGCCATACCCTTTTTACAAAGATGGATATAAGCTGGTGGAAGTTCCTTATCCGGCGATGGAGCATCAGAGTGCTATTGCGTATGGCGGTTTCCTGAAAGGATTTCCACCGAATGAATTTGTTGGAGTAGAGGGTGGAACGAAATGGGATTTTATCATTTTGCATGAGAGTGCACACGAGTGGTTTGGAAATAGTATCACTACTAAAGATCTCGGTGATTTGTGGATTCACGAAGGTTTTGGGACTTATTTAACCTATCTGTTTGTTGAAAGTCAGTATGGAAAAGATGCCGCACAGAAAGCAATTTTCCTTACCCGCCCGGGTATTTCAAATGATAGCCGGGTGGCCGGCCCATACAATGTGAATCAAATGGGTTCCGGAGATATGTATTCGAAAGGAGCAGTACTGCTAAATATGGTTAGACTAGTGATTAATGATGACGAAAAATGGAGGAGTATTCTGCGTGGCCTTAATACCAAATTTTACCACAAAACGGTTGATTATAGTGATGTCGTTAGTTATATTTCCAAGGAGTCTGGCAGGAATTTTAATTCCATATTTGATCAATTCCTGAAATACAAAAGTCTACCCGTCCTCGAGTTTATAGAGAAAGATGGCAAATTGAATTGTCGATGGGTTGCCGAAGCAAAAGATTTTAATATGCCGGTGCCAGTCAGGATTATAGGAGGGAATTATAAACTCATTTATCCTTCGTCAAACTTTTCTGTAATAGACATTGCCGGGATTTCCAAAGGGAATATTGAGGTGGATATCCAGAATTTTTATATTGGACTACTTTATAATTAATTATATCAGGAAATCGATATAATGAGTGATAACAACCCTTAGAGTAAGGCAGTTTAAAATAAAATTTCTTGTATCGGGCTTAATTTGTAATATAGTTGAAAATAAAACTTCTTTAAAGCTGCTGACCTTATTAATTACCGAAGATGAAAATATTAATAATAGAGGATGAAGTTGAACTGTCTGACAGTATTAGTAAATACCTCAGTACTGAGCAATTTGCTTGTGAGGCTGCATACGACTATCACAGCGCAATTGAAAAGATTCATCTGAATGAATATTCCTGTATTATACTTGATATTACCTTGCCAAATGGTAGCGGACTCGATATTTTAAGTGAGTTAAAAACAATGGATAAGGCTGATGGAGTATTGATCGTGAGCGCGAAAAACTCCATGGATGATAAGATTATTGGGCTAAATACTGGTGCCGATGATTATTTGGCTAAGCCATTTCATTTACCAGAACTTGGCGCCCGTGTCTCGGCTATTATCCGCCGCAAATCATTCGGTGGGCGTAATCAGATTAGAATCGGTGATTTTGTACTCGATATCCTTGATAAAACATTAAAACATGAGAAGGATACCATTCCGCTTACCCGTAAAGAATATGAATTGCTGCTCTACTTGTTGAGCAACAAAAACAGGGTTGTAACAAAGGAAGCCATTGTTGAGCATCTGTGGGGGGAGGACATTGATTTATCAGACAATTATGATTTTATCTACTCCCATATCAAAAACTTAAGAAAAAAAATGATGAACGCCGGTTCTCCTGACTATATTAAAGTAGTTTACGGCATGGGATATAAATTTATCGTGCCCTCAGAATAAACAAAATGAAATTATTTACACGATATAACCGCATTAGCATGGCTGCAATGGCAGCCTTATTTTTGATTGTGGGCGTTGTTTATTATGTATTGCTCAGTAAAGTGCTTGTTCATGAAGTGGATGAGGCACTGGAGAAATATGAGAAGCAAGTGCATAAATATGTAAGTAAAAATGACTCCCTGCCAATTTTCAAAAATTTTGAAGAAGTGCAGGTAGAATACCATGTGACAGATCGTTTTCGTAAAAAAAAAATAAGTCAGGCACTTATTTACAACCATGATGACCGCAAATCTGAGACGTTTCGTCAAATCGTCTTTTCACAGCGTGTGAATGGAGTCTGGTATGAAGTGTCTGTGGCAAAACCACTGGAAGGTACTAAGTTGCTGACAAGAACCTTAGTATACAGTACTTTAGTGATTCTTTTATTCATGATTGGAATATCTGTGTTGCTAAACCGTCTGATCTTGAAAAAGCTATGGAAACCATTTTATGTGTCCATGAATGAGATGAAGGGATTTAAACTTGGCAGCCACAAAGAACATGAATTGCCCGATACCGATATTGAAGAGTTTTCGATGATGAACGGGATACTATCAAAGGCGATAAATGGAGCAAAAGATGAATACAGGATACTGAAAGAGTTCACAGAAAATGCATCACATGAGATACAGACCCCGCTGGCCATCATCCGCTCCAAGCTTGATCTGGTCATTCAGGATGAGGATTTGTCTGAGGCGCAGAGCGATAGTCTTAAAAGCGCCTTCGCTGCTGTAAGCAGATTATCCAAACTCAATCAGTCGCTGCTTCTTCTCGCAAAAATTGAAAACCAACAGTTTAATCTCGTTGAACCGATTAATCTAAAAGACAAACTTGGGGAAAAACTCAGCCAGTTCAATGAATTCTGGGATGGAAACCAGATCAGGGTACATACTGATTTGAATTCTGCCAGCATCACAGCCAATCCCGAGCTGATAGATATCTTATTGAACAATCTTTTAAGCAATGCAGGACGTCATAATGTAGAAGGAGGCGAAATATGGATCACGCTGAGTCCCGGTAAACTTGAAATCGCTAATACAGCCAAACAGGGGGGGCTTGATACTAAAAGACTGTTCGGCCGTTTCTATAAAGAATCACAATACAGTAAGTCTAACGGACTTGGATTGTCTATCGTGAAACAGATATGTGATCATTCCGGACTGAAAATTCAATATTTATTTGCGGATAAAAAGCACATATTCATGTTCAAATGGCTGAGTTAAGGTTTATTTGAGATTGGTCAGGGTTCATCTACAGAAACTCTACAGATTTTAGCGTTTTTTTTGTGTTCATACGAACCCATTATGACGAAATACCTGCTCACTTACCTCTTGATCGCCTTTTTTTATACAAGTATTGATGCACAGACGCCAGCAACCACTACCGGAACAATATCTTCCAAGATTATAGATGCCGATACGAAACTCCCGGTTGATTTTGCTACAATAAATGTTTACCCTCAGGACAGCCAAACTGCTGTCAGAACAGTGTCCTCAGATCCTAAAGGTTATTTCACCATCAGTAATCTCCCTTATGGAGAGTACCGTCTCAGCATTGGTTTTATGGGGTATCATACTTACGGAGCAGAACACATCATTATCAGTAAAGAAAGGCCACGTGCCGCACTGCAGAGCATTTTACTAAGCTCTTCTGAAAAGGTGCTAAATACGGTTAACATTACAGCTCAAACACCGACAGTCCAGAATAAAATGGACAAGTTGGTTTACGATCCTGCAAATGATCTTAGTGCCCAGGGAGGAAGCGCCATTGATGTCTTAAAGAAAGTCCCGATGCTTACAGTTGATATTGATGGCAATGTAGAGTTATTGGGTAGTCCTGGAATTAATTTCCTGATAAATGGTAAGCCCTCAACAATTTTTGGCGCCAGTCTGAGCGATGCACTGTCATCTATCCCAGCCAGTCAGATTAAAAATATTGAAGTAATCTCCAATCCAGGACCAAAATATGATTCGCAGGGAACAGGTGGCGTCGTGAATATCATCTTAAAAGATAATAATGTAAGCGGAGTTAACGGAACGGTGAATCTTTCTGCCGGAACAAGGCTCAGTAACGGCTCTTTCAATCTAAATGCAAGGAAGAATAACTTTGGGTTCAATACTTTTTTTAGTGGCAATACACAACGAAATACCACTTCTCCCTTAGAGAAAAGGCTGACGAACAATGATGGAATAGACCTTTTACAGCAAAACGGCTTTAACAGGATTAAAAAGAATGGATATCAAACCGGAATTGGGTTAGACTGGAACGTTACGCCTAAAGATAATCTTACCGCTACAGTTGGTTACAACAGGACCAGTAATAACAGTCTGGATGCGGCAAATCAGATACAGACTTCCTTCGGCAGCGATGGCTTGCCTATGAGTGTAAATTCCAACCGTAATTCTGGTAGCGCTAATAATGGGAATACCTTACAATGGAGCCTGGGGTACAAAAAGAAGTTCGTTAAAGAAAACCAGGAACTAAACTTTCTATACCAATCCAATATCAACAATAACCGTTCAAGTTTTAATCAGCTGCAGAATTATACAAACCCTGTGTCTCCTTCAACCGGGGCCAGCAGCTACAGTCCGGGCATGGTGAGGGAAACGGGTTTTGAATTGAACTACGCACAACCGCTATCAAAGAATTTTATCATAGAAACCGGTGGTAAAGCTTTTTTAAAAACGATAAGCAGTGTAATAGATGCTCAGTTATATCATCCGGATACGCAATCTTATACTCCTGATCCCTTACAGTCTTATAACTTTAAGTATACAAGGAATATCTTTGCATATTATCTTTCTGCCTCTTTCAAAGCATTTAATGTTCTGGATGTAAAAGCAGGGGCGAGGTATGAGTATACGGTTAATCATACAGATTACGCCAATACTACTATACCCAATTTCGGAGCGTTAAGTCCATCCTTAGTGATCTCACATCAGATTGATGAAACACAATCTGTAAAATTAAGCTACAGCAGGCGATTTGAGCGTCCGGATTATGACGAGCTGAATCCTTTCCTCAACCGAAGTGACCCCTATAATATTTCTTCAGGCAACCCGGCACTTAGGCCAGAGATCGCGAACAATATTGAACTGGGATATAGCAAATCATTTAAAAATGGAGCTTCTACCAATATCACAGCCTATTACAGGCATAATGGAGACGACATTAAAACTTTTACCGATTTCTATCCCAGCTATCTCGAAGGGGACATCACTTATACGAATGTTTCTTACACCAGCAGGATCAATACAGGCGGAGAGGACCGTATTGGCAGTAATATTTATGCAAGTGTTCCCCTTGGCAGTAAATTCACACTGCGTTCTAATGTGCTGATTTCTTCCCGCTCAATTGTCTTCAATTATAAGGGCACAAATCAGAATACTAAGGGAATGGAATATCGTGTAAATCTGAATGCCGCTTACCAGTTTCCAAAGGATCTATCTGCTGAGGTTTTTGGAAATTACAATTCTCCAAAAGTAGGTATTCAGGGTACCAACGCATCTTTCCTGTATTATACACTGGCGTTAAGAAAGCAGTTCCTGAACAAGAAAGCAAGTATTGGGTTGAGTGCAACAGATCCTTTTTATAAATATATTAATCAGAATATTACCATCATTCAAGCTGGTAACAGGCAATATACGCTGAGACAAGTTCCTTACCGTTCGGTAGGCATCACCTTTAGTTATAAGTTTGGTAACCTGAAGTTTGACCATAAAGATGACTCATCAAAAGACCCCGATATTCCAACATTATAAAACGGGATCACAGAGATAGCAACTCCAGAATTAATCTAGTTTGTGTTGCTTTATTTGTCTGAATAGAAATGTCTTATGAAGATCTTGATAATAGAAGACGAAAAAGAGCTTTCAGATAGCATCAGCAAGTATCTGAGCACTGAACAATTTACTTGTGAAGCCGCATATGATTTCAACAGTGCCATGGATAAGATTCATTTGAACGAGTATTCCTGTATTATCCTGGATCTTACACTGCCAAATGGTAATGGTCTTGATTTGCTTAAAGAATTGAAAACGATGGAGAAGGCAGATGGCGTCCTGATTGTAAGCGCCAGAAACTCCCTTGATGATAAAATTACAGGTTTGAACACTGGTGCCGATGATTATCTCGCCAAACCATTTCATCTGCCGGAGTTAGGCGCACGCGTTTCTGCAGTTATCCGGCGTAAATCATTTGGTGGACATAACCATATCAAGGTGGGGGAACTCAGCCTGAATCTTGACGAAAAATCACTAAAATCCAATAAGGATACCATTGCGCTCACCCGCAAAGAATATGAGCTACTATTATATCTGCTGAGCAATAAAAACAGGGTAATAACAAAGGAGGCTGTCGCGGAACACCTCTGGGGAGATGATATCGATATGGCGGATAGTTATGATTTCATCTACTCACATATCAAGAACCTTCGAAAAAAAATGATGAGTGCAGGTTGTCCTGATTACATCAAAGCGATTTACGGGATGGGATATAAGTTTATTATTCCAAATGAATAGCAGGTGTTATCGACGAACAAACCATATAAAGCAGCAAGCTGAAAGTAACTTCAGAATTTGTACAGAATTGAATAATACCTTTCCTCATTAATCAATTTTATTAGTGATAAATGATCTTTAAAGGTAGATACAGCGTACTATTTTCGTTTTTTACAATCTTTGTTTTTGCTTCTTTTTTAGTCAGGACAGGTTTGTTATTGGTGTCTTTGCCGAAAACGCATTTCGGGGTTTTATCTATTATAGAACTCTATACACAGGGCTTTATTTACGATGTAGCCGTAGCTTTGTTTCTCGGGACCCTGTTTAATATTTATCTGTTACTACTGCCATCAAGATGGACAAGTACAAGAGCACATAGCGCCATCACCTATATCTGCCTGTTTATTTTACTCTTAATTTCATTCTTTTCCTTTTTTGCAGAGATTACTTTTTGGCAGGAATTTGAAAGCCGGTTTAATTTCATTGCGGTGGATTACCTGGTTTATACTTATGAGGTTGTAAATAATATCAATGAATCTTACCCCTTACCTTTATTGATAGGGGGAGTTCTGTTCCTGGTGTTGTTGGTAATGTGGTTTCTGTCCAGAAAAAAAGTCTTTGTTAGTGCATTTCATGGTCAAATGTTATTTCGGAAGAGGCTATTGATCTCAGGAGGACTCCTGTTGATTACAGTTTTGATTCCTTTAATTTGGAGTAATTCTTCTGCCGAGAGAGGTAACAACAGGTACCAGAATGAGCTTTCAAAAGCCGGTATCTATTCTTTTTTCGCTGCTTTCAAAAGTAATGAACTCAACTACAATGATTTTTATTCTTTATTAAACAAGGATCAGGCTTATCGGCTCATCCGATCGGAACTTAAAGAAAGTAACAGTCGTTTTCTCAAAGAAAATAACTCGATAAAACGGCAAATCTTCAATGCTGGCCCGGCTTATAAACCAAATGTGATCATGATCACTGTAGAAAGCCTCAGTGCAGATTTCTTAAAGCATTTTGGTAATACACAGAAATTGATGCCGGTGCTCGATTCTTTGGCCGACCAGAATGTGCTCTTTACCAATATGTATGCTACCGGAACAAGAACAGTGAGGGGGATGGAAGCCTTAACTTTGTCTGCTCCGCCTACTCCGGGAAGCAGCATCGTAAGAAGGCAGCATAATCAAAATCTGGCTACTGTAGGGCATATTTTTGAGCAAGCGGGTTATCAACGTACATTCTACTATGGTGGAGATGGTTATTTTGATAACATGAATGAATACTTTGGAAGCAATGGATTTGATATTACCGACCGTGGAAGAAGTATAAAAATGGGAGATACATATCATACCAAAAGAAGCATCATTACCAACAACCAGGTTCATTTCGAGAATGCCTGGGGCATCAGCGACGAAGATTTGTATGATGCCGTTTTGCGCGGTTCTGATCAGCAGTATAAAGAAGGCAAGCCATTTTACAATTTTGTAATGACTACTTCTAATCACCGTCCTTTTACCTATCCCTCCGGAGAAATCGGTATCCCTTCCGGAAGTGGCAGAGAGGGCGCCGTACGCTATACTGACTATGCCATCGGGCAATTTTTAAAGCACTTGCAGCTTAGGCCATGGTTCAAAAATACGGTGGTGATCATCATCGCAGATCATTGCGCATCCAGTGCTGGTAAGAATGAGATAGATATTAATAAATATCACATTCCATGTATAATCCTTAACCTGCCGCAGGCCAGGAAAAAAGTAATCAGTAAAATGTGTTCACAGATTGACCTGTATCCAACTTTATTTGGGTTAATGGGCTGGACTTATCAAAGTAATCTTTTCGGAAAAAATGTGCTTGATACAACTTATCAGCCGAGAGCTATCTTTGGTACCTATCAAAAGCTGGCGTATCTGCATGACGATAGTCTGGTCATCCTTGGTCCACAGCAAAAAACGGAGACCTTTCTATATCATAAGGTCAAAAATGAACAAATACCCACACACTTATCTCAGGGAATAATCAACAGAGCGATTGCAAATTATCAAACTGCTTATGACTTGTTTAAGAATGGCGGTATGCATCAGTAAGCAACAGATTACTACAGTAAAAATATGAAACTCTTCAGTCAACTTAAAATTCAATCTTTTATCCTGTTAACTTCTTTTACAGGATTTGTTTCGGCTCAAACAATACAGCCTCAGCAGCCTGATTCTACCACTGCAAGTCCGGTATCAGTGATGAAGCTGCGCGGCCAAAATCCACCAACTGTTAAGTCCTTCATTGTACCAGCTGTTCTGGTTTCTTATGGACTATTATCATTAGGCAACAACGCAATCCGCACGCTGGACTTTAATACCAGAGCAGAACTTCAGGAAGATCATCCGTTATTTGCAAACCACGTCGATAACTATTTGCAGTTTGCTCCAATGGTGGCTGTTTACGGATTAAACCTGGCAGGTGTTAAAGGCAAGCATGTTGTTGTTGATCAGACAGCATTATATCTATTATCGTTTGGTATCATGGGTGCTACTACTGGAACGATTAAACGTCTGGCAGACAGACCACGTCCAGATGGCTCCAATAATTATTCTTTCCCTTCCGGACATACTGCCAACGCTTTTGCCGCTGCTGAATTTCTGAATCAGGAATACAGGGATGTTTCCCCATGGATAGGTTACGCTGGATATACCGTAGCTACTGCAACGGGTGTATTGAGAATGTATAATAACAAACACTGGGTAAGTGATGTTGTTGCAGGAGCTGGAATTGGTATTGCATCAACGAAAATCGCTTATCTGATTTATCCTCACCTTAGGAAATTAGTAATTGGTAAACAAAGCATGCAGTACTCAATGGTGCCAATGTATCAACAAAAGGCAGCGGGAATAGCATTCAGTGGGACATTTTAATATTAATAATGAAATTTCTAAGCGTAAATAATACAAAGTTACTGACTAAGATCATCTTCTTATTCATTGCTGCATTCATCGGATTAAGTTGCCTTATTTACTTTTTTCCTTTATCGTTTGTGGATCTTAAAATATCAAAGGAAATTCAGGAACATCAGAATCCAACATTGGATCATTTCATGACTTTCATCAGTTGGTTTGGTACTATGCCATATTCTGTGATTACTGTAGGTGTAGTAGCTTTAATGTTTTTAATATTCAGGTACAGGAAGGAAGCACTTTTCACCTTGCTCACTTTGTCAGCTGGAGTAGTGAGCACTGTGACTAAAATGTTAATCAATCGGCCAAGGCCGGCTAAAGACCTCGTGAGGATTATAGAAGTCACTAAGCAGCAAAGTTTCCCCAGCGGGCATACCTTATTTTACACGGTGTTTTTTGGTTTTCTAATCATCGTGATGGGCAAGCTAAAATCTGTTAACTATTATCTTCGGATAATTGTAATTAGTTTTTCTGCAGCAATGGTCCTGCTGATTCCTTTCTCCAGGATTTATCTGGGTGCACATTGGTTTACGGATGTACTGGGCGGGGCTATGCTAGGCATACTGTGTTTACTGATTCTGGGATATTTCTATTTGCCAAAAAAGGATGTAGGATAAATGATCTTTTAACACTTTAACTTCAGAAAATCTACAGATTCTAACAGGAATTTAGTGCGGCAGCAAAAAACAACTGTTAAGGACTATGACGCAAGTGACCAAATCGATTGTTTCCAAACTCATCTGTAGTATTATCTTTTGCCTTCCCTTTCTTGGTTTTTCGCAGGGCAGACAAAGGCTCGGTCTGGTAGATAAGATAGATCTTCCTAAATTAAAAGGTGGCGCTACACAGATGGCATATGATTTCCAAAATAGCAGATTGTTTCTATCTGTACCTGATCATCATTCTGTGGAAGTGATTGATCTCAAAAAAAAGAAACACCTCATTAGCATTCCGGGATTGAATGAGCCGCAGGGAATCTTCTTTTACCCCCAGACAAACATTTTATATGTAGCTACAAATGATTGTAAAGTGCTTGCGATTGATGCGCGGAATTACCGAAAGGTAAAAACTTACAGCTTCAAGGAAAAGTGTAATAACCTCCGTTTTGATCCGGTCAGCAATCAGCTATTTGTTGGGGTAGGAGCTACATCTGGTGAAATCGGCATGATTGATCTGAACAAAAATGAAATTACGGGACATATCGCCCTTGCGGGACCTCCTCAGCAGTTTGAGCTTACGAAGGATTATCTGATGGTAAATGTACCTAAACACAACCGGGTGCAATTGGTTGAGCGGAAAACTTCAAAAGTAATGAAACACTGGCGCCTGAAAGGCAATAACGACAATATCTCCATGGCTGTTGACAGGAGAAACCATTTGCTCTATGTAGGTCGTAGCAGCGGGCAACTGCTGATATATTCTACTTGGACAGGCAAAGAATTGGGAAAGGCAGCGATCAGTAAAAACGTCAATAGTATTGTTCTTGATACGCTGCATGCTCAACTCTACATCTCATCTGCGGAAGGTTTTGTAGAAGTCTTTAGAAGAAGGCCGCGAAGACTTACGTTAGTGCAGAAAATTCCTCTCAGGGCGGGTACAAGTGCCGGACTCTTTATGCCTGAAACGAATCAGTATATGATAGCTGAACCAGGAAAAGGGAGGCTTCCGGCGGCTGTAAAAATCTTCAGGCCAGAAACCATTTTGTAATCATGCAGTATATCCTACTATTTTTTGTAGCTGTCATCGCTTTTGCATTGAGTGCGATCAGTGGAGGTGGAGCGAGCTTCTTACTGCTGCCCATTTTAAACTGGGTGTTGCCCGGCGCACAGGTGCCTGCAGCACTTTCAATTGGAACCACTACCAGCAGTGTTTCGCGAATGGTGGTTTTCTATCGTCATATACGCTGGGATATTGTCATTTGGTTTGTTCCTCCGGCATTGCCTGCCGTTTATTTTGGTGCTAAACTGTTGAGCGTTATTGATCCGGTGTTATTGGAATTTGTTATCGGAATTTTTCTGGTTATCAACTTACCCTTTATTTTTAAACCAGGTATCAAGGTGAAGCCGGTGAGGGAGAATGGAAAATGGATACTCAGCATCATCGGACTGGCAACAGGATTTTTATCGGGTCTCACAGGCGCGGTAGGTTTGCTTTTCAACCGGTTTTATCTTACTTATGGTCTTACCAAAGAGCAGATCATTGCCACCAGAGCTGCCAACGAACTGCTGCTGCATATCCTCAAAATTGTTCTTTACGGAATATTTGGACTGCTGACTACAAAAGCTGTGGCTATGGGGATGATCATCTCTGTTGCTGCTATTGTCTCTTCGCAATTGTTAAAATACTTTATGAAGCTCTTTACGGAGAAACTTTATCAAAAGATAGGTTTTATTGCAATGGTTGCCTCAGGGGCAGTGATGCTGATCAATTCAGGATTTACCTTATATAAAGATAATACTATTCAAATGACCGTTCAGAAAGGCAACGATCAGCTCGATACTAAAATAAGATGGAAGCAGACGATGTTCTCGCTTGAATTTGAAGTAGATGGAGGTATTGAGATCGAGCGGGTCATCGACTATCAGGAATTGCCGCCGCATCTTCAAAAGAAAGTTTCCTCACTTAGTAAGGGGGCTGACCATATCATGCTGGAGGAAGTCTACAAGATTAAGGATCATTATTTTGAACTATATGTATACCGCGCCGGTGCTTTAACAAAATACAATCTACAATAGCATTTTTACAATTGCCGGGGCTTTAGAAACAATAATTTTCTTAGTTTTACCCCCAATGAAGAGGGCCTGGACATTGATCATCGTGCTAGCAATACTCACTCAGATCACGGAGTTACGTGAATTGAGTAAGCTGCCCTTGTTGTTTGAGCACTTTTCTGAACATCAGCAACGCAATCCCTCTGTAACCTTTGTCGACTTTCTTTCTATGCACTACTGGGGAGACGACCTGGACGACAATGATGACAACCGTGATATGCAGCTACCTTTCAAAAAACTGGATGTACATACTGTTCAGCTGCATTACCTGCCACCAATGTCTGGCGTGAAAATCAAATCAGCCGTGTTCCGGATTGATCTGGATTACTCTGCATACCGACCATTTTATACCCCTGACATTAAACTGTCCGTGCCTTTCAGGCCTCCCTGCGCTTAAGCTTTTATCATCCCATTTATTATTAGTAAACCTGGTGTTACCTGTACCATGCTGCCGTTTTTGCGGTCGCCAGTATTGATTCACCTGTTTTTTCCATTTTTAAAAGCGCGCAAATGCTTGACAGGATCATACAATTTTCAGTTAAAAATAAACTGGCAATTGGCATCTTCATCTTGCTGTGGATTATCTACGGTATTTTTGAACTTAGCCGGCTGCCGATAGATGCGGTACCTGACATCACCAACGATCAGGTACAAATTATAACAACAGCACCATCACTGGGTGCCGAAGACGTGGAACGATTAATCACTTTCCCCATAGAGCAGGCACTGAGCAATATCCCTAAAATGAAGGAAAGCCGCAGTATGTCACGCTTTGGGCTGTCGCTCATCACGATAGTGTTCGACGATGGCGTTGATGTGTATTGGGCAAGACAACAAGTGACGGAGCGCTTACAGCAGATCGACATCAACGAGAGTGCCAATAAACCAGAACTTGCACCGGCTTCTACCGGTCTGGGTGAGATTTATCAGTACGTGCTCCACGCTAAACCTGGTTTCGAAAACAAATTCAGTCTCGCTGATATCCGCAGTATCCAGGATTGGATGGTTCGCAGACAGCTTCTGGGCACAAAAGGCGTAGCTGATGTATCTACCTTTGGTGGAGAGCTCAAGCAGTATGAGGTGGCAGTAGATCCGAACCAGCTTAAGTCGCTCGGAGTATCTATTTCTGAAGTTTTCAGGGCGCTGGAAGTAAATAACCAGAATACAGGTGGCGCCTATATCGAAAAAGGCCCCACAGTATTGTACATCAGAAGTGAAGGACTGGCAGGATCAATCACAGATATAGAAAATATCGTCGTTAAAAATGTGAGCAACGGATCGCCGCTACTGATCAAGAATATTGGCAGAGTGCAGCTGGGTTCTGCCATCAGGTATGGTGCGCTCACTTATGATGCTGAGGGCGAAGTTGCCGGAGGTATTGTGATGATGCTCAAAGGGGAAAATTCTTCTGATGTGATCAAAAATGTAAAGGAACGCATTACAAAAATCCAGGAGACGCTACCGGAGGGATTGGTGATTGAGCCCTTTCTGGATCGAACCAAGATGGTTGATAATGCTATAGGTACTGTAGAACATAACCTGCTGGAGGGAGCGTTGATCGTGATCTTCGTGCTGGTGATTTTCCTTGGAAATTTACGTGCCGGTTTGATCGTTGCCTCTGTGATCCCTCTTGCGATGCTCTTTGCCATCATCATGATGAACACTTTTGGTGTAAGCGGCAATCTGATGAGCCTGGGGGCTCTGGATTTTGGGTTGATCGTGGACGGTGCGGTAATTATCGTAGAAGCCATTTTACACCATCTTCATTTTTCAAAAAAATACCAGCATGTGGACCAGCTTTCTCAGGAGGAGCTTAACGAAGAAGTTGCAGGCTCTGCTTCGCGAATGATGAACGCGGCAGTGTTTGGTCAGATCATTATTCTGATCGTTTACCTGCCTATACTATCTCTGACAGGTATTGAAGGGAAGATGTTTAAACCTATGGCGCAAACTGTGGCATTTGCTATTTTGGGCGCTTTTATTTTGTCGCTGACCTATGTGCCGATGGTGAGTTCACTGTTCCTGAGCAAGAAGGTTTCGCATGAGCCTAACTGGTCTGACAGGGTGATGGAGAAGATTGAAGGCCTGTACCTGAGAGTACTCAACCGCGCCATGAAAATCCGCAGGATTCTCGTGTTATGTGCTTTTGTGCTGTTCGGCATAGCCGTGTTCATGTTTACGCGGATGGGGGGAGAATTTATTCCACAGCTGGAAGAGGGTGATTTCGCCGTAGAAACACGTTTGCTGGTGGGTACTAATCTGAGTACTACTGTGGGTACCTTCGACCGCATCAGTGGCCTGATTAAAAAGAATTTTCCCGAGGTGGAAAAGATAGTCTCGCGTATCGGCAGTGCCGAGATTCCTACAGACCCGATGCCCATTGAAGGCGGGGATATGATCATCGTGCTCAAACCTAAGGACGAATGGACGAGTGCGAAGAGCTTCCCGGAACTTGCAGGCAAAATGACGGATGTCGTTCAGGCTTCTTTTCCCGGAGTGACACAAAGTTATCAGTATCCCGTACAAATGCGCTTTAATGAGCTGATGACGGGATCTAAACAAGATGTAGTATGTAAGGTTTTTGGCGAGGACCTTGGTAAGTTGGCCCGCTATGCGGATCAGATCGGTGCCATCAGCAAATCAGTACAAGGTACGGCCGACTGGTACGTAGAAAAAGTAACAGGCATGCCGCAGGTAGTGATCAAATATAACCGCGCGGAGATTGCCAAATACGGATTGAACATTGATGAGATCAACAGAACTGTCAATGCCGGTTTTGCCGGGGCGGCGGCAGGTAAGGTTTATGAGGGTGAAAAACGTTTCGACCTGGTAGTACGGGTAGGGAGTGAAAGCAGGCGTGATATTGATGATGTGCGCAACCTGATGATCCTTACGCCAAATGGTAACCAGATCCCACTGTCTGAAGTGGCTGCGGTTGAAGAAATTGAAGGGCCCAACCAGATACAGCGTGAAGATGCCAGACGCAGAATCACAGTTGGCTTTAACGTAAGAGGCCGCGACGTGCAGTCGATTGTGGAAGAGCTGCAGACAAAAATTGGTCAGAAGGTGAAGCTTGAACCTGGATATTCTATCGTTTATGGCGGGTCGTTCGAGAACCTGCAGCAGGCTAAAAAACGTCTGGTTGTTGCTGTGCCAGTGGCATTGTTTCTGATCTTTGGAATGTTATATTTTGCTTTCTCCTCATTAAAGGAGGGAGCATTGATTTATACAGCGATACCTTTATCAGCCATTGGTGGGGTGTTTGCTCTGGCTATACGCGATATGCCATTCAGTATTTCGGCAGGAGTAGGTTTTATTGCCTTGTTTGGTGTTGCAGTGTTGAACGGAATTGTGCTCATCTCCGAATTTAACCGCATCAAAAAGGAAGGCCGTATCACTGATCCCGTAGAACTGGTAAAAGAGGGTACCAGGAACCGCCTGCGCCCGGTCCTGATGACGGCAGCAGTAGCCTCACTGGGATTTCTGCCGATGGCACTGAGCAATGGCGCCGGAGCAGAAGTGCAGCGTCCGCTGGCAACGGTAGTGATCGGTGGATTGATTACAGCTACATTCCTGACGCTGTTTGTATTGCCCGCGCTTTATCTGATGTTTGAAGGTAAAACAAAGATCAAACCCAATGCAGCTGCAATCATCGGATTGATATTGATGCTGAGCTTTGGCACTGCGCATGCGCAGGATGCGGTAGAGCCGGTGGCGCTGGACCAGGCTATTGAAATAGCTTTGAAGCATAACCTGCAGGGGCAGAGTGTGCTGTTGAGTGAGCAGTCTGAAAAGCTCCGTCAGAAAACAGGATGGGATCTTCCAAAGACACAGCTGAGTGCAGATTACGGGCAGATCAACAGCGCCGTAAATGATACCCGATTTGGCGTAACACAATCCCTGAGTTTCCCTACGGTATACAGCAACCAGAAACGTGCTCTTCAGGAAAACTACCTCGCTGCACAAACGCAGACGAAAGTAACGCAGCTGGACATCAAAACCAATGTGCGTAAGCTGTTTTATGAATGGGTTTACCTCCGGGAAAAACAAAAACTATTGCTGTATGCCGATAGCGTGTACCAGTTATTTGAGAACAAAACCAATCTCCGGTTTAAAGTAGGGGAAACGGATATCCTGGAAAAAACAACAGCCTCATCACACCGGCAGCAGATTGCGAACCAGCTGCGCATGATCAATGCTGATATGGAGATCACCTTGGCGCAGTTTAATGTATGGCTTGCGGATGGAGGACATTATACACCGGAGATAGCTTCCCCGGCAATCAGGTTAGCCCTTCCTGAAGCTTCTGCTGATGGATTTCTGCAGGTACAGCTTTTGGAGCATCAGGCAGAAGCCGCGAGATGGCGCTGGCGCACTGAGAAAAACAAGATGCTTCCGGATTTCTTTATAGGCTACAATAACCAAAGTATCGCCGGGACGCAATTTGTAAACGGGCAGGAAATGAACGTGCCGCTGAGCAAACGTTTCAATTACGTAAACGCGGGTATCAGTATACCACTGTTTTTTGGTGCCCAGTCTGCCCGTACATCGGCAGCTAAGGTCGACTGGCAGCTGGCGCAGAAACGTAAGGACTACGCGCAGCAGCAAATCATTACCGAAAAAGAAACAGCGCTTCGCCAGGTGAAGAAATACGGCGCCAGTCTGGATTATTACCAGAGCACAGGTCTTGGGAATTCCAATATCATCATCGGCACTGCTGATAAGCAGTTTAGTGGCGGAGAAATCAACTATCTGCAATGGGTGATCCTGGTAGATCAGGCCATCAGCATCAAAAATGAGTACCTGGATATGCTCAACAATTACAATCAGTCGGTCATTCAGGTTCAACGAATCAATAATCTTTAAGCATCATCATCATGAAAACATATTTGTATCTAATTTGCGCAGCGGTAATTTTATCATCCTGCGGCGGCAATAAAGAAGAAAAACCGGCAGCAGCAGTGCAGGAACAGTCGGCAGATACTACATTAGTAAAGCTAAGCCAGCAGCAAATGAGCACTGCGGGTATAGAAGTTGGCACTCCGGAAGAAAGTACCATCAGTGGCGTTGTCCGCTTACAGGGCAGCATCGATGTTCCACCCCAGAGTACCATCAGTGTGAGTTTCCCTCTTGGGGGCTTCCTTAAACGTACCTCTCTGCTGCCGGGGATGCACGTGAACCGTGGTCAGGTGCTTGGGGTGCTGGAGGACATGCAGTTTATTCAGATCCAGCAGGATTATCTTTCTGCGAAGGAGCGTATGATCGTAGCACAGAATGAATACCAGCGGTATGAGGAGCTGAATGCCAGCAAGGCCGCCAGTGATAAAGTTTTTCAGCAAAGTCGCGCCGAATTGCAGTCGCAGCGCATTAGCTTGCAGGCGCTGGCACAAAAGCTGGAGCTGATAGGTATCAACCCCCGTAACCTCAGTGCATCAAATATTTCAAAAAGTATCAATATCTTATCACCGATTGATGGCTTTGTATCAAAAGTAAATGTGAATATTGGTAAATATACTTCTCCGACCGACGTTTTGTTTGAATTGGTAAATCCGAAAGATATCCATCTGGCACTTAATGTATATGAAAAAGATGTGAACAGCTTGTCGATCGGGCAGAAGGTGATGGCCTGGAAGAATGGCGATGAAAGTAAAAAGTATGAAGCCGAGATCATCCTGATCAGCAAGAATCTGGACCAGGACCGTATGGCTACGGTACATTGTCATTTTGAGCGTTTCGATTCTACCCTATTGCCGGGAATGTTTATGAATGCGGAAGTGGCGGTGAATAACAAAAAAGCGCTGACAGTTAATGAGGAGGCCATCGTGAGATGGGAGAATCAGTTTTATGTTTTTGTTGAACAGGGTAAGGAGAACTATAAGATGACAAAGGTAAATCCGGGAAACCATGCGGATGGCAAAGAGCAGTTTGATGCCGCGGGGATTAATAGTTCAACAAGGCTGATCACCAAAAATGCTTATGTGCTGCTGATGAAAATGAAAAACAGCGGTGAGGCAGAATAGTAATATGGAGCAGGCGATTAGGATACTTCGTGTTTAATTAGATTCATTATAAACAATAATTCTATATTTGCTGGCGTAATCATTTA
>Ga0157373_10001357_pt1 | contig 18787 bp, 17 predicted proteins | sample C65metaG_FD_113460 | JGI IMG/M metagenome (GOLD analysis project Ga0157373, IMG submission 113460) | Corn rhizosphere microbial communities from Kellogg Biological Station, Michigan, USA - C6-5 metaG | ecosystem: Host-associated > Plants > Roots > Rhizosphere > Soil | place: USA: Michigan... | reverse complement strand
TAGCCAAACTATCCGTTGCCCATGCTGTGGCCCGCTGAAAATGATACGGTCCATCGTTATCCTTCCGCTGCTGCTCTTTGAAGGTCTTCAGAACTGTTTTCATCGCTTCCTGCCAGTTGGCATCGAAATGACTGGTATCCTTTGTCTGCTGCCAGTACCGGTATGCCAGCCTGATGGGATAACACAATGAATCAATCTCCCACTTTCGTTCATGTACGCCTGGGATCATATTGGTCAGGTCGTCCTTAAATTCAGATGTTTTGGTAGGGTCATTAAAGAAAGAGCTTGCATAAGGATCTTTCAGTATGTATTTAGTCTGCCGGTTAATTACCCCTGCAACAAGATCTTTCAGTGCTTTATCTTTTCTCATCAGGGGAAGGTAGGGCCACACCTGTGCCGAGCTGTCACGAAGCCACATCGCATCCATATCTCCGGAACTCAGGAATGTATCAGGTCTGTCTTCAAAATTGGTAAAAGTAACAGAAGTATCTAGTGTATTGGGAAAGCAGTTATTGAATAACCATGCAAGTTCTTTATTTTTCACTTTTGATGTAAAATCATTGATCAGATTTTCCACCGCCTTACTATTGAAACGGCGTAATGCCTGAGCCCTCCTTACCACCGGAAATTCTGGTTCCGCTGCGAATGATAAAACTTTCCCCGAGAATAAAGCGGCAGTTAACAGCCCTGCCTTTTGCACAAAAGATCTTCTTTCCATTAATGATATATAAGCTTCTACTATTACAATGACCCGAATTTCCTTCAATATTATATAAATTTTAAGAACATCCGAGCCAAAACTCTCCTTTGACCCCAAAAATCAAACCAGAATAAACAAAAAATAAATAAATATTTAAACTGTATAACTTTGTCTTAATTGTTAATTGAAGCTTTTTAAGATTATCTTCGCATTATGAATAGTTTTTATTCGAATTACAAAGGAATCATCTGGCTACTTGCGGGAATTATAGCAGGTAGCATTGCAGGACTGTTATTCGGGCAGCGCGTAAGCATACTGAAACCTGTGGGTGAAATTTTCCTGAACCTGCTGTTTACCGCTGTAATTCCCCTGGTCTTTTTTTCGATTGCATCTGCTATCGGTAGTTTAAAGGAAAGCAATAAACTGAGTAAAATGATGACCGTTATGGGATTGGTTTTCCTGGCCACCGTAATCATCTCAGCCTGTCTGACTATCCTTGCCGTCAGGATCTTTCCAATTCATGAACAGATGACTGCTGCCACACTCACTGAAACAATTGATAAAAAACCATTTGGCGACCAGGTTACCCAGCTTTTTACTACCAGTGAATTTTATGAATTACTGTCGCGCAAAAGCATGCTCGCCATGATCATTTTTTCTGTTCTTACCGGCTTTGCGACCTTACGTGCCGGTACTGCCGGAGCTGCATTCTCCGCATTTCTGGTATCGGGTAATGAGATCTTTAAAAACGTATTCGTGATCATCATGAAGCTTGCCCCTGTCGGACTTGGTGCTTATTTTGCCTATCAGGTGGGCATCTTTGGACCCCAGCTTTTTGGCACATACGCGCGTTCCTTAGGCATATATTATGGGGTCGGTGCTTTTTACTTTGTCTTTTTATTCAGCTTTTATGCATTTGTAGCGGGAGGAATCAAAGGTATCAGGAAATACTGGAAAAATAACATTGTCCCATCAGCAACTGCAGTGGGTACCTGCAGCAGTATCGCCAATATCCCGGCCAATCTCGAGGCGGCAGAAAAAATAGGTATTCCTCAGTATATCTCAAACGTAACTATCCCCCTGGGAGCCACCTTACATAAAGACGGTTCAAGCATTTCATCAATTATTAAGATGGCTGTTGTCTTTGCTTTGTTTGGAAAGGGCTTTGACAGCATAGAAACCATTGTCCTGGCGCTCGGTATGACAGTGCTGGTGAGCATAGTAGAAGGAGGAATTCCCAATGGAGGATATGTAGGAGAATTGCTGTTTATCTCTGCCTATGGCTTCCCACCGGAAGCGCTTCCACCGGCGATGATCATCGGCACCCTGGTAGATCCTATGGCAACGCTGCTCAATTCAACGGGCGATACCGTGGCGGCAATGCTGGTGGCCAGGTTTACTGAAGGAAAAAACTGGCTGACTACAAAGGCATAAAGCCATTTTCAACATGGCTTTCATCCAGGCCCACCACAGAGTAATGTCTCGGAAGATACCAGGTAACAGTCTGCATCATATTCCTGTAATGTTCTTCTGACTCAAAAAGATCCGGAGTAATGTTAAATGCCAGATCCTGACTAACATTTTCACCATTTTTGCGCATCATCAGCATCACTTTAGGCCCCAGAACTCCATTGAGCTCAAAAAAATCTTTTAACAACTTTCTGGTATGTGCCGGAAGAATAGCCTCTGAAGGCTGTCCTATCATTACTTCTTCGCCTTTTGCAACAACTTCTTCAGTATTACTGCTATTGCTAAAAAGGCTTTCAAGGGTAAAGAAACTTCCGTTGAGTTGATAATTCAGTACATCACCATAAGTTAGTACCCAGTCGGGCTGTCCTGCCCCGGGATTAAGGACGATACCATATCCCCTTTCTACAAGAAAACCATTAATCATTTCTTCAATCACGTAGGACTGAAATTCTTCACCCGGTTGTGGCACAAATAACTGGAAGTATGGGAAACCATCCGGACCCGCAATCAGCTGTGGTGTTCCGCAACGGAAGGCAGCCAGTGGCAAGGCAGCCAGAAATTGGCTTACCCATTGCTCATTTCTCTCTTCCCTTGGTACTTCAAGCAGTGTGGCCACGATCTGCGTTTTTTCGAGATCTCCCGGAACTGCCTGAGGTTTATCCTGAGGCAGTGGTTTTGAAGTATCAGGTGTCTTTGCTGTTTGTGCCGCTTTTGGTGCTTCAGTCTTCTTGAAAATATCGAATAGTCCCATGTATTTTAATTTGCTCCCCGTCAGATTTATCCTTCTTCCGCAATTCAAAGCTAGCAAATTATGAATAGATCTCTTTGGTTTTATTATCTTTTGTATCTTTAAACAATGAATACCCACTTTTTATCCGAGCTCCATATCTATCCTATCAAATCATTGGGAGGCATCAGCCTTCAACAATCCCGGATCCTGGAAAGGGGCCTGGAATATGACCGGAAATGGATGCTCATCGATGACGGAGGGACTTTTGTTACCCAGCGAAAACACTTCGAACTCGCTATGCTGCAGGTAAGTATCGCAGATAATACGGTCACAGTGAGTCACAAAAAAGAGCACTCATTGCGGATTTCTTTTTCAGTGGATGAAACCACAGGCATCCCTATTCCTGTGAACATCTGGGACGATCAGTCGACCGGTATTGAAGTCAGCAAAGAAGTAAGTAGATGGTTTAGCGATTTTATGAAAATGTCCCTGCGACTGGTACAAATGCCGGAGGATGCCAGGAGATTGGTAGATCCGCGTTATGCCCGCGATCAGGAAATTGTGAGCTTTGCTGATGGATATCCCTGCTTGTTGATCAGCCAGGCTTCGCTTGATGGCCTCAATGCAAGACTTGCTGAACCGGTGAGGATGGACCGCTTCCGTCCTAATTTCGTATTCACTGGTGGAGAGCCGCATGTGGAAGATACTTTTGAAAGATTCTACCTGGGTGAAAGTCTATTTTCAGCGGTAAAACCCTGCGCAAGATGTGTACTTACTACCATTGATCAGCAGACAGGAGAAAAGGGTGCAGAACCTCTTAAAACACTGGCCGCTTACCGCATCATGAATCAGAAGGTGATGTTCGGACAGAATCTGATCCACCAAGGACTGGGTACGATCCGTGTGGGCGACGAACTTCGTGTAAAGAGCTTTAAACCGAAAGCCTGAAAACCTCTCCAATAGCAACGGGGATAGAGAAAGAATCTTTGAGCCCGATTGCCCTGTAACGGGCTAGAATGATACGGATCACACCTCCGTGTGTAACGATACAAACCTTATCATACGACTCCTGCAAGAGTGTGTCCCAGAACCGAGAAATGCGTTGTTCCATCCCGAGCATGGTTTCGCCGTTTGGCGGGGAGAGATGTACAAAATCTTTCATCCAGGCTTCAGATGCTGCCCTGTCTATGGTATCCCAGGTTTGACCTTCCCAGTCGCCAAAATTCAGTTCATACAGTGCTTCATCTGTAACATAAGATCTGCCAGTAAACCCGGATGCTGCTACAATTGCTCCTGCGAGCAGTGTACAACGGGAAGAAGGACTGGAATAAATCGCATCAATTTTTTCAGGAAGTTGCTTCAGGACAGCTGCCGCTTCGGTGGAAAAACTGCTGGCAAGGGCAACATCCGATCGCCCGTAGATCAACCCTTTTTCGACCTGAGGCCTCGTGTGTCTGATCAGATAAATTTCCATGCGAGAAAGATCGACAAATAGATGACCACTTCTGATACCTGCTGAACCGCACCCAGACAATCTCCTGTATACCCATCAATCCATTTATTGAAATACCTGCCGGAATAATGACTGACGAAGGCTACAGGGAGTAAGGCATAAGCAACGGAAGATTCACCGGTGTAATAAATCAAACCTGCCAGCGGCAATAATGCCAGTACAGCAGCGATCCCCAGGTTGGATGATTTAGCTTCGTCCTTCAACGCAGATCCTGCCTTACTGTCCTGCATCCGGGCATAGCTATAATTGAAGGTGACGATGATGGCCGCAAGGCGACTGAGCGACTGTGCCGTCATAAAAACCCCCAGAATAACAATGGAATTGACATTCGTGCTGACCTGTATGGTAGCAATGAATTTAATCGCGAGCAAAAAAATCAGACCTGTAGCTCCGTAAGTACCGATACGGCTATCTTTCATGATATCGAGAATTCTTTCTTTTGTCCAGCCTCCGCCAAAACCATCACATACGTCAGCAAAACCATCTTCATGGAATGCACCGGTGAGCAATATGGTAGATAACATCGAAAACAAAACCGCCAGGGCATTACCAAAGAGGTAATTTGCCAGAATGTAAACTGCTGCAGCAACCATACCTACAATCCAGCCTATTACTGGCAGATATCTGATGGCATCCGGCAACAAGGCTGCATAATCTTCATGAACCGAAGCTGGTACCGGTAGTCTGGTGTAAAAGGCCAGCGCCGTTAAAAAAAGTTTCAATTCCCTTTTGATCATGCTATTTCTTTAAAAATAATGGCAGTCCAGAAACCATAAATATAGCCTCTTTCGCTTTCGCAGCAACATATTGATTAGCCCAGCCCTGCAGATCAGCAAATTTACGCCCAACTTCTGTTTCTGCATGCATACCCATCCCCAATTCATTGGAAATGCAAATGAAGGTAGCATTTAATGCGGTCAGCTGATCAATTTCCTGTTTAAAATCTGCCAGAGCAGCATGAATATCATACTCATGATCCATAAATAAATTGGTGAGCCAAAGCGTTACACAGTCAATCACTACCGTACGGCCTTCCAGCGGTAATAAATGCAGATCGCGGTAAACTTCGTAATTGGTCCATTCCTGTCCACGGTCGTCCTGATGACGTTTCACCCGTTGCCGGAAGTCCTCATCCCATATTTTTGCCGTAGCAATATATACTGGCTCTTGAGTCAATTCCTGTGCCCGCTGCTGCGCGTAGGCACTTTTGCCGCTTCTTACTCCACCACTTACATAAATGACCATAGTCTAAGATTGAGCTGCGGGATCAGAATTTTTAAAACGCTTGTAGAGAAATAGCTGCCACTTTTCTTCTGCAACACCTGCTTTGTCCATCTCGGCACGCGACAGTGTAAAAAACAGATCCGATAACCTGTTAATATATGCAGGAATGGTTTCATCCACTTCGTCAGTTTGAATCAGGCTGACCAGCCTCCTCTCCCCTCTGCGCATCTGCGTCCGGATCATATGGCATAGTGCCGAAATTTCATTCCCTCCGGGAAGAATAAAATAATCTGAAGGATGCGTCATTGCACCTTCGAGTTCATCAATCCAGCTTTCACAAAATTCCGGGCCATCCAGCGGCATCGGATTGGTATTGATTTTTTTTGTATCTGAAGGACGGGCAAGATGGGACATCATATCCATCATATCTTTCTGAATCTTGTGCAGTTTGGGCTGCCATTCATGTGTAGTACCCAGTTTTACCCTGAGAAAACCAATGGTAGAATTAACTTCGTCCAATGTCCCTATGCATTCTACACGCACATCATCTTTGCTCACTCTTTTACCACCAAAGAGACCTGTAGTACCTTTATCTCCCTTTTTTGTATAGATCTTCATTATATTTTTTTTATGAACTTCATCCCTCTGTTAACAACGATGAAGCTACGGGTTTAATTTTAAAAACTCAGCCCATATCTGACCGAGAAATTTCTGCCGGCGAGGTTGTAACCTCTTTTTTCATAGTAATTTTCGTCGGTGATATTGTTCATCAGAAAACTGAGTGTATGTTTCTTTTGATAAGTATAGGAAGCACCAAAATCAAGGGTCATGAATTCAGGGTAAACGATTTCCGGCGATAAGGGATCATTGAAATCTGTATCCTTCCGCTTGCCCACATAACGGCTGCTCAAGCGCAGATCCAATCCTTTCAGGTTATTGTATTCAAGTCCGGAGCTAAAAGTAAATACAGGTACATTGTAGATATCTCTTAACGTTCTGCTGCCGTCTGCAGCTACAGTGACTTCCCTTGCTTTGATAGTCCAGGTCTCTAAGGCAAAATATTTAAGTGAATAATTTTTACCTGCCAGTTGTCCAAAATCCCAGGCCACTTCTCCTTCCAGACCGTTGATATTTGCCTTATTTGCATTGACGTAGGTGGTGATGCTATTGATTTGAAGACCTCCTGGCGTCAGCTGTGTCGCCGGAGGAATGGTCCTTTGCGTAGTAATCCTGTCCTTAACTGAAGTACTGTAATACGTAATATCAGCGCTCAGGCCAAGCTCAGATTTAGCGATCCTTAATCCTGCATCCCATGAGATGCTGTTTTCGTTTTTAAGATCCGGATTTCCCTGGGTCACCGTGGCCTTTCCTCCGGAGAGAATTTCAGAATATCCAGCTACGTTATAAGCATCAGGAGTAACAAAAGCACGGCCGGTGCTGGCATGCACAGTAAGCAATTTCATTAGGGTGTACTGAGCGGCCAAACTGGGACTTACAAAGGGATTGGTTTGCTTTCCGCCAGCGTAGGTATTTAATAGGGGCGTCTGTTTTACATTGTATGTAATTAAATCCATCCGTAATCCGGGATTGATGATCAGACGATTATCCAAAAAGTTCAGCTGCCCCTGAAGATATGCAGCTGCAGAGTTCAGGCTATAGTTGGGCGAGAAAGGTGCTCTTTCTGCTCCTGTAGCCAGGAACGATTGTGAACTGGTCGATGCGCTGCTGTAATCCAGGCCGAATATCAGGTTGTGCCTGCCAAGGCTTAAAGCGTCTTTAGCCTGTATCCCTTTCCAGCTCGTTTCGCTTTTGAAAGAGGCATAGGGAGCAATCTTAGCTCCTCCTGAGCTAAGCGTATAGTTCAGGTTGTTCTCTTCGGAAGTATAGCCTCTGAGGGATAATTTATGATTTGAGAAGTTTCCGGATAATGTTGCTTCCTCGTTATGACGTTCAATATCTTTGGTACTGGGTTGCGCATTGCCATAAAAAATATCGCTAGGGGCTTCAATGTTTTTTGCGACAAAACGTTCTCCCCTGATATCGACCCTCCATGTATCATCAATCTGATATCCCAGTCGCAGGCTTCCGGTATTATAGTTGAGCCTGGTATAATCCCTTCTGAGTCCGTCAGAACGGTTATCATCCACCTCAACCGGCCCAGTTGTGTAGTTTTTGGTGGCTTTATTGGCGTCAAAGAGGTTGCGGAGGAGATTTCCTTTACCGAGTTTCATGTTTTTGTTCCTGTCATAAGTAAGAAAGGACAAGTTGAAATCCAGCTTCTTCGTGATATTACCACCTGCATCGGCTCCCAGTTTAGCAGTCTCATAAGAACCATATTCGGCAAATAGGTTTCCGTGTACATCACCAGCAGACTTTTTGGTGATGATGTTCACTACTCCGCCCATTGCGGATGAACCATATAATGCCGAAGCAGGCCCCTTCAGTACTTCAATTCTTTCTATATCAGCAGGGTTGATCGTTGCGATACTGACTGTACCAGCCGGACGGCCGTCAACCAGTAAAAGGGAACGCTGGTTTAAACCACTGATTTGTGGCCTGAAACCGCGGATACCAATCCCGGCAGAAAGACCAGGGTACTGGATAATACTCAGCGAAGAATTTTTCTTGAGTAAATCAGTTACCTCTCCCGATGAGGTAAGTGCCATGGCCTGTTTGGTAATGACGGTAATATGCTGCGGCACATCGCGCCTTTTGGTTTCTGTACGTAAAGAAGTTACCACAACTTCGTCAAGGGCGTTAGTTTTTATACTATCCGCTTTCTTTTCCTGTGCGAATGCCGGACTGCCCATAAAAACTCCGGCGATCAGCAGGTTTTTGAAAGATAAAAAGTGTAGATGTTTATTCATTTAATGTTGTATGAGATTCTTATGTTTCGTGTAGTTTCGGTGACGATATCAAATGATATTCCGTCCTTCCCAAAAGCCTGCTCGAATGCGCCATTGAGCACCAGCTCTTCCGGCAGTCCGGCCGCCAGCTGTCCGGCACTGTCCATCAGCCAGATCTGACCGGCGACCTGCAGGGCAAGGTCCAGCTCATGGGTAGAAATCAGTATCGCCTTGCGCGTTTCTTTTGCGAGTTTGTGGAGAAGGCGCATCAGCTGAATACGACTGGGGAGATCTAAATGCGCTGTAGGTTCATCCAAAATAATCAAAGGGGTATCCTGAGCCATAGCCCTTGCAAGCATGACCTTCTGACATTCGCCATCACTCAAGCTATCGATTTTACGGTGCAGAAATCCGGCTGTTCCCGTAACCTGAACAGCATGGTCTATGGCGGCTTTATCTGCCTCACTGAGGATACCAAGCCAGCCCGACCAGGGATAGCGGCCCAATGCGATCACAGTGTAGACATCCAGGTTTCCCGAACGGATATCGTCCGTAAGCACCAGGCTGATTTGTTTTGCCAGGTCCCTGGGTTTTAGCTGCACCATGTCTTGCCCCGCCAGGATAACCTCTCCGGAAAGGGGATGCTGCAAGCCTGCAACAGTGCGCAGCAAGGTAGATTTTCCGCAGCCATTTGGCCCCAGTACGCAGATCAGCTCTCCCGGAAACAGCGCCAGATTCAGCGGACCAGCGACGTGCTTCCCGGCATGATAGCCAATATGCACTGCATGAGTGTTTAAGATTGCCTGTTCCATTAGAATCCCCGTAGTTTTCGCGGCCCCGCAATAATCCAGATCACCACAGGTGATCCAACTAAAGCTGTAATTACATTGATAGGTAAGACGGTCTGACTTCCTGGCAATTGAGCGATGATATCGCAGCTTAACATCAACACCGTTCCCAGGAGACAGCAGGCTGGAATTAAGATGCGATGGCTCGATGTATTGAACAGGGCTCTCGACAAATGGGGTACTGCTATGCCTATGAATCCGATAGGTCCGCAAAAAGCAGTAATCCCTCCGGCAAGAATACTGGTACTGATGACAATGATCAGGCGGGCACGCTTTACCGTAAGCCCCATACTGCGGGCATAATTGTCGCCCAGTAACAGGGCATCCAGCATTTTTGACGAAAGAAAAGATATCACCAGGCCAACACTAATGACAATAGTCAGGATCAGCAATTGATTTCCTGTTACTCCTCCCAAAGATCCGAAAGTCCACATCAGGTAATCCTTGATCAGTTCAGGTGCACTGAAATACTGCCAGATGCTGATTAATGACAAGGTGATATTGCCTATCATCACCCCTACAATCAACACAATTACATTGTCTTTTAAGGATGAAGAGATAGACACAACCAGCAGCATGATGATCGCAGCGCCCAATGAGGATGCAATGATCACCAGCCAGCTGCCAGACAGGCCAAGTTCCCGGATGGTGTACAAACTCGTCAGGCTTCCCACAGAGAACATCACCAGGGCCACACCCAGACTTGCACCGGCCGTGATGCCCAAAACGGAAGGCCCCGCAAGAGGGTTACGGAACAGCGTCTGCATCTGGAGACCGCTCACGGAGAGTCCGCAGCCAACAACAATTGCTGTGATGGCTTTCGGAAGTCTGATCTTTTCAATAATATAGATCCAGCTTTCATTGACGGAATCAGCTGTAAAAAGTACGCTGATCACTTCCTTTACAGGGATGTGTACGGAGCCCAATGCTACATCAAGCAGAAAAGCTATCACCAGAAGTGATAGCAGAACAGTAATTTTTACTTTATTCAAAACTATAAAATTTGAGAAATCAGTTCAGCTGTTTATAGTAAAAGAGCTGGTGTTGCGGTAAAAGTTCAGGGTGAAGAATCCTGATCAGATCGGCCAGAATCAGATGCGGGCTTACAGAACCAGACTCCCAGTAATCATTTGAGCCGAGGTCGTTTACCCTCTTGTTATAGTTAAAGATCTTACCGGTTTTGAAAGGCTTGAAGTCGGCATAGCGGACATCAGTAGCGCGGATATCTTTTTTGGAATCCACATAACCCACATTTAGCCAGTAATCAGCCTTCAGCGCTTCCGGCGCTACAGTTTCAAAGTTCAGTGCAAGGCTGCCTTTTCCTTTGACATTACGCCATTTGTAATTCGTTCCGGCATCTTTATAAAATTCTGCCATGTAACTGTCGCCGTCAGGCACATTCCATACTCCCTTGAAAGGCATCCCACTGATCAGGGTAGGTTTATCTTTAGCATGACGGCCAATTTCTGCCAGCCTGTGGTATTCTTTTTCTATGGCATCAAACTTTTGGTCGACCACATCCTCAGTGTTAGTGAGGGCAGCCATAACTTTAACCCATTCTGCGCGGCCCAGCGGAGATGTTTCCAGCCACTCGGAGTTGAGCATGACCGGCACTCCCGCCCTGGTAAGTGTTTCGTACTTACTGTATTTCGCATCCGGGTTTCCCATCACGATCACCAGTCCGGGTTTCATACTGATCAGCATTTCATCATTCATGGTACCGTCTACCCCAACATCCCTGACCTTACCGGCTGCAATGTTTTTTCTGACCACGGCTGAACTGATATATTTGAAACTACCCAGTCCTATGATATCGTCAGAAACACCTGCAAAATCTGCCTGGGCCACATGTGTGGAAGACATCGCTACGAGTCTTTTAACAGGAATGCTGATCAGCTGTGATTTTGGAAATCCTTCCGGTGCCTTCGCCCCCTTTGCCAGCAAAACGTATTGTGCAGTATCTGCTGTAGGACCAAAACCAGAGTAAACACTCACGAGCTTATATCCATCGTAGTAATCTATAGCGAAACCTTTGGCATATTTGATCTCAGCACTTCCCGTTTTTGCGGAATGATGCTGTTTGTGATTAGTTGCCTGTCTGCAGGAACTGCTCAGCAACAGGAAAGCCAGCAAACAGGTGTACATACCTGTCAGCAGCGGATAGTTTATTTTTCTCATCATAACTGTTAGCCTTTCTTCCGAAAGCGTAAGTAAACAATTATCAGGCAGGTCTTCTGACTTCCTCTAACTATCGCCTTCCCTCCTTTTCAGAAAGTGGCATTTTGATAGTGATATGATATGAGGTTTACAGCAGCGGAGACTGTTCTGGATTTACACCAGCATTCCCTATTAAAGTATTTCCTTAGAAATACGACCTAATCATGCAAACCTAAGAGAAAATTTTCAACAATGATCAACCAGACCGTAATTATTTTAGATAATCTGTTATAAATTCAACCCGCCTGGATGCTGTGTCCTTTGGCAACTCCAGGAGTTCAAATCCAAGCGAAGTGTAGGTTGCCCTGATGACCCGGTAAATCGCTTCGGCCTCTTCAAAGCTTTGCCAGCGTTCGGCGTCATTTACGTAAATATCTTTCCATGGCGGAAGTATAAATACCTGTTTTTCATAGGGATGAAGGGATAACTCAGAGAGGTAGTTTTGCGGAACAGGCAAATCAGCAAGCTTGAGATAAGCAATTACATCCGGAATACCGCGGTCAAAGAAAGTGATGGAATTTCCTGCATGTTGAGACCAGGCTGTGCTCATTTCAGCGATTACCTTATCTGAAAAACATGCAATATCCAACCAGGGAAGGCAGTCTGAGCCTTTGGCAACTTCTGCCTTGATCATTTCCCTGGAAATTTCAGCAGAGCAGCTGAATCCTGCTTTTTCGAGCTCTTCTACAAGTGTGGATTTCCCGGAACCGGGACCTCCCGTGATGACATATCTTTTTGTATACAGCTCCATAAACCCTTCTAAAATTGCACAAAGTAAATGCTGATGGACAGCACCACTATCAGACAGACCCCGTGATTAATACTGCTCACTACCTTAAATTCCTCATGCAGGATATCTCTTTCGTTGGCGCCAATATAAGGCTTGGTCACCAATGTTCCGTGATAAATATTCGGGCCTCCAAACCGCACATCCAGGATGCCCGCGAGAGCTGCTTCAGGATAACCGGAATTCGGACTTTTATGCTGGTGACCGTAATGTAGAACAAACCTCCAGCCCCTGAAGCTCAATGTGACCAATAACATCAAAATCGCCGTGATCCTCGCAGGGATAAAGTTTGCCACATCATCAAGCCTGGCAGCAAACTTACCAAAATACTCGTACCTGTCATTCCTGTAGCCGATCATAGAATCCAGCGTATTGATCATTTTATAGGTCAGCATGCCCGGCACGCCTGCGATAAAATAAAAGAACAAAGGAGCTACTACCCCATCGCTCAGGTTTTCAGACATGGTCTCAAATACAGCCTTGCGGATTTGCTGGGCATCAAGCTGTGATGTATCGCGCCCTACAATCCATGAAAGACGTTTCCTTCCTTCCTCAAGCCCCTCATACTGTAAGGCATCAAATACTTTTTTACCCTCAGTAATCAGGCTTTTATTGGCAAGTCCGTAAAAGATGAATATCGTCGCGAAAGGAAAATATACCGGCACCGCATAAAGCAGTAAAAAATGGATGATCGTATAAAAGAAAAGATAAGTTCCTGCACATAAGACAAGTGTGGTGGCCATACCCTTTAGAAATCTGTTTTTTCCCTGATTAAAGTGTTTTTCGGCAATGCCGATGAGGGTACCAAAAAACCTGACCGGATGAGGTAAACGGTAGGGATCTCCGAGGACCAGATCAAGCAGGTATCCCGCCAGCAATGGAATGATGATGATTATATATGTTTCCATTCTGATAAAGCAGTGATCAACATTTGGTTCTTTACAGGACTTAACGTCGCAATCCTGATATGGTTTGGAGAAAGTGCCCTGAAATTGCTGGCATCTCTGATTAAAAGATTGAATTTATCCAGGAGGAAGCTCTTTAAACGTGCTGCATTTTGTATTTGTGTTTCTGCGAGAAAGAAGTGGGTATGACTCTCATATATCCTGATGGGTGCCAATGTGAGTCCTCTGATAAAATCCTCTTTATCTTTCAGGATAGCGGACAGCGGCAGCGTAATCTCGTCCAGGTGATCAAAAATAAAATGCCCTGCTTCCATTGCCATTGCATTTACTGTCCAGGGTAGCTTTTCAGAGCTGAGCAAACTGATTACTGAAGGGGCAGCTACAATGTATCCGAGACGCAGTCCGGGGATCGCATAAGCCTTGGTCATAGAACGCATGACGATCAGGTTCTCATATTTTTTCGCGAGCTCCACGACAGAAGTAAAAGACAGGGTAAACTCTATAAAAGCCTCATCTACAACAAACAATGTTTTTTCGTTTGCCTTGATTACCTGCTCCAGCTGAGTATAAACCGTACCGGTTGGATTATTGGGGTTACAGATAAACACAAGATCTGAATGCTCTGTTCCGGCCGGAAAATCGTTCCAGCTGACAAACTCAACCTGATGCCCATGCATGCGACAGGCATCTTCATATTCTGCGAAAGAGGGAATGACTATGGCTGATCTTTTGTGCCTAAAAGCCTGGGCAATCAGATAAATACTTTCTGTGCTTCCATTGGTCACCAGAATATGTTGATCTGATACACCGTAATGAGCAGCGATCTTTTCCGCAAGACTTTCTGCAATTACCTCAGGGTAACGCTGTACTTTATCCCAGTGCTCAAACAAATGTTCCTTTAAGCCTGCTGGTGCCCCCCCATGGTATACATTTGTACTGAAATCAGCTAGTATAGGCTTCCCCTGTAAATATCCGTCGTCTCCGTGTCCCTGAAGCATTGATTTATAATTTTAAATGCTGGTAAACCAGGTCTATATCCAGATTCGCCCTCAGCAAATCAGCTAATTTATCATATTGTTCCTCTCTGAAGGATGAATAATCCTTTGTATCTACCTTCTCATCTGTATAAGGTGCAACAATGTCATTGATCACCACAGGGTTATCCAGTATTCCATGAAGATAAGAACCCCAGCATTTTTCTGAAACGAAATACCCATCAGCGTGTCCGTCTGCGAAAATTGCAGTAGCGGCACTGCTTACTTCATTGTTATTGGACATCCTGGTTTCACCCATATGAATTTCATATCCCCTGCATAGTTCAGGGTAGCCGCGATAGGTAAATTCGCATACCCTTGTAGTTTTCTCAGCGAGCAATGTGGTTGTTACAGGCAATATACCAAGACCGGCAATTTCACCTTTTGAGGATTCCACTTTCAGCGGATCTGCGATCATTTCTCCCATCATCTGATAACCTCCGCAAATACCGATCACCGTTTTACCAGATTGATGTGCATCCAGGATCGCCGCGGCCAGCCCATTATTTTTCAATTCTATAAGATCTTCAATCGTATTCTTGCTTCCGGGCAGAATAATGATATCTGCACCGCTGAGCCCATCTTCCGTATGGGTGTAATACAAGTTTACTCTGGGATCCTTATCCAGACGGTCGAAATCAGTAAAATTAGACATTCTACCCAGCAGCACCACGGCGATGTTAACCTTTCCACTGACGGCATTTCTGCGTTTCTGCTGTAAAGCTACCGCATCTTCTTCTTCTATATGGATATCCCTGAAGTATGGAAGAATACCAACTACCGGCACTCCGCAAAGTTCTTCAATGATCTTTTTTCCTTCCTGAAATAAGGCGGCATCTCCACGAAACTTGTTGATGATAATTCCTTTGATACAGGCTTTTTCTTCGGGTTGCAACAACTGCATTGTACCGTACAAACTCGCAAAGATGCCCCCCCTGTCAATATCTGTAATCAGGTAAGTTGCTGCTCCGGCTGCTATAGCCATGCGCATATTTGTGATGTCCCTGGCTTTGAGGTTCAATTCAGAGATACTCCCCGCCCCCTCCATCACGATGGGATGATAGCGCGATGCGAGTCGGCCATAAGCCAGTTTTACTTCTTCAAATAATGCGGCACGGTCGCCCGACATAAAATATTCTTTTGCCGTTTGGTTGCCAATGGATTTGCCATTCAGGATCACCTGTGATGTTTTATCAGTGGTTGGTTTCAGCAGTACCGGATTCATATCAGTATGACAGGGTATGCCCGCAGCTTCTGCCTGAACGGCCTGCGCGCGACCGATTTCCAGTCCTTCGGGAGTGGCATAGCTGTTGAGCGACATATTCTGCGCTTTGAATGGCGCAGGGGCATAACCATCCTGTTTAAATATCCGGCAAAATCCCGCTGTGATTACACTTTTCCCTACATCAGATGATGTTCCCACGAACATGACAGGCCTGAGTTTATATTGCATTTCCATCAACTGCAATTGTACACTTTTATCAGGCAGCTTACAAGTGGATATTTAATTCTATCAAAAAATAATTCATTTAAAGGATCAGTATTGCGGATCGTACTGATAAACAATATTGTATGGAATGTTTTTAAGATTTGAGGCCAGTTTACCTACCGGCAGATCTTCAATTTCCGGTGTGGCTTCGCAGACAGAATAGACCTTGCCCCTGTACCAGATAGGTTCGCCAACGGGTTTGCTAAACGCCACTGCCATGGTAATATGTGTTGGATACAACAGCGCGATCATGGGCAGGTTATAGATCTCCTTCACGAGATAGAAAAACAATGCCGCACGATCATCACAATCACTGTAAGTGGAAGAAAGCGTTTGTTCTGGCGACATCCGTTTCTCCTTACCGAAATTTTCCTGATCATTTTCATAGAGGAAGGCATATCTGGTAAAGCGCATCAGGTAGTCTACTCCTTTTTTCTGATCCATCTTACCAATGTTCTTTTTGAGTAATGGGATGAGAGAGCTGTAAGTTTCTTTACTGAGGGGGATGTTAAAATAGGTTTCAAAATCTACACCTGGATAGTTGGCAAAAATTGTTTTAACCGCTGCATTGAGCTTGATATTAAAGTGATATTGTTTATGTTCATAAGTGAAGTTTAGCTTTTTCTGCACGTAATTGGCCGGACTAAAATCCGGCATACGGGTAACCTTGTAAGAAAATGCCTTTCTAGCCTCAGGGATGTCGATTTGAACAGGTACCGGCGGATCATCATTCAGATTGCTATCAGCATAATCGTGGTAGTTCAGGCACATGTATTTTTTATGATCAACTTCAAAAAAAGGGATATCAGCTATATCCTCATCGTTGAACACATAAAATATTATTCTGTGTCCCGAAAGTGCAAGCCGCGCATCATAACCTGATTTTGCAAGGAGAAACCATTTGTATAAGGTATAATTTCCGTAGTTCTGTTCCTTGGGACAAAGCTGCTGGGCAACCTTACGCACCAGCTGGTAGAATAACCAGTCGTTAAGTTCATATTTTGATTTGTAAGCAGCAAGCGAATCAATTACCGGCTGAAAGTTTCCCGCATTCAACTTTTGGAATTCCTTTTTAACCTGGCTGTCTGATGGATCTTTTGGTAGCTGTACTGATAAGCTGCTATCTGCTGCCAGATAAAAATTGTGACCATAGAAGTCGACCGGTACAGTCTTCACCTGTCCATGCAGACCGGAAAGTCCGGTATACAATAGTATAGTGAAAAACAAAACATTCAAGCTGTTCATGGTAATAATCTGGTCTATTCAATATACGAAATTATCCTGATATGCAGATGATTAAATCATCAAATAATAATAGTGACATTACTGTTACCCTATAAGATCAGTAGAGTTTATAAAAACTACTATCTTCGTATCTTATAAAAAATCAAAGACTAAAATTATTCGATATGTTAAAGACGTTCTCCATATTAGGCGTACTGGCTACGCTGACCTTCGGCGCTGTGGCAGACCCTGTTCTCCAGAATGGTACATGGCGTGCCTCCCTGATAAGGGAAGATGGCAATCACATCATTTTCAATCTGGATGTGACACATCAGAAAGGCAAAACTACGCTATATGTTGTGAATGGCCAGGAAAGGATGCTGGTAAAAGATGTAAGGGCAGTGAATGATTCCCTGTTTATAGAGATGCCGGTTTTTGAATCTTCATTCAAGGTTAAAATCATATCAAAAGATAGTATTTCGGGAACCTGGTACAAGAGAGGATCGGTTAAAGACCTGGAAATGCCTTTTAGCGCCACTGCAAAACAGAACTACCGCTTTGCCCCGGTCAACGGCAATGCTGCAGAGAACGTTGATGGCAAATGGAAAATCGATTTCCAGAATGGTCATGAGCCTGCTATAGGTAATTTCTCGCAAAAAGGAAATGTCGTTACCGGATCCATTCTGACTACTTCAGGTGATTACCGTTTCCTCGCAGGAAGCGTTACGGGTGACCTTTTACAACTTTCTACTTTCGATGGCGTACATGCCATGTTTTTCAGCGCCAGGGTTAAAGGTGGAAATACACTTGCGGAGGCAAAGATGTACAGTGGCAAAGCTCCGGTTCAGGAATGGTCGGCATTAAAAGATCCTAATGTATTACTGCCTGAGGAGAAACTGACCAAATTAAAGGATGGAGAAGATGGCAGACTGAATTTCAGTTTCGTAGATCTTGAAGGCAAGCAGGTGTCGATCAAAGACAAACGTTTTCAAGGCAAGGTTGTAGTCATCCAGCTCATGGGATCATGGTGCCCTAACTGCATGGACGAAACGGAGTTCATGAGTGCCTATTACGATAAAAATAAACAGCGCGGCGTTGAGATGGTTGGTCTGGCGTATGAATATACCACTGACATCAACCGTTCAAAGGCCAGTCTCAGCAAATTCAAAAAACGTTTTAACGTAAAATACCCATTGCTGATCACACCGGTAACGGTGTCTGACCCGCAACGTACGGAGAAAACATTGCCGCAGCTGACGAATATTAAAGTCTTCCCTACGACACTGATTTTAGATCGCAGTGGTAAGATATCAGAGATTACCACGGATTTCTTTGGTCCGGGAACAGGCGATTATTACATCAAGTTCAAGGAAGAGTTTGAAAGGAAAATGGACAAGCTTCTGGAGAATAAAGGCTAATCCCTTTCTACAAGAAAACCCCGCCCCGGAATTACCTGGACGGGGTTTTCTTTTGTATGAAGAATTTTAGATAGCCTGAGCTACTGCAACTTTTAATTGTTTTCTTGTAGATGCTGTCAGCTCACGTTTAGCTAATGCATGGCATTCGTAGATCGCATCACTGAACATCATCTGCTCAGGCGGAGTTTTCTGCGTAGAGGCTGAAGGACCTCTCAATGCGCCTACCAGACCCAGTTCCCTTGCCACATATACATATCTGATAGCATCAATTACCACACCTGCTGAGTTTGGAGAATCCTGAACCGAAAGCTGTGCGTCAAATACTACAGGCGCCCCCATGAAACCCTCTAATTCCAAACGGAAGTTTGCTACTTTATTGTCT
>Ga0157373_10001356_pt1 | contig 18792 bp, 8 predicted proteins | sample C65metaG_FD_113460 | JGI IMG/M metagenome (GOLD analysis project Ga0157373, IMG submission 113460) | Corn rhizosphere microbial communities from Kellogg Biological Station, Michigan, USA - C6-5 metaG | ecosystem: Host-associated > Plants > Roots > Rhizosphere > Soil | place: USA: Michigan... | reverse complement strand
TGTGACTGTGGGACAAACGGGCCATATGGCTTATCGGAAATTGCCACACCAACTATAAAACCCAAACAATTAATACAATCAGAACGAGCTGTTGAAGGGAAATACAGATAGTATTTCCCATTTCTGTAAATGCAATCCGGCGCCCACATACTATAGGTCGTAGAATCAAACCAGAGAACCCTGCTTTGACTAATAAACATCCCATGATCAGTCCAATCGGTCAGGTTCTCTGACGAAAAAACATGATAATCTTCCATGCAAAACCAGCCTAAACGCCCATGCCCTGGTTTCGCTACGATATCGTGTGAGGGATAAACGTATACCTTTCCTTCGAACACACGCGCAGACGGATCAGCTGTGAATTGATTACCGATTAATGGATTCTGCCCCAAGACTACCGTCATATACGCGGTAAGGATTGTAAACAATAAAAAAGAGCTTCGCTTTATCATAGCATTATTTTTAATTGACCCGGAACCAGTCGAAATCCACATACCCCCCGGTTTGGAGAGTTGCATAGTTAAACAGGCAGAATTTATTCCCGGTAAACACCTTTAGATTAAATTGCATGTTCAATTCATTTCCGATTTGCTTGAAGTCCCGGTTGTCGTAACTATATGAAAACGTGGCTTTTTTTGTGTTGTTAGACGCTGTAGTCCGCAAATAAACAACGCTTTTATCCGTAGCTACCGAATCAATTGTTTTGCCATTATTTACCATCACTATATAGCGATTATCCGTGCCCTGTCTCACCGCTATATAAGCATAAGGGTCCTGCAATATAGCCAAACCGGCGTTATCACCTTCCTTTATTTTTGATACATCCAACCGGGTGACCGCAACTGTTGGAATGTCGCGGTTATATTGAGCAAAAGGACGTTGTGTTAAGGTATTAGGAGCCATGGTAAACCCGGTTGCAATTACCTTACCGGTATGCAGCCTTAAAAAACCCGGATGTTCTGATAACGACCATTTCGTTGGGTCGGGATTGTGATTCCAGCCCCATTGCATACCCAGGATTTTGCCATCAAATTCATCAGAAGTAGGGAGTGCCTTCACAGGGTAGGTTTTGCCTACATTTGGCTTTTTATAGGTAACCACGCCTTTGCCATTGACACCCACCATAGGCCAACCGTCTACCCAGGTTACCGGCTGTAATGAAGGAAATCGCCCAAAGGGGCCACTGTCTACAAATAATATCGTCCACCATTCGCCGGTATTGGTTTGGATCAGGGCGCCCTGATGAATGCCAAAGGTAACGCCACGCGTCGTATCATGAATCACCACTTTTTGCTCGTACGGACCATATATATTTTTTGACCGTAAAGCAACCTGTATGCCGTTGCCGCCACCGTAGGTACTATATAAATAATAGTAACCGTTTATTTTGTAAACATGGGTTCCTTCAAGCCCTCCCCGTATATTGCCGGTAAACACCAATGAATCTTTACTGATAGGTTCAAGGTGGTCATTTACCTCTGTTATCGATATCTTTCCGTATCCCTGCGCTACGTAGGTTCGTCCGCCGTCATCAAAAAACAATCCCGGATCGTAAAACCCTTTAGGTAGTTTTTTTACCTCCCATGGGCCCTCGGCATTGGAAGAGGTGCACATAAAACCACCTTCGTTCAACGTGATAAACAGCAGGTAAAACTTACCATTGTGATATTTAATACTGGTAGCCCATTGCCCATGCCCGTACCGGTTGCAATCGTCAAGGTCATAACACTTGCTAAAATCAAACCGCTGGACTGCGTTGCTGCAATATTCCCAATTAACCAGGTCCTTTGATTTAAGAATAGTAACACCCGGAAAAACAAACATCGTAGTGGTAACCATGTAATAAGTATCCCCTACTTTGATAACATCCGGATCGGGAAAATCGGCCGGAATAACGGGATTTGTATACGTTCCGTCGCCGTTATCGCTATGCAGGTTTTGCGCAAAAGACGGTAAACAGGCTAATGCAAGTGCAACTAATAATACGGATGCGAATTTTATCGCTCTGAAATTCAGGTTTAACATATTTTATCGGGATATATTGATTATTGTCTATTGTTGCAGCTTTAAGAATTATTGAACGTACTCTTATCACTTGCCAACCAATACATAACTTTTATCTTTTTACCCCTATCGGGGTCGCAAATCTCAGATTGCATCCAGGATGATGGGATTAACCAGTCACTACCACTCAGTCAGCAATGAGAATTGCCGTCAAAATTCGTTTTCGAAAAGGCAAAACGATCTCACATTTCGCAAAAAATATAGCCTAAATGTTAAATATGTGTGGAGACTAACCGATAACAGGCACAGTAATTTTATTGGAAGCTCTTTTGAAGTTGAGATATTCTGATGGCACCATTCCGTATTTAGTTTTAAATATCCGTGAGAAATAGCTTGGTGTGCCAAAACCAGTCATATAAGCTATCTGTGTTACGTTATAATCACTGATCTCTAACAATGCTGCCGCTTTTTCAAGTTTAACCGTCCTTATATATTCAACTGGGGTTAAACCTGTCAATTCAATGAGCTTATAATAAAGCGATCCTCTGCTCATGCCTATATGTTTGCTTAACTCCTCTACAGAAAGGTCCGGGTCACTAATCTTATCTTCAATATATCTCATAATCGAATTCAGCAACTTCACATTTGTAGACTCGGCTACAACCTCCTGGCCGGTGAGCTGTATCTGTTTTGAGTAGGTATCTTTAAGTGTGCGGTTCAAATCAAGAAGGTTCCCTATTTTAGCATTGAGTATCTGGAAATTAAACGGTTTGGAAAGATAATCGCTTGCTCCTGTTCGCAATCCTTTTAATTGTTCTTCTTCGCCTGTCATTGCAGTAAGCAAAATCACCGGAATATGAGCTGTTCGTTTGTCGGCTTTTACCTTTCTGCTTAAATCGATGCCATTCATGAAAGGCATATTAATGTCACTCACGATAAGTTGCGGATGGACGCCCAGCGCCTTTTGCCATCCTTCTTTGCCGTTAGTAGCTTCAACAATATGGTAATATTGCTGAAGATGCCCTACCAGATAATTTCGGAACTCATCATTGTCCTCAACCAATAAAACCGTAACTTTTTGATTATGCTTCTCATCTTCACTTACATCTTCGCCATCGATAAAATCATAGTCTCCTCCCTGAACAGGAAGTAATATATCCGATGTGTTTACAGCCGCTCTCCGCATAGGGATCTCTACAATAAACCTGCTACCCAGTTGTAAATTTTCAGCATGAATACGCCCGCCGTGCAGTTCAACAAACTCTTTCGTAATTGACAATCCAATGCCGGTACCCTGGTTCATCACATCATTAGTTTGATGTTGGTAGAACCTTTCAAATATTTTGTCCGGCTCATCCGCAGGGATGCCGATCCCCGTGTCGGTTACGGTAATAATAAGGCATGGAGTTTCAAACTCCTTATCATTGATTTCTACGTTTAACATAACCTTCCCCCTTGCTGGTGTGAATTTAAACGCATTTGACAGTAAGTTGAAGATTATACGCTCCAACTTGTCATGATCAAATTCCGCGTACCAGGAATCGCTGCATTCAATTGAAAAACTGATCATTTTTTTCGCGGCCAGATCCTTAAAAGATTCGCCCGATTCTACCGTAAATTTGATCACATCGCCTGGTTGTAAATTAAGCTTAAGCTCCTGTTCTTCCATTTTGCGAAAATCCAGCAATTGATTCACCATGTTAAGCAAGCGGCGGGCATTACGGTTAATCATCTCGACGTCTTCCTCCAATTCGGCCGCCAGATTTTTTTGCAAAAGGTTTTCTACCGGCGCAACGATCAGGGAGATAGGTGTCCTGAATTCATGGCTGAGATCTGTTAGAAATTTGATTTTCAATAAATCTAATTCATGTAAGCGTTCCGCTTCCCGGCGTTCCTGGGCTAAAGCAAACTCTTTTCGAATCTTCTGTATGCCTCTCCGCCTCAGCATGAAAAAAGTTAAGGCCAATAACAGTGCATAGGTAATATAGGCGTAAGTTGTGCGCCATATTGGTGGCGCGACGATAATTTTTATTTCAGTTGGCGGCGAAGTCCAATGCTCTCCGTCGCTACTAGCCTTTACTTGAAACACATAGTTTCCGGGATCGATATTGGTATAGTTTGCCGTTTTTACTTTGCGGACAAAGTTCCATTCCTTATCAAAGCCCACAAGCCGGTAGGCAAACTGATTCTGTTTTGGCGAGGTAAAATTTAAAGCTATATAACTAATCGCGAAGTTCATTCCATATTTCAAATGAATTTCCTTGGCGGTAGTTAACTGTTCTTGTATGGGCGCATCCTCCGATGGTGCTATAGATTGATTGCCTATCTTAAGGTCACTAAGTAATACTGGCCCCGATGGCCCCTGATTAGGCAAGATTTGCGGATTAAAAAAATTAAATCCTTCGTGGCCGCCGAAATAGATATCCCCGCGAGAAGTTCTTAGCCCTGCTTTCGCATAAAAAGATCCTTGCTGAACGCCGTTGTCGCTATTAAAGTTCCTGAATTTGTTAGTTTTCCGGTTAAAAGAACTGATACCCTGTTCGGTACTGATCCATAATATCCCATCCTTATCTTCAACCACACATTTTACCGCCGAATTTGCAAGACCATCCTTTTCAGTGTATAAGGTAGTCCGGGCGGTAGCCCTGTCAAACTTTCCTAAACCCTGTTGCGTCGATAACCAAAGCATGCCATTGCTATCAAAAAATAGATTATCAACGACATCACAGGGCAGATTGCTATTTTCTGCGGTGTAATGATCAATATGTCTGGTTTTTGGATCAAACGCTACAATACCATTGCCAACAGATGCAATCCACATTTCACCTGTAGGTGACTTAACGATAGCGCTTATATAGCCATTGAGCGGAAGGGTCTGATAATTGAAAATCTTGGATTTTACCTGGTTGTTAAACCAAGCCATTTTACGCGTCCCGGGATCATATACATCAACTCCGCCGCCGAGTGTCCCGATCCAAACATTTCCAAAATCATCTTCCGTTACCGAAGTAACATCATTTTGGCTAAGCCCGTTTTTTGTTCCGTCACAAAGTATTTGATCATATCGACCCGTCGCAGGATCGATACGGAACACACCATCATGATAAGTGCCTGCCCATAAAAAACCGTTCTTATCAAGATAAAGCGTAAAAATGGAAAGAGACGATTGGTGTAATTTGCTTATGAGTTTTAGCGGCCGGCATAATCGGGTCAGGCAATTAAAGATTTCTACACCTGCCCCGTCAGTACCCAGGTATATCGTCGAATTACTATTCTCGGCAAAGGAAGTTACCAACGGCGACCGCAAACCAAAAGGGTCGAAAGAGTTACTTTGTTTCCAGTTAAATAATGGGGTATTTTTATTGTACTTCGCTATTCCACCACCATAAGTGCCTACCCAATAAATACCCTCATTATCAATAAAAAGGCTACGAACAGATTTATTGCGGAGGCTAAAAACATTTCTAGGATCGGGATGCAAATTGCGGAATGTCTCCGCCACAGGGTCAAAAACATCTACGCCCTCTTCAGTTCCTATCCAGATCTTGTTACGTTTATCAACATTAAGCGCTAACACCGCGTCACTGCTAACGGAATTTTTAAGCCACACGCTATGTTGATAAACTTTAAAATGGCCATTGGGGAGCATTTTTTTTAATCCCGAATGAGTACCCACCCATATATTACCTGTCTGGTCCTGTGTGATCGATTTTATCACATCGTCACCAAGCATCGAGGGAGGGCCAGAGGCGTTTTCAAATTTGGTGAACAACCTGGTTTCCCAATTAAACAAAAACAAACCCATATTAGTTCCAACCCACATGCGCCTGCTTTTATCCTCAAATAGTGAAAGTACCACAAATAAACCGTCGGTTCTTTTCTGGCCAGGAATCGATAATTGGGTAATATGCCCCGTTTTAGGATCAATCACACGGCAATCTCCGTAGGTGCCTACCCAAATATTCCCCAGATGGTCCTCCACCAATGCCTTTGGAGAAATATGAGCGATATTAGTCCATGAGCCATCCCCTTTAAACGGAACGATCCTATCCATTGCCCTATCATAATAACTCAGCCCGCTTGCTGCGCTTCCTATCCAGATTTTCCCTTCCCGGTCGGTGCATAATGCCAACACTTCATTTCCAGGCAGTGAATAAAATCTGTTCGTTTCATGCCGGTAGATGTAATAGTTGGTCCCGTCAAACCTGGCCAGGCCGTTTGCTGTGCCAAACCACATCATCCCATGTCGATCTTTAGTAATGGCATTTACTACATTCGAGGGAAGACCTTCTTTGATGGTTAGGCTGGTAAAATTAATATCCTCTTGCGCCAGTGAAATATTCACCGTACAGCACAAAAAAGACCATGACAAAAAACAACTCACCCAAAATCTTTGCATAAGCATCGCGGTTTTAATATCAGAGCACCGAAAAAAGCGGAATCGGTTATCTTACAATTGGTTTACGTGTCAATTATACACAAAAAAATTCAATCGATTGCATTTTGTTAAATATAAATTAAATTCCGGTAGCATCATAAACACACTTCGCGATCTCTAAAGTGTTTATTGGTTACACCCCGCACCGGGGAGTAGAGATAATTTGGATGGCAGTATGTATAACAGATTTACATTTGAGTTATAGAATTGAACAAATGAAGCATCTTTACTTCCATAATAATAGGATAATTGTTCCTTCCAACAAGTTCAATTTCGATCAATAAAATGCTCAACAAACTAAGAATGTCGATTTTAGCAGGTATCATCTTATACAGCTTTAACTCTTTCGCGCAAGACAAGAATTTCTACATATACATTTGCTTCGGGCAGTCGAATATGGAAGGCAATGCAAGGTTTGAGTTGCAAGATACTTTAGTAGATAAGAGGTTCCGTGTTTTTGAAACAGTAGACTGCCCGAACCTTAACAGAACGAAGGGCAATTGGTATACCGCCGCGCCGCCGCTCTGCCGGTGCAATACGGGCCTTACCCCTGCCGATTATTTTGGCCGCACCATGATCGCGAACCTGCCGGCAAAAATCAAAGTGGGCATTATAAACGTTGCGGTAGCAGGCTGCAAAATTGAATTGTTCGATAAAGATGGATACCAAAATTACGCTGCCACAGCACCTTCCTGGATGATCAACATCATAAACCAGTATAATGGCAATCCCTATGCGCACCTGGTAGAAATGGCAAAGGCAGCCCAGCAGTACGGCGTTATCAAAGGTGTGCTTTTACACCAGGGCGAATCAAACACTAACGATACCCTTTGGATACAAAAAGTAAAAAAGATCTATCTTAACTTAACCAAAGACCTTAATCTTAATCCCCGAAAGGTGCCCTTGCTCGCCGGCGAACTTGTCAATGCCGATCAGCAGGGAAAATGTGCGTCGATGAATAATATTATTGATAGGCTTCCTGATGAAATCCTTAATTCATACGTTATTTCTTCAGCTGGTTGTCCGGCCAATACAGATAAATTGCATTTTACCGCCGAGGGTTACCGGATGATGGGCAGAAGATATGGCGAAAAAATGTTATCGCTTTTAGGCTACAAGATCAAATCAATACAATAAACTATCAACCAATCTCAGTTTTATGAATGATCAGACCCCACCTGTTAACAAAGCCAAAAAGAACACATCGCGACATGCCATATTAACCGTCCGGTGCACATGCTTTTTTCTACTGTTGACACTTGCGAAAGCATTTCCGCAAGCGCCTGTCCCAACAGGATTAATTGCACAGAAAAGCGACTGGATAGGAACATGGGGAACCGCCCGCCAACTGGTGGAACCTGCCAATATACCCCCCGCTCCCGGGCTTAGCAACAGCACGTTGCGCCAGATTGTATGCGTATCCGCAGGTGGCAAAAAGCTGCGTTTAAAGTTTTCGAATGAGTTTGGTAACGCTGCCCTTTCCATTAAATCCGTACAGATAGCAGCCTCAACAGGAGGATATCTTACCGATAACAAAACTGAAAAAGCATTCACCTTTAACGGAAAGCCCGGTATCGACATCCAGCAAGGCGAGGAAACAATATCAGATCCTCTTAAATTCGATCTTAAACCAAGAGCAGAGATTGCTATTACTATCACTTTCGGAACAACGCCAACGGCGTTAACAGGGCATCCGGGGTCGCGTACCACTTCCTATCTTCTTAATACCGAACACGCTTCTAATGATGCAGATTTTTCCACAGCTGCAAAGATCGACCATTGGTACGTAATTACCGGTATCGAGGTTGAAAAGGGGAGTTCAACAGCCTCTGTAGTAGTTTTTGGCGATTCAATAACTGACGGCCGCGGTTCGGGCACCAATAAACAAAACAGGTGGCCCGATATACTTGCGATGAATCTCCAGGCAAGCGGGAACAAAAGTATTGGCGTGCTGAACATGGGTATCGGCGGCAATGCTGTACTTAAAGGAGGCCTGGGGCCAACCGGGTTGAAGCGCTTTGAACACGATGTACTTAAACAAGCCGGAGTACGCTGGCTGATCATTTTTGAAGGTGTTAACGATCTCGGCGGAACAAGGGATAGCCTGGCCGCTTTCCAGGTAGCAGATGGCTTGATCGCTGCTTATGATAAAATGATAACCGAGGCACATGCGCAGGGTATTAAGGTTTACGGCGCCACGATCACGCCATTCAAAAAATCATTTTATTACCGAAGCTATCGCGATTCGGCACGAAATAAAATAAACGAATGGATACGCAGCAGCGGGCATTTTGACGCCATCATTGATTTCGACAAAGTTTTAAGGGATCCTCAGGACACGGCAACATTGTTATCAACAGCCCAATCCGGCGACTATCTTCACCCGAACGAGCTGGGATACAAATTATTAGGCGAGGCCGTCAATCCCGGACTATTTAAGTAATATTAGCACTCCTAAACAAATAAAATAATACGCGTAACTATGTTTACTAACATCATGAGAATGGTGCCTCGCTTCCTACTATTTACCTTAAGCGGGATGACTTTGATCTGCAATATGGCCAGAGCCGAAAACGGTTATGAGCTTTGGCTGCGTTACGCACCTGTTACCGATGCGGTTTTAAAGGCACAATATCAAACATCAGCTAAAAGTATTTATTTCCCAGTCGGGTCAGACCGTTTAATTGTTGCCCGCAACGAATTATACAGGGGACTAAAAAGTATGACCGGCGTCTTGCCTGTTCAAAAAAAACTACCTGAAAGCGGACTGATCGTTGCAACGCTTGATAAAATCGGAAGCGTGAAACAATACGTGCCTGATAGTGTCCCGACCAAAATCGGCACAGATGGCTTTGTGATAAAAACGATAAACGTTTCAGGGAGAAAGACGGTACTTTTAACAGCAAACTCCGATCTGGGTATCCTGTATGGTGTTTTTAATTTCCTGAAATTATTGCAAACCAACAGTTCCCTTGCAACGCTCAATATTGTTGATTATCCTAAAACCATGTTCCGTGTGCTCGACCACTGGGACAATCCCACACGTACCGTGGAGCGTGGCTACGCGGGTTTTTCCATTTGGAACTGGCATAAGCTCCCCGGGTATATCGATCCGAGATATATAGATTACGCACGGGCCAATGCATCTGTTGGCATTAATGGCTCCGTTATCAACAATGTAAATGCCAATATCATCATGCTTACACCGGCATATCTGGCAAAGATCAAGGCTCTGGCCGATGTATTCAGGCCTTATGGTATCAAAATATACCTCTCTGTAAAATTCAGCAGCCCGGTGGAGCTTGGCGGTTTAAAAACTGCCGACCCGCTCAATGAGGAGGTCATAGCCTGGTGGAAGAATAAAGCTGATGAGATATACCGTTACATCCCAGACTTTGGCGGTTTCCTGGTAAAGGCTAACTCCGAAGGTCAGCCGGGTCCGCAAACCTACGGTCGCACACACGCCGACGGCGCTAATATGCTTGGCCGGGCTCTTTCCCCCCACCATGGCATCGTTATGTGGCGCGCTTTTGTATACGATGATAAAGTACCTGACGACAGGGCAAAACAAGCCTATAATGAGTTTAAACCCTTTGATGGCAAATTCGATGCAAACGTAATTATACAGATAAAAAACGGGCCGATCGATTTTCAACCCCGTGAACCGTTTCACCCTCTGTTTGGCGCACTTCCCAACACATCGGTTATACTCGAATTGCAGCTTACACAAGAATATCTTGGGTTTTCAACCCACCTGGTATACGAGGCGCCGCTGTTTAAGGAATGTTTAAACGCCGACACACATCAGGCAGGGCCAAACAGTACAGTGGAGCATATATTGGAAGGACGTTACAATCCTAAACTGATCACGGGCATGGCCGGCGTTGCCAATATCGGTACTGATATCAATTGGTGCGGCCATCCTTTTGCACAAGCCAATTGGTATAGCTTCGGGCGGCTGGCATGGGACCCTGGATTATCGGCAGCCCGAATAGCTGACGACTGGCTGCGTATGACCTTTAGCAATAACCGGCATTTTGTTGAAACCATGAAACACGAGATGCTCCAATCACGCGAAAATACCGTGAACTACATGACGCCGTTGGGCTTGCATCATATAATGGGCGCAAACGCCCATTATGGCCCCGGGCCCTGGACAGACAATATAGGCAGGGCCGACTGGACGGCCGTTTATTACCATAAAGCCGATACGAACGGTATAGGGTTCGATCGTACCCGCACAGGGAGCAATGCACTCGCCCAGTATGCTCCGCCGGTACAACAATATTTTGAAAACCTGAACACCTGCCCCGATGCTTATCTTTTATGGTTTCACCACCTAAAATGGGATTATCGCATGCGTTCAGGGAAATCACTCTGGGAAGAAATGGTAGAACACTATTATCGCGGTGCCGACTCAGTAAAACATATGCAGCAGGTATGGAACTCCCTGGAAAGATATGTTGACCATGACCGCTTTACTGAGGTTAAAGAATTGATGGCGATACAACATAACGAAGCTATATGGTGGCGTGATGCCTGTGTGTTGTATTTTCAAACTTTTTCGCGAAAACCAATTCCTGATAATTTTGAAAAACCACTTCATGATCTTTCTTACTACCGGGGTTTGCGTTTTGCCAATTTACCCGGACAGGGTATGAATTAAATAACGAAGGACAGCCTCGCGCTGTCCTTCACCAATTGTTCTACTAACCAAAATGAGGGGTGGGTAATGCGCGATGGAAAGAAGCCATATCATGCGCTGAATATACAAATCTCCATCTTCAACGATACTTGACCTGGCACATTTAACTATATTATTAATACGCTTGTTCAGTACTTCTACCAGTGTCCGTTCTCATCTTTAACAAAAGAAATACAGACATTATTTATAGTATTCTCAACAAACGAAACAGCCAAACAAAAAGCGCGGGCCTATTTTCAACTTTTTATATAAAGCTATTATGATACGATTAAATTCCATTCTTTTTGCCTTGGCATGCCTACTTACGGCATTCCATACAAAAGCTCAGCAACAAATTGAAAATTCTTCTGCGATGGTCCTTCCGTCTGATGCCGGCAGCACGGTTCGTACATATGTCAATCCTATTCTCCCGGGCGATCATCCAGACCCCACCTTGCTTAAAGTGGGAGATGATTTTTACATGTGCGGGTCGAGTTTTCACTTTGTTCCTAACTTACCCATTTTGCACTCCAAAGATCTGCTACACTGGGAAACCATAGCACGGGTCGTGCCTGCTAACTGGCAGGATTTAAGATCCGGTGCGCCGGGTGCCGGTATATGGCAGGGCGCTATCACTTATTTCTACGGCGAATACCATATTTATTTCTCAAATGGTTCGGGGGGCGGTCAATATTTTGCCACTGCTCAAAAACCGTCGGGTCCCTGGAGTGCCCCGGTTAAGGTGAAAACGACCGAAGGAACGGGACCTATTGGCTATGATAACTCAGTATTTATTGATGATGACGGCACACCCTATATGGTAATTAAATGCGCGCAAACGCTCAACCGCTTACAGCAAATCGGCCGCGACGGCCATCTTACAGGTAAATTGATCAATATGGATTGGATCAACCGAAATAAGACTTATAGTTGGGCCGAAGGGCCGGTGATGTACAAAAAGGATGGCTGGTACTATTACTTTATGGCAGGCGATGTAACCGGAGGACAATACATTTTACGTTCAAAAACGTTGACAAGCGACTCTACCCAATGGGAAAACCTCGGGAAAATATTTGCATTTTCAAAAGATCCGGAGAACCGGTTTCGCTCTGTAAATCACATGTCGGCGCCTGTCCGGCTAAATGATGGTACATGGTGGTGTATTGCGCAAAGTTATGATGCACCCAAAAGCGACGATTGGAGCGGACAGGGCCGGCAAGACCTGCTATTGCAAATTAGGTGGACGGCGGAGGGAAAACCATATGTCTCTTACCCATCAGACCAGCCGCTGCCGAGACCTTCGCTTCCTACTGTGGGCCTGCGTTGGTGTTTGCCCATGTCTGACTATTTTTCGGCGGACACGTTAAACCTTGCATGGCATTTTTTAAATAAACAGAGTGCCTCGCAGTATTCGGTGACAGATCGCCCTGGCTGGCTTAGGTTGAAACCCCTAACGGAACAGGTTCATATTTTGCAAAAAGAAGGCGGCCATAGCTATGCATTGGTAACGAAAGTAGATTTTGATGCAAATGAGCAGGGGCAGCAGGCAGGTATCTATCTCACCTCTGGAAATGAAACGAAAAGCGTAAAGCTGTTTTGCGGCAATGATCATGGCCGGCAGATAGGCTTTGTAATGGGAAAGCAATCCTTTACAACAAAAAACACGCTGGGTAAAACGGTTTGGTTAAAGCTTGAGCGGTACGGGCATAAGCTAACGGGTTATTACAGTTCAGACGGATATACATGGATTAAGGTCGGCGATAGCATTGATGCTACTGACCTTGACAAAGCGCAGCCTAATTTTAACGCGTGGGTGGGAACAAGCGTTGGTTTATTCGCCCAGGGTAAGCAAGCTGATTTCGACCTCTTTGTTTATAAAGATGGTTTCTCCAGCTTGCCTGTTGAAGGTGCTAACAATTACTACGGTGTAAAATTATCGGCCAGTGGAGCAGTTGTTGACTCAGACACTGGCGGTTGGATAATGCTGGGTGGCGTGGAAATTGGACTTGCCGAGAAAAAGGCCAAAAATATTTCTTTAACGGCTGCCGCCAAAAAAGAAAGCACCATAGAAATATGGATAGATGACCTATCAGGCAAGGGCAAAATTTTAAAGTCGATTAAGATTACTCCAACAGGCGACTTAAATAAATGGAGCGATTTCTCCGCCAAAATACCTTTTGTTTCCGGGCAGCATGATCTGTATATAAAGATGATCGGTGCGAAAGATGGTTTAGCAATAAAGAATTTAAAGTTTAATTGAGGTAAGATATAAAAAAACAATTGGTTCTACATACTCCGGAAAATTCACGTTAAAGAAGGGCAAGCGACAAAAATTTGCGTTTGCCCTTCTTTTAGTTATCGTTCTTCAGAGTGAAGCTTTAAAGCGAATGGCCTGACCATTGATATTGACATACCACTCATTGTCCCTAAACCACAGATGCAACCACAATCCGCATTGTCGATCAACGGTCTATTTCATCAATCTTACATCAAAAACATCGGCTGTGGCAGAGCCAGATGTGGCTGCAAATTTTATAACGACGTTATTCAGGGTCTTTAAACTATCAGGAATTACATAGTCCTGAGTAAAGAAACGATCACCTTTACTGCCGTCAAGAACGACATGAGCCAATCTTTGATCGTTGGCATAAATATCAAAATCCCGGTCCTTATTGGCCCCATAATACGTAACTTGTAAAGTTTTCACTGCGCTGGTCATTTTCATTTTATAACTGAAATAACCGGTAGCCTTCCGCCAGTGGCGATCTTTGAACAAACCGGTAATGGAGTTGTCGTTTACCATAAAATGGTCTGATTCTGGCTGTTGCTCGCCAGGTGAAACCGCATCGGCGGTGAGTTGGGCAAGTGACATTACACGTCGATCATTGTCAGCGATTTCTTTTTCCCGTACAACTTCTTCCCCGGCTTTGGCAATTGGCCAATACAGCATGTACCGAGCGTCCTCAACCTCAAAAAAGGGTTTTAATTCCAGGTTTTTATAATTGGACTGATAGATCATGCCGGCCAGATGAAAAGTTAATGGCTTATTAGCCACCGGTTGCAACTGGCTGGAAAGAGAACCGCCGTTATCAACCAATAGGGGCGCCTCATCCATAGGATATAATTTACCTGAAGCAACATGACCCATCCGGCTACCGTCAGCCATCAATCCTTTAAGATTTGCGGAATCTGTTTCGGCAGCCAGTACGATCGGGCCATGTATGACCGATACCCATGCCGAGTGGTCCGGCAAACGCTCTAACCTGTCGCTCATCGGAAGAGCCACAGTCAGTTTATCACCGCTTTGCCACTTACGCGAAATGGCAATATATCCTGTGGAACTCTTAACTCCGTTGACTGGTTTTCCGTTCACCTTGACGCCGAATTGCCCGGTTTTTACCCATTCGGGCTGCCTGATGTAGATAGTAAAGGTCTCGGGGTTGTTTAATTGTAACTGTACCTCCGAATGTTCCTCAAACGGGAACCCGCCCCGCTGCGTAACGGTTAGCCCTCTTTCACGCCAACTCAATACCGAGGGAATAAATAAATTCACGTACAAACTGTTGCCATCTTTGCTATAGATCATATCTCCATATTTGCCGTGATTTTCCATTCCGGTTCCAACGCAGCACCAAAAGCCTTCGTCTGGCTGTGAGTAAACGCGATAATGTTGCGGGCGTATCGGTGTGAAATACACAAAGCCGCCCTGGTCGCCTGTATGCTGAGAGGACAGGATATGGTTAAACAACGTTCGTTCATAGTAGTCCATATATTTGCTATCGGGGTGCGCCAGATATAGCATTTTGGTAAGCTTAAGCATATTATAGCTATTGCAGGTCTCCGGGCCCTGCTCGGATTCCAGCATTCCTGAGAAGTCATTGGCCGGGTTGAAATGCTCTCTTACACTGTTCCCGCCGATGGATATCGAACGGTTTTTTACCACGGTTCCCCAGAAGAAACGTGCGGCGCGGTCAAAACTGGAATCCTGATCAAGCTGCGCGATACGCTCAAATCCGATAACCTTAGGGATTTGTGTGTTGGCGTGCAGATTGTTCAGCCTGTCCTGTCCAACCTCCAAGGGTTGTAACAGCGCCTGATGCGTAAATTTTTTGGCAAGCTCAAGGTATTTATTATCGCCTGTGATGGAAGCGACGTCTGCGAAAACTTCGTTCATGCCGCCAAATTCGGTACCTAGCATCCTCTGCATTTGCTGCTCGTTCAGCGCGGCAACCTCGTTCAATGCCCAATCGCTCAACTTAATCAGCACCGTTTTGGCCTGCATATTACCCCCGATCAGATAGGCGTCACGCAGGCCCGCATACAATTTATGCATGTTATACCAGGGCACCCATTTTTTTTGGAACAGCGTCATATTGCCCGTCCTGAGCTGAGCCCACATTTCCGGTCCGCCAGGTATGCCACCAACATAGCCATCACTCCGTGTATCCTGGCAACGTTTTAACTCGCTGACCATATAATCCAGTCGTTGTCTGCATTTCGGATCGCTGGTAGACGCGTACATCTGCGCCAAAGCAGTGAGATAATGTCCGGCGGTGTGTCCATCAAGACCGCTATTCTCCCAATTGCCATAACTTTGAGCTTTTGCTGGCAGGCCTGCTTCACGCAAAAAAGGAGCCAATAAACGGTCGGGGTCGAGCTTGAGCATATAGTTCAGGTCAGTTTGCTGAGCCTTAAGGAAAGGGCTCTCCAATAAACGAACTTCAGTAAGTGGGAAGCTTTGCTGCTGCGCTACTGCTTTCAAACAAGCGCAAGATATAATCAGGAAAAAAATTACCGGCTTTTTCATCATAATTGGTTAGGGCTCTAATATAAATTGTCTTTCTGACATTTATATAATATTGAAGAAAAAAAGATTTAGCCGAAGGCACAGTTTATATTGGTTGAATTTCAGCTTATCGTTTAGCGTTAAATTTCCACCAGTCAAAATTAAAAAGATCGCCGTTGCTGCCTTCAAAAACAAAATATAGGTCATGCAAACCTTTTACTCCGGTTACCTTGCATGTTTGAACTTTCCAATCGGTGTCGCCACCTGTGGGTTCTACTTTCAAAGTACCGATCATCGGCCCTGTAAGGGCATCGATATGAATCTCGATTTTTCCGCCATTTGAAGCAGAAGCAACGCGAGCTTCAAAAGCTGATGCCCCTTTGCCGAAATCGACGTCTCTCACTTTGATGTAATCTCGGTTGTTAATTTTAGTTACATAAACACCGGCCTCGGGATTCTGAGCTGTTTTTAATCCTTCCGACCAGGCAATGGTCTCCGCTTCTACCTTTTTATAAGGGTTTAAAGGCATTGCACTTTTAATAACACCGGCTTTAGTTGGTTTGATTAATGGAATAGAACCATCTGCATTGAATTGGAAAGGCTCTATACAAACAGAGCGTTTAAAACCAGTACCACCAGGTAACGCTGCGTTATGGTAAAATAAGTAAGGTTGACCTTTAAATTCAATATAACCGGGGTGATTGGTGAAGGCACCGGCATTCTTAATTACGTGCATAATCGTATCCCGATACACCCATGGTCCAAGCGGGCTATCGCTGGTGGAATAAGCCAGGTGCTCAGGTACACCTCCTGCCGGATACAGCATATAGTATTTTGATTTCCGCTTAAAGAGCCAGGGCCCTTCTTCATAATCAGCGGTTCGGTTATTGATTTTTTTTTCGCGGTAACCGAAATTCTTATCGTTCAGCTCTTCCTTTACAATCCCCATTTTCGGGTCGTAAGAGATCATGTCTACATTCAACTTTACATGCCATAGATTCGGATTTCCCCAATACAAATAGGCTTGACCATCGTTATCAATGAAAACTGTTGGATCAATATAACCATATCCAACAAGTAATGGTTTTCCCAACGCATCCTTAAAAGGCCCTGTCGGGCTATCCGAAACGGCTACCCCAATGGCATTTCCACCGTTTTTTTGATTTACAGGCAAATAAAAATAGAACTTACCATTACGATAAACACATTGGCCGGCCCAGGCATCGCCCCTGGCCCAGCTAAACGTTTGGTATGATAATACAGCTCCATGATCAGTCCAGTTTACCATGTCGTTTGAGGAGTAACAGCGCCAATCATTCATGGTGAAGAAGTTGCGAACAGTGGTATCTTCATCATGGCTGGTGTATAAATACACTGTACCATTATAAATCATGGGTGCAGGATCAGCTGTATAACTCGTTTGAATAACTGGATTCTGAGCATGTAAGCTAACTGCCGCTCCCAGTAGTAAAAAAAAGAAACTTATGTTAACGATTGTTTTTTTTAGCGATCTGAAATTCATAGGTAGATGATTAATTCGTTACAGGTGAAAACTTATAAAGCAATACGCCGTGAGCGGGCACCTTAATGGCTAACTTTACGTTTGAGGTTTCGATACTTTTAACCGTTTTTTGACGCCAGACATCCCTAACGGCAAATCGCCCTTCAAGGCCAAGTTTTTTAAAATCCTGATAAGAGAGTTCAACCCGGTCTAAACCAAAGTTGCAAAATCCCACTGCCTTACTGCCGTCTTCCAGGTCTTTAACATAAACCCGCAGGTCTCCAATAACTTGTAAACATGTACCCTGCTTACCCAGCGGATCCTGATTTATTTCTATCACTTCATCGTTGGTCAGCAGGTTTAACGTAAAGGCATCTAATTTGTCCATATCGCAGCCAATTAGCATTGGCGCAGCAAAGAGGCTCCAAAGACTGATATGCAGATATTGTTCATCAGGTTTTAGTTTGCTAGGATGCGGGGTGCCCCAGCCCACCTGGCCAACCACCAGCATATCCGGATCGTTCCAATTGCCCGGCTTGGCATAGGGCGCCGATCTATCTTGCGCCAGGGCGATATTTTTAACACTTGTCCAGGTGTCGGTAATATCATTGGAAGTTCGCCAGCAATTACCTTCAACAGAATCTCCCCATTTCCATACGTCAGACATACCATACTGGCATACACTGAAAACGATATCGCGCGATTGCTGACGAAGATAGTCTCCCATTAATTTGAAAGGTTTAATGGCTGTGCTTAACCGATCGCCCCCTTTATATGACAGGGAAGATATCCGATAAGGGTCATTACCAGGGAGTCCGTCGATCACGTTACCATAACTGCACCAGTCGTATTTTAAATAATCAAAACCCCAGTTGGCATAACTGGCTGCATCTTGTTTTTCGTAATTGTAGCTGCCTGTACAGCCTCCGCAAGTCCATGGGCCGGGGCTCGAATAAAGCCCGATCTTTAAGCCCAGCCCGTGTACGTAATTGGCAAGGCTTTTCATATCGGCGAAGCGGGAGTTCGGCACGATATTCCCGGCTTCGTCCCGTAACTTTCCGCGCAATGAAGAATCCTTTGAACTCCGGTTATTTTCCCAAAAGTCATCAATATTGATATAAGTCCAGCCATGGTTGATCAATCCTGTTTTAACCATAGCATTGGCCGCCCTTTTTATTTTATCTGCCGACACTTCCTGGGCAAAGCAGTTCCAACTGTTCCAACCCATAGGCGGCGTTAACGCAATTCTATCGCCACATACTATCTTAAAATTCCGTTCAGCGATCCCTTTCGAATTTTTTGCTTTGACGATGGTCAAATATGTACCAGGCCGGGTAAGCATGCCTGTGATCATCCCGGTGTTTGCGTCAATTTTTAAT
>Ga0157373_10001355_pt1 | contig 18796 bp, 18 predicted proteins | sample C65metaG_FD_113460 | JGI IMG/M metagenome (GOLD analysis project Ga0157373, IMG submission 113460) | Corn rhizosphere microbial communities from Kellogg Biological Station, Michigan, USA - C6-5 metaG | ecosystem: Host-associated > Plants > Roots > Rhizosphere > Soil | place: USA: Michigan... | reverse complement strand
GTGCGCAGGCAGATGGCTTTGGTCGCTCTGGTTAGTTTCAAGAAGGTCGGGATGAGAAAAAATATTGTCTTGTTGGGGTTCTATGTTGGGGACGAGTATTTTGAGAAGTACTCAAAAGGTGATTCCTTTCCTCAAGTAGCTGCATATAAGCTTGAGGGTAGATTCCTCGACGCTATGCGCTTGGGTGGTGCTTTCGTAAATACCGTTGCGAGCATTGCGGTCTCTACATATCCACGAAATAAAAGGATATTTTTTCCTGGTATGCAGAAGGTCAGTAGCGAAGGCAGTTGCCGTATTGTCCCTCTTCTCAATCTGCCGATGCTAAAAATGTTCAGTCGCCTGCTCGGGACTCTCTATGGACTCTTTCGTCTGCGAAAATCCAAAACAGATATGGTTTGCGTTTACGCTGCTCATACGCCAAACCTGGTCGCTGCGTATGTATTCCGTAAATTCCTGGGCGTTAATTATTTTGTTTATATACCTGACCTTCCCATTTATATGGATATGGGAGTAGGCAGGCTCCTTGTTACGAGGGTCTTAAAAAAGATAGATAGTTGGTTGATCGATAATCTGATTTCTCGATCCGCGGGAGTTTTTGTTGCTAGTGAGTATATGGTTGCTGATAGTTCTAGGTGGTCGAAAAAACCGTTCATGGTTCTTGAAGGTATCGTCAACTCAGCAAGCGAAGCATCTCACAATGTACCCAAGGAAGAAGAGAGCGGCATCATTTTCTATGCCGGAGGCCTCAGTAAAGCCTATGGAATTGTAGAGTTGGTCGAAGGCTTTATTAAGGCGAATACTGGCTACGAGCTTTGGCTGTGTGGTCGCGGTGAACTGGAATCATATCTTTCAGAAGTGTCTAAGTGTCATTCGTCAATTAAATATTTAGGCTTCTTGAGTGCAAAAGAGGTTGAGAGTATACAGGCTAGGGCGGCGTGTTTGATTTTAACCAGGAATCCGCAAGAACGTTACACACGGTACTCATTCCCTTCCAAGCTGCTGGAGTACATGGCCAGCGGGATACCTGTTCTCACCACGCGACTTGACGGAATACCCAAAGAGTATTTTGAGTTCTTAAATGTTATTGAGGAGTCCACGTCTGAAGGGATCTGCGCGGCGTTGACAGATTTTTGCGCGGCTAATCGACAGGTTTTGTTCAAAAAGGCGGAATATGGTAGAGTCTGGCTTCTGAGGAATAAGTCCAGCTCTGCCGTCGGACGAAAAATTATAAGTTTTATGGAGGAAAAAAATGACCATTTTTAACGGTAAGAAATTGTTGATCACCGGCGGGACTGGTTCTTTTGGTAATGCGGTACTTAAACGGTTTTTGAATACTGATATCGCTGAGATTCGTATCTTTAGTCGAGATGAAAAGAAGCAGGATGATATGCGTAAGATCTACGCAAATCCAAAGCTGAAATTTTATATTGGCGATGTGCGTGATTATCAAAGTGTCTTGAGCGCAACTCGTGGAGTAGACTATGTCTTTCATGCTGCCGCTTTAAAACAAGTGCCCTCGTGTGAATTTCATCCAATGGAAGCGGTGAAGACAAACGTCTTGGGTACTGAAAACGTTTTGGAGGCTGCGATTCAGAACGATGTCAAGCGCATAGTTTGCTTGAGCACCGACAAGGCTGTTTACCCGATCAATGCGATGGGTATTTCAAAGGCCATGATGGAAAAGGTGATGGTTGCCAAGTCGCGCAGTGCTGACGATGAGAAGACCGTGATCTGTGGTACGCGCTACGGCAATGTAATGGCGTCACGCGGCTCGGTGATACCTTTGTTCATTCAGCAGATTCGTGATGGGAAGCCTTTGACCCTAACTGATCCGAGCATGACCCGCTTCATGATGACGTTGGCCGATGCGGTGGACTTGGTGTTGTATGCTTTTCAGCATGGTAACAATGGCGATCTGTTCGTACAGAAAGCACCAGCAGCGACGGTAGAAACGCTTGCCAGGGCGTTAACGCAGATGCTTAAAGTTCAAGAGCATCCGATCCAGGTCATTGGTACTCGGCATGGTGAGAAGCTTTACGAAGCATTGCTGAGTCGGGAGGAGATGGCTTGTGCCGAAGACCGCGGTGATTATTTCCGAGTACCGCCTGATCTGCGTGATTTGAACTACTCAAAATTCGTAGAGGAAGGTGAAGAAAAAATATCTCACTCGGAAGATTACAACTCCCATAACACTACTCAGTTGGATGTGGAGGGTATGAAAGAGCTATTGCTTAAGCTTAATTTCATGCGCGCAATTCAACGCGGCGAACAAGCAACACCTGAGGAGTAGGAAATGAAGGTGCTAATTACCGGCTCCAACGGATTTATCGGTAAGAATCTCATAGCGCACCTAGGTGAGCGCAGCGACGTAGAAATCCTGCGATTTACTCGAGAGGATGACGTTGCTCAATTACCTAGCTTGCTCACGCAAGTGGATTTTGTATTCCATTTGGCGGGTGTTAATCGTCCGCAGAATCCGGAAGAGTTCAAGGCTGGTAACACCGACTTGACTCGCGCAATTTGTGATGCTGTAGCGCTGAGCGGTCGCTCGATTCCTGTCCTTTATACCTCTTCTAGTCAGGCCGAGCTGGACAATGCTTACGGTAATAGTAAACGCGGAGCTGAAGCGGCGTTGACCGAACTGGCCGATAATTACGGTATAAAGGTCTACGTATTCAGACTGCCAAATGTTTTTGGTAAGTGGGCACGTCCTAACTATAACTCTGCTGTTGCTACGTTTTGTCATAATACTGTTCAGGGCTTGCCAATACAGATTCACGATGCTCAGGCGAAAATTGATCTTGTCTATATAGATGATGTTGTCAGGCACTTCATTGCCGCGATGGATGGGCTGCTTTCATCTGGGCGCTTTGCTACCGTAGAGCCTACGTACACTATTAGTGTAGGGGCACTGGCAAAGCAGCTGGAGGTATTTCGTGATAGCCGAGATACGTTAATTACTGAGCCAGTGGGGAAAGGGTTGATAAGGGCTCTTTACTCTACCTACGTCAGTTATCTTCCCCCGGATCGCTTTACTTATGAAGTTCCCAAGTATGGAGATTCTCGGGGTGTATTTGTTGAGATGCTAAAAACGGCTGATAGCGGTCAGTTCTCATATTTTACAGCTCATCCTGGAATCACTCGCGGTGGGCATTACCATCATTCGAAAACTGAAAAATTTCTGGTGATTAAAGGTACGGCATGTTTTAGATTTCGCCATATTGTTTCCGGTGAATTTTACGAGTTATTCACATCGGGTGAAAAGCCGGAAATAGTGGAAACTGTTCCGGGGTGGACTCACGACATCACGAATGTGGGGGGGGAGGAGATGATAGTGATGCTTTGGGCCAATGAGATTTTTGATCGCGAGCTCCCGGATACCTACACTCGTCCAGTAGCTACGTCTATTCAATAAGGCTTTTAATTATAAGAGTTTCAGCTTGGATTCGTTGATTTGTTGTGGTCTCGATGGATTCATGGTTGTTTAATTATTATTCAGCGTGGTTTCTGAAATGAAAAAATTAAAGGTTGTAACTGTCGTAGGGACCCGTCCAGAGATCATTCGTTTGTCGCGTGTGATGGCCGCCTTGGATCAGTATTGTGATCATATTCTTGTTCACACTGGGCAGAATTATGATTACGAATTGAACGAGATTTTTTTCCAGGATCTAGGTATCTGAAAGCCTGATCACTTTTTGAACGCGGCGGGTGCAAGCGGGGCCGAAACAATAGGTAATGTAATCATTGGCGTCGACCGACTTCTGTCTGAAGTGTTGCCTGAAGCTCTGTTGGTACTGGGTGATACAAATAGTTGTATGGCCGTGATTCCGGCAAAGCGACGGAAAATTCCGACGTTTCATATGGAAGCCGGTAACCGTTGCTTTGACATGCGTGTACCTGAAGAAATCAACCGTCGAATTGTCGACCATACTGCCGATATTAATCTGACTTACAGTACGATTGCACGTGATTATCTCCTTCGGGAGGGGCTCTCGCCTGATATGGTTATAAAAACCGGTAGTCCTATGTTTGAGGTGTTAAATTATTATCGTGAGGGTATTGAAGAGTCAGATGTTCTTTCTCGCCTTGGCTTGGAAAAGGGCAAGTTTTTCGTAGTCAGTGCACATCGCGAGGAAAATATTGATTCGGATAAAAATTTCGGCAAGCTGGTCGAAACTCTTAATGGCGTCGCTGAGCATTATGGATATCCGGTTATCGTCTCCACGCATCCGCGTACAAAAAAACGAGTTGATGAGCTCGGCGTGAAGTTTCATTCAAATGTCCAGCTACTCAAGCCTCTCGGTTTCAAGGATTATAACAAGTTGCAGTTGGAGTCCAAGGCGGTTCTGTCCGACAGTGGCACCATCAACGAAGAGTCCTCTATTCTTAACTTCCCGGCGTTGAATATTCGGGAGGCGCATGAGCGTCCTGAGGGGATGGAGGAAGCTGCTGTAATGATGGTAGGCCTGGAGATCGAGCGTGTGATGCAGGGCTTACACGTACTGGAAGAACAAAGTCGCGGTGCGGAGCGCAGCATGCGGCTTGTTTCAGACTATAGTATGCCAAATGTAGCAGAGAAAGTAGTGCGTATCATACATAGCTACCGCGACTATGTGATGCGGACCGTCTGGAGAAGGTATTAATACGCATGGCTATTCGTGTGTTGCTGCTCACGCAGTGGTTTGATCCTGAGCCGACTTTCAAAGGACTGGTTTTTGCTCGTGAGTTGGTTGCGCAGGGCTTTGAAGTTGAAGTCGTCACGGGGTTTCCCAATTATCCAGGTGGTAAGTTGTATCCTGGCTATAAAATTAAAGCACTTCAACGAGAAGTGATTGACGGTATCCTTATAACGCGTGTGCCGCTCTATCCGAGCCATGGGCTGAGTGGTAGTGGGCGGGTGCTGAACTATGTTAGTTTTGCAGCCAGCGCCCTGTTCTATGGGCTTCTTCGCGCAAAGAAGCCTGATGTCATTTACGCTTACCATCCTCCGTTGACGGTCGGAATTGCAGCGGCACTCATTCGTTTTTTTCGACGAGTACCGGTGGTATACGACATTCAGGATATGTGGCCAGACACGCTCAAAGATACGGGGATGTTCTCCAGCGAAAAGCTCTTGAAAATTGTCTCAAGCGTGTGCAGCTGGGTTTATCGACATGTGGATCAGATCGTGGTGTTGTCGCCAGGGTTCAAACGTTTGTTAATTGAGCGGGGGGTGCCCAAGCAAAAAATCGATGTGATATACAACTGGTGTGCAGAGGACTTGGTTAGTTCTAGTTCGGTAAGCCTTCCTGATCAATTTCCAGAGACCACTAAGTTTCGAATATTATTTGCTGGAAATATGGGCAAGGCACAGTCGCTGGATACAGTTATTGAAGCTGCTCAGTTGCTGCGGGAAAAAAACAAACAAGTGGCGTTTGTTTTTCTCGGTGGCGGAGTAGAGGCCTCGAGGTTGGAGGCACTTGTCGAAAGGGAAAAGCTACAGGATATTTTTTTTCTGCCAGCCGTTCCTATGTCTGAAGTAGGTGCTTATTTAGCCGGCGCTGATGCATTGCTTGTGCATTTGAAGAAAGATCCGTTGTTCAGGATCACCATTCCTTCCAAAACCCAGGCATATATGGCGGCTGGGAAGCCAATATTGATGGCTGTGGAAGGTGATGCGGCTGACCTCATACGCGATGCTGGTTGTGGTGTTGTCAGTGAGTCAGACAATCCCCGGGCGCTTGCTGAGGCTATCATTGGGTTGATGGAAGTTTCCGAGGAGGGGCGTGCTCTGATGGCTGAAAATGGACAGACGTTTTATCGTAAGGAACTGACCTTGCAGGTAGGTGTTGAACGTTTTGCGGCACACTTCAGGCGATTATCGAAATAGAATCTGAATAGTAAGCTGTTTTTCCATGGAGCTCCGATGTTAAAACGTGTCTTCGATATTGTGGCCTCCTTGGCCGGATTGATTGTCCTGTCTCCCGTGATAGCGATCGTCGCGTACTTGATTCACAAGCGATTAGGATCACCGATTCTGTTCCGTCAAGTGAGGCCCGGTCTTGGAGGTATACCTTTTGAGATGGTGAAATTTCGTACTATGCGAGATGCCATGGATGCTAAAGGTCACCCGCTACCTGACTCTGAACGTATGACGGACTTTGGCAGATTTCTTCGGTCGAGTAGTCTGGATGAGTTGCCTGAGCTCTGGAATGTGATCAAGGGAGATATGAGCCTGGTTGGGCCACGTCCGCTGCTGATGGAATATCTGCCTCTGTACGATGAGATGCAAGTCCGTAGGCACGATGTACGTCCAGGCGTGACCGGTTGGGCTAAAATAAACGGTCGCAATGCTTTGTCTTGGGACGAAAAATTTCAACTTGATGTTTGGTATGTAGAAAATCAGTCATTGTGGCTTGATCTTAAAATTATCTTCCTCACGCTAAAAAAGGTACTGATCCGCGACGGAATCAGTGCCGAGGGCGAAGTTACAATGCCCAGGTTCACGGGTTCAAAGAAATGAAGAGGTTGGCGATTCTTGGGGCGAGTGGCCATGGGAAGGTTGTCGCCGACACAGCAGAGTGCTGCGGATGGCAAGCTATCGAGTTCTTTGACGATGCGTGGCCAAGCGTCAGTTCCATCGGGGTATGGCCGGTAGTTGGTAACACCGAAGATCTAGTTGCTCGCGTGGAGGAGTTCGACGGTGTACTGGTGGCTATTGGCAACAACCGAATTCGGCGGAATAAAATTGACGAGCTAAAAGCTTCTGGTGCGAGACTGCCAGTACTGGTGCATCCTTCGTCCACTGTAAGTCGATACGCTGACATCGGTCCTGGAAGCGTCGTATTCGCGTCTGCGGTAGTCAATGCCTACGCCTCTGTTGGTGGAGGAGCGATCCTGAACACCGGCTGTAGTGTCGATCACGACTGCGTGCTTGGTTTATGTGTGCATGTCAGTCCAGGCGCTCGACTGGCGGGGGCCGTAAGCGTCGGTGATGGAAGCTGGATTGGTATCGGAGCGAGTGTCAGGCAGGTGCTCAGCATCGGCGTTAACGTAACGGTGGGAGCAGGCTCCACGGTGGTGTGTGATATATCTGATAACATGACAGTGGTAGGGACACCCGCTCGTGAGATTGTCAGCCCCTGAGCTTTACCAATGAATCCGCAAGACGGACTGGCCGTTTGAGTTTTCGACGATTCTTTATTAATTCTGGATGACAGGTAAAAAACGTGTTGAATACTCCATTTTCTCCTTGGCCTTCGTTCACAGAGGAAGAGGCCAATGCCGTTCGTGATGTAGTGTTGTCCAATAAGGTCAACTACTGGACTGGACAAGAGTGTCGCGAGTTTGAGAAGGAGTTCGCCGCTTGGGCTGGTACAGCGCACGCTGTCGCCCTGACGAACGGCACCGTTGCGCTTGATCTCGCTTTGAAGGCTTTTGATATTGGCCCTGGAGACGAGGTCATCGTCACCCCTCGAACCTTTCTTGCTTCAGTTTCCAGCATCGTCAATGCCGGGGCGGTTCCCATTTTCGCCGAGGTGGATCGGGATACCCAGAACATAACGGCAGAGACTATCCAGTCGGTGTTGACGCCTCAGACCCGGGGAATAATCTGTGTTCATCTTGCTGGGTGGCCTTGTGATATGGATCCGATCATGGAACTCGCCTCCCTTCATGGTCTCAAGGTAATCGAAGACTGCGCTCAAGCACACGGTGCTAGGTATAAGGGGCGGGCTGTTGGTTCCATTGGTCATATAGGAGCTTGGTCATTCTGCCAGGACAAGATCATGACCACCGGCGGTGAAGGTGGGATGGTCACGACGAATGATCGAGACCTTTGGTTGAAAATGTGGTCATACAAGGACCATGGCAAGAGTTGGAATGCGATCTACGAACGTGAGCATCAACCAGGATTCCGCTGGTTACATGAAAGCTTTGGTACGAATTGGCGTATGCTGGAATTGCAGGCCGTCGTGGGGCGGATACAGCTTCGTCGCATGCAGGAATGGCACGACAGCCGGATCCGTAATGCTGAACGTATCTGGTCGCATGCCCGGGAGTTGAAAGGTTTACGGGTGCCCGATGTTCCTGAGGATCATGTCCATGCTGCATATAAATGCTATGTCTTTGTAGAGCCGCAGCAGTTGAAGTCCGATTGGAATCGTGACCGTATCATTGCCGAAATCAATGCTCTGGGAGTGCCATGCTTTTCAGGCTCTTGCTCTGAAGTCTATCTAGAGAAAGCTTTTGACGACACGGGGTGGCGGCCTGAGGTACGGCTGCCCGTGGCCAAGGAACTGGGCGAGACTAGCCTGATGTTCCTGGTGCATCCAACGCTTACTGATATGGAGATCCAAAAAACATGCGAAGTGATGCGGATAGTGCTGCAACAAGCTTGTAAGTGCTGAGGATCCAGCCGAAGCTTGATCTGAATCGCCGTATTCGCCTCGGAGCCATACTGGTTCGAGATGCTGGCGATTTGCCGAGGTTGCTGAGATGGGATCTGTCCCATCGGATCATTCATTATCGATGGTGAGTAAATACATTGACTGGCGCAGAGTTTACGAAGCGTGTTGTGTTTTCGTTTTACTGTGCTAATCAGGATTCATGGCGTGACGGGTACGCTAGGAAAAGTATGCTCGTGACAGATAATCAATAGGGGCGTTTTCGAGGTGTTCGACAGGTTTATGGATAAGTTACGCACATTTTTGCTGGGCCTGCCACGTCGTCATAAACGGCTTATTCAAGTGTCCACTGACGTCGTTCTGGTATGGGTCGCATTGTGGCTTTCCTTTTTGGTTCGCCTTGGCCTTGATGATATGGTCAATCCGCTTGTCGCCCATACCTGGTTGTTCCTGAGTGCTCCGATAGTTGCCATCCCTCTGTTTATACTCTTTGGCATGTATCGCGCGGTAATGCGCTATTTTGGTAATGACGCGCTTGTCGCCATTATTAAAGCCGTGACCCTTTCATCATTGGTTCTGGGCTTGGTCCTATATTGGTATAGCAATCATCAGAATATCGTGCCGCGGTCCATAATTTTTAATTATTGGTGGCTGAGTTTAATAATGATTGGCGGATTGCGGCTGGCCATGCGTCAATATTTTCTGGGGGATTGGTTCGCCGCCGCGCAACATGTGCCGTTCGCTAACCGGGATGACGGACTGCCAAGAGTTGCAATCTTCGGTGCGGGTGCTGCAGGAAATCAGTTAGTTGCAGCATTACGAATGGGGCGTGTCATGCGTCCTGTCGCTTTCATTGATGATGATAGCAGTATTGCTGATCGAGTTATTTCCGGACTGCAAGTTTACAAGCCCAAACACATAGAACAGATGATTGAAGAGACAGGCGCGCAAGAAATATTGCTCGCGATACCCTCCGCCACACGGGGGCGTCGGCGGGAGATACTTGGTTTTTTGGAAGGGTTTCCCCTTCATGTCCGTAGTGTTCCTGGCTTCATGGACCTCGCCAGCGGTCGTGTTAAAGTTGATGATATTCAGGAAGTTGATATAGCAGACCTGCTGGGCCGAGATGCGGTGCCGGCGTTAAAGAGATTACTGCAGCGCTGCATCACAGATCAGTCGGTATTAGTTACTGGTGCCGGCGGCTCGATCGGTTCCGAGCTATGCCGGCAGATATTACTATTGAACCCGAAGACGCTTATTCTTTTTGAGCACAGCGAATTTAATCTTTACAGTATTCTTTCGGAGTTAGAGCAGCGTGTCGAGCGTGAGTCGCTGAATGTTCGTCTATTTCCTATCCTCGGATCTGTGCGAAATCAGGAAAAACTACTGGATGTGATGAAAACGTGGAAGGTGAATACGGTTTACAACGCTGCCGCCTATAAGCACGTCCCTATGGTCGAGCATAATATCGCGGAAGGGGTGTTGAATAACGTCATTGGAACGTTATATACGGCTCAAGCCGCGCTGCAGGCAGGGGTCGAGAATTTTGTCCTGATATCCACTGATAAGGCTGTGCGCCCTACGAATGTAATGGGCAGTACCAAAAGGCTCGCTGAGTTGACTCTGCAAGCACTTAGTTGCGAAAAGGCGCCAGTGTTGTTTGGCGATAGAACTTGCGTCTCCAGAGTCAACAAAACCCGCTTCACTATGGTCAGGTTCGGCAACGTATTGGGGTCGTCCGGCTCGGTTATTCCTCTTTTTCATAAGCAGATCAAATCTGGCGGTCCCCTGACGGTCACTCACCCTAAAATCACTCGCTATTTCATGACGATTCCTGAGGCTTCTCAGCTTGTCATCCAGGCTGGGTCAATGGGGCAGGGAGGAGATGTTTTTGTTCTCGATATGGGCGAGCCGGTGAAGATAGTGGAACTGGCGGAAAAGATGATTCATCTGTCGGGGCTAAGTGTGCGATCTGAAAAAAATCCTCATGGAGATATCGCTATCCAGTTCACGGGGCTTCGCCCAGGTGAGAAGCTATATGAGGAGTTATTGATTGGGGATAACGTCGAGGCTACACAACACCCAATGATCATGAGGGCCACGGAAAGCTACCTTTCATGGGATGTGCTCAAGGTAAAGCTGGACGAATTGCTGACGGCTATCGATCAATACGATTACGCTCGAGTCCGCCAACTCCTGCGAGATACAGTCAGTGGCTATGCTCCTGAAGGTGAAATCGTGGACTGGATTTATCAACAGCGCCGCGTCGAACCCTGATTGTTACACAGATTGTAACGTACGAATTTTTGACAGTGCCCCATTCTCGCCTAGGTTTAGGAAGCAGCTTCGGAGAGCTGCTACTTTCTTAACGATGTCATGGAGCTTCATTAATGCGTACAAGCTATTTCTCCTCCTTGGTTTTTGCCCTTCTGACCAGCGCTTCAATAGCTGTTGTCGCCGCACCGGCCGCCAATTCGGAAGCTGTGTCGTCGCCGCTGGTCACACAAGCGGCAGCGTCTGTTCCCGGGAGAATCGATCTTAACAGTGCTGACGCCGCGACCCTGCAACGAGAGCTTGCGGGGGTTGGCAAGGCGAAGGCTGACGCGATTGTTGCTTATCGCGAAAGTAATGGACCGTTTTCATCGGTAGAAGAGTTGCTTGAGGTTAAAGGGATTGGCAAGTCTATTGTAGACAGGAATCGCGACAAGCTGGAGGTGAATTGAGATACAGTCGCCCTAGCGAAAAAAGCCGGTCTTGACGACCGGCTTTTTTGCATGTCGGCCCAACGTAGGCGCAATCTTGGTAAGCGCTCCATGAACCCCACTTTCACAGCTACGCCGTGACCTCGGCTGTTGTACTCCCCATTTCTTTCCAGGGCCAGGCTGTCATGACTCAGCGTTCAACAGGATGAGGTCTTTGCGTTTCTCCTGACCTCAATCTATCGAATCGTTAGATGCGGACCCGCATGCCGATTTCTGTCTTCGTACCTTTGCGATTGCAGAGAAGCCACACGGCGCGTGGCGCTCTTCAAGAAATCGCGCGTTCTAGTGAGTCGACGATGCCCGCCAACTGCTCCTTGGTCAGCCCCATCCACAGCGGTAGGCGGATCAAGCGTTCCGATAGGTTGTCTGTATTTGTCATCACGCCATGGCTGCGTCCGTAACGCACCACTGCCGGTGAGGAGTGCAACGGCACGTAGTGGAACACCGAGTAAATATTGTCGTGCTTGAGCTTATCAATCGTGCGTTGACGGTCGATGCCGGGAGCAAGCAAAACATAATACATGTGCGCATTGTGTGTGCAATTTGTCGGAATGATCGGGCGACGTAACGCGCCTAACGATTCGAGTCCTTCGAATGCTTGGTGATAGTAGTTCCAGCTATCCAGGCGGTTTTGTGTAATCGACTGTGCTTCTTCCAGCTGTGCCCAAAGAAAAGCAGCGGTCAACTCACCTGGTAGATACGAGGAACCAACCTCTTGCCAGGTGTACTTGTCAACCTCACCCCTGAAAAAGCGACTTCGGTCCGTACCTTTCTCTCGGATGATCTCCGCGCGTAACGACATGGACGGATCATTAACCAATAGCGCTCCTCCTTCACCGGAAATCACGTTCTTGGTTTCATGGAAGCTGTAAGCCCCTAAGTCCCCGATGCTGCCTAGGGCCCTTCCCTTATATGAGGACATGACTCCCTGCGCGGCATCTTCGACCACATGAAGACCATGCCGACGGGCGATCTCCATTATCGTGTCCATTTCACACGCGACTCCTGCGTAGTGAACCGCAACGATTGCCTTGGTGCGAGGTGTGATCGCGGCTTCAATCAACCTTTCGTCCAAATTTAAAGTGTCTTCTCTGATATCTACAAACACGGGTATCCCACCGCGCAACACAAATGCATTAGCGGTGGAAACGAATGTGTAAGACGGCATGATGACTTCGTCCCCAGGCTGAATATCCAGCAGTAGCGCGGACAATTCCAAGGCTGCAGTGCATGAGTGTGTCAATAATACTTTTTCGCTGTGGCTATATTGTTCCAGCCACTGATGGCAACGCCGGGTGAAGGGGCCGTCACCAGAGAGTTTATTGAGGAATTTTGCTTCGGCGATATAGTAAAGCTCTTTACCCGTCATGTAAGGGCGATTAAAGGGGATTTTAAAGTCGCTCACTGCATGTCTCCGGATTATTGTTTCCTAGCTAACAACAGGAGCGAGCCCCCGAAGGGGAACGTGATACCTGCCTTTAAAAAAACAAGCTCTACCTTCATGACGAGCTCCAAGATCCGATTAGTTCGCTCGGAAATATTGAACTCGCTGTTCACTTCTGCATCCTTTTGTCCAGTACGCTGCCTGGCCAACCACATCAGGGGAACAAGAAAACTAACAAAAGATGTAGCATATCGAATTTCAAAACCCGCACCTTTCACTTTGGCGATCAGTTCGCGACGAGTATAGCGGCGTACATGACAGGCACGTTCATCAGCCGCAGACCAAAGCCATTTGTGCTGGGGAACAGTCAGCAATAAATGCCCATTTTTATGCAGTGCGCGTGAAAGATTCGTCAGGACCTGCTCGTCTTCTTCTATATGCTCGATGACATCAAAAGCGCCAATCACGTCGAATCCTTCTACATCGGTCATGGTGCGAGCGTCGAGCTTTTCAAAGTTTGCCTTGGGCAACCGTCGACGTGCATGCGCCAAGCCTTCTTCGTAAAACTCAGTTCCATGAAGGGTTGCCTCGGGGTACGCCTGGTGAATGCCTTCGAGCACAAAGCCAGTGCCGCAACCAATCTCCAGAAAATTGTGAATGTTGCCGATACGAGATTTCAATATCCACATAATTACGCGGTTACGGGCCCGAAACCACCAATGGCGTGCCTCAGCCAGGGCAAGTACTTCGAAGGCGGACTTGGGAAACGGGTTGCGATCTGAGTTCATTGACCAAGCTCTCTGTTAATTGGTGCGCTTCAGACGATTGTCCCGAATGGTATCCCACAAATAAATAACTCCTCCGCAAGCGGCGGGGATTAGTACCATCAGCGCGTAGTTTGCAAGGGAAGCGCTTACGGCTATGTTGGCCGGTACGTCTAGCAAACCATAAAAATATACAAAAAAACCTTCCCGCACGCCGAGCCCGCCAATGGTCAATGGAATCATGGTCAGGATAGCAATGACAGGATATAACGCGAAGTGTTGAACGAAGGGGATGTTGTAACCGTACGCTCGAAACACCAGATATACTACCGTTATCAAAGATACTTGGTAGCATAGGATATAGGGTAAAGAATTTCTAAGTGCTCGTTGATAAGGAAAGCTAACCATGCCGGCGTGAAATTTTTCTATATATCCTAATAGACGGGACAGTAGCGAGTTCTGAAAAACGAGATGGCTATAGAAGGCGTGTATTTTTCTACTGCTGAATAGAATTTGTGTGCTTATAGCGATGCAACTGATAACGAAAACGGTAATGATGAGAGAAGTATAGTTTTCTGAGCTCGGTAGGAAAGGCAGGGCGCAAAGGGTAAGAGCGCATAGCACCAATAGGCCTATCATCCTTTCAATGATGACGGTGCTGCCAGCCGTGCCCCGCTTATCCGGATGACGCCGTTCGATATGGAACATACGAAAAGCGTCTCCGCCCTGTGACGATGGGAAGACCAACCCTTGAAACTGAGAGATCAAGCTCATCTTCCATAAGCTGGGTAACGCTTCGTCAATTGAGTTAAGTCGTAAAAATACTTGCCAGCGACTGATGGAAAAAAACGAGCTTAGCGTCAGTGGGATGCCCGCAGCCAACGCAAGATAATGCCATGCTTTAACATCATCAACTAATGATGCTAGCTGGATATCCAGTGTTTTTGCCAAGAAGACACAAATTAAAATGGCAAAAATCAGCTTTAAGAGCGTTGCAGGCATACGGGCTGCTCAATGGTTGAAGAAGCGATCACTTCGCTAAACGCAGAGGAAGTGCCTGTACAGTCGGTGAACATGCCAAGTAGTTGTTTGCACGATATTTCACCTTGAGCGTTGATCCTGCCGCTTATGATTGTTTTGAGTCTATATAGCTGATCAGGTCATTTAATGTTTTAAGGTTTTCAATGTCGCTGTCGGGTATCTGGATCTGGTAATGAGCCTGGATCGCAAGCATGATGGCGAAAATGTCCATGGAGTCAATTCCCTGGTCGACCAATCTCAGGTTGTCACGTAATGACGAGGCGTCAGCTCCAACATTGGCATTGCTAATGAGCTCGATGATCGTTTCTTTTGTTGTTGGCACGGTGGTGTTTCCTTGTGCTGGTTTCTGGTGTCATCCGGTCAGGATTTAGGCCGGGATGATGACGCAACGGCTAAAGGCGAGTTCGCGGCGGGCACGAAGCTCAAGGCTGAGGATTTTGCCACAATCCAAGCAGTCCCGGGGCTGTCCTGCATGCAGCTCGCGCCCTTATCCCCGGCAGCCTTCAATCGACCTTGAGGGCGCTGAAGTAAATGGTTCCGATCTGTTCCGCACCGAGTTCGATGCAAGTACGGCTCAATCGGGTGCCCAGGGTTTGTTCGATCGTCAGCTCCACCCCGCTCAAGTCATGACTCAACGGCCATTTGGGGCTTTCCCAGCGACAGAAAACCCACTGGCAACCGGTGGGTAGGCACAGTTCTTTGAGATGTAACGCCTTGTTCAGGTATATCAGCACTTCTATCGAGGAAAAGTCTGCTGGCATGTTCGTCAGGCTAATCGAATGCCTGGCATCGGAGTAACGGCAGTTGCTTTCGATCAGTGACTCGTCATAGGCGCGTCGATCTTCGGCAAGTCCTTCGGCCTGAGTCAATCTACCTTCATGTTCAACGCCATCGAGGTAAAAGGTGAAGTTGGCGATATCTTTGCCCGCTGGTGCCTGGGGAGTGGATCTTGGCCACCAACAACAATTGAGCAAATGACTGGTCATCGTACCTATTTTGAAGTCGAGCTTTTCGATTCGTGCGTGCGGCGTGTGATCCATGATGGATTGCATTGTGGCGTTGAGCATGTCGGAGCCATGTACATAAGTCCGTTTGCCCTTGAAACCCAATGAAAGTTCAATGGAATGCATCACTTCAATTTCCCCAGATGGGCCGTCATGTTCGCTCTATGATTGATCGCGAAGTTTCCGGACACAACGCTATGTGGTGCGATGTCGCTGATGACTACCGAGCCCATCTTTATTTGTACCGCATCCCCGATCACCAGACCCTGGGCGATGGAGCAGGACGCACCGACCCATACGCCTGCTCCCAAGCGAGAGCGCCCGGCGACTACGGTGTTGCCAGATACCACGCAATTTTTGCCAATCACCGCGCCGTGACCAATATTGCTCATGATGCCAATCTGGCAATTATCGTGGATGGTGGTCGGTTGCTGGAATAAGGAACGTGCAATCACCGCGCCAGCGAGTACTTGACAGCCCGATCCGATGCGTACTCCACCCTGATGCTTGACCATCATCAGTGTGCCGTCGCCGTCGCGCAGGGTGATGAGGCCCTCAGCGCCCCCTACGGCATTCGAACCGATGAAAACGTTGTCTCCGATCTCGACAGGACCTTCAATGACAACATTCGCTGAAACTTCGACGTTGTTGCCCAGTCTGGCCAATGGCGAGATAACGGCGCTGGGGTGTAGCTTGCAGTTGTCTCCGATGATGGGGGGAGGCGGAGTTGCGTATCCAGCATCTTGGTTGAAGCTGTTGTAGAGACGAAAAAAGGTGGTGCGAGGGTCGATGCAGAATACAATGGTTTTTTCTGTATCCCTTACTTCATCTTTAAGATTTTCAGGGCATAGAATACAGGCCACGTTGACGGCGGCCAGCGCTTTATGCAGGTAATGAATGTTCTGACAGTACACTAATGCGCCTGGTGCCTGTGCTTCAATTTCGTCGAGGTGCGTAAAGAAACCGCTATTTAAAGTATCTTCGGTTGGAAAATAATCCGTGACTCGGTAGGCGGAGGTCATTATTAATCTACATGCTCTTCGATAATGGGGAACTGGCTAAGGTGAGTTGCGTTTTCTACCAGCCTCCCGAGGTACTCACCCTGTACGCCCAAAGCCAAGAGTATGTTACCGGTGAGAAAGGACACAAGGATAGCAAGTGATGCCCAGCCGGGTACGACATGATCGGTCAATAAGGTGCGTAGCAGCACGAATATGGCGAAGAAAATGCTCGACGCACTGACCATGAATCCCCAAATCACCACATAGCGCAATGGCAGCAGCGAATAGTTGATGATGAGGAACGACAGCGTTTTGAACATCTTGCCTAAAGTGTAGGTGCTTGGACCGCCGTCCGCGCGCGGTGCATGACGGATGGTCACATTAGCCATCATGCTGAGGGGCACCGAATTGAACAGCATCGCGGCGATATGGGGATGTGATCCTTGATACCTGGCTAACTGTTTCGCCACTTGCTGTCTCATCGCCCTGTAGCTCGAAAGACCGAAATCGGTCGGTTTGCCCAACACCTTGCTGACGAGTTTCTGGTTAAGCCAGGAGGCCAGATTACGCCAGGCACTGTGTTGTTTTTCGGCCATCGGTATCTTGCCGATTACGACATGCTTGCCGGCCTGGAGCTGGTCGATGAAGAGCGACAGGTCTTCAGGAAAACACTGCAGATCATCATCAATCGTCACGACATAGCGTTTGCACGCGTAGCTGATGCCACACAGGGTGGCGTGTTGCTGCCCTTTGTTCCTTGCGAAGCGAATGACTTTGACCCGCGGATCCTGTTCGTGGAGCGCGAGTGCCTCAAACCAAGTCTGATCCGGACTCGCATCGTCCACCAGAATAATCTCCCAGTCATCGCAAGTCTGCTCCAGGGCTGCTTGGGCACGTGCGTAAAACTCCGGGAGCGTACTCATGCTCTTATAAACGGGTACAACCAAGCTGACTGAAACGGTTCTATCGATCACCTTGAGCTTCATCCTGACCATTGGATTGAACGATGACACAGGCTGCCGATGCGTCCTGCATGGATGTTACGGGCTTGTAGATTCGCTGCTTTTCGCTTGGCTGTGCACGCCATGTTGCAGCCGATTGGATCGGCGTCAGGCTTACCTGCCACTGGCGTCGCTCGACTTCAGGCAGTCATTGATGGGGCCTCAGTGGATCTTCGGAAAAAAAGGAAGGATTTTAAGCCATGGAAGAGATGGTGTCACGTCACGGGGAGGCGATGCTTCTTCAGTTGGAGCAGGGGCCAGTTGGTGTCCGAAGCGTTACCTCGAGTGAATGTCACGGCAAATAGTGTGGCTCGACGGACACATGATAGGTTCGGTCTCGGGATTCGGCTATCATAGGCGCCGACGAGTAAACCTCTATTGACGAAGATGGAAAGACCATCTTGATTCGACCGGATGTCATGAATGAGAGAAGTGTTAATAAGAAAAATCCAGATTCTTTATCTGGTATTGTTTTTTGCAGTATTATTGAGTGGGATATTTCTCCCGATATATTCCGATGAGGTGGTGACAAAGTTCCGAATTGCGCGTTTTTTTCTTGAGGAAGTTAATTCGGTTACCTTGTTTCCACAATGTACGGCCACCACCGGGCGAGCGGTAGCTTGGATATTTTATCCGGTGGCGATGTTTCTGTCGGCTGTATATGCCCACCTCGGGCCGCTTGGCCTGCGGATAAGCGGTATTTTTTTAGCGTTGATATGGTTCGGTTTGCTGGCTTATTGGTGTTTGCGCCAGGCGCACGACTTGGGAGCAGCGGTCCAACGTTTTGCTGGATTAGTCGCAGTGGCATCACTGGGTGTCTTGCCTTTCTTGTGGGTTATGTCGCGTCCGGAGCACCTTCTGGTGCTGGCGATTCTGGTGCTCTGTTTGTCTGCACTGTTCTTAAAGAAAGGAAAGTCTCCACGTGCCCAAGTGGCGATGGCGATAGGGTTAGCCTTTTTGCTGTCTTTCTTCTTCTATGCTCATCCCAAAAGCTTGTTTTACATGCCGTTTGCGCTGGCGGCCGTCTGGTCGGCGACGGCTACCTACCATAAGGTGATTCGTTATGGCCTGCTGCTATTCGTCTTTGCCCTATGCGTTCAGGTTGTCCTGTATTTCGGTGCACTGGGGGGCTGTCAGGATGCTCCCTATGTAAAACAGATGTTAGCGGCTAACACCCTATTGCCGGGCATGTTGTTCAGCGCGCCCTTTGAGTTCCTCAGTGCTGCCTATAACAATTTAATAAGCTTTCCTGAGCGGATGTTGCCGCATTTGACCTTTAATGCAACTTACCAATCCGGTTGGCTGCCTCCGATTAGGGATGGTTTTGGAGCACTGCCATACCTTAATTTTGCCATTGAATATGTCCTGTATGCATTTATAGTCGTGACTCACGTTCTAAGTGTTCTGGTGTTTTTGTTGCAAGTATTCCGTCGACGAATCACTGTCCCGGTGGTG
>Ga0157373_10001354_pt1 | contig 18804 bp, 12 predicted proteins | sample C65metaG_FD_113460 | JGI IMG/M metagenome (GOLD analysis project Ga0157373, IMG submission 113460) | Corn rhizosphere microbial communities from Kellogg Biological Station, Michigan, USA - C6-5 metaG | ecosystem: Host-associated > Plants > Roots > Rhizosphere > Soil | place: USA: Michigan... | reverse complement strand
GCTGGCGACGGTGATGAACTCGCTCGACACCACCATCGCCAACGTGGCGCTGCCGCACATCCAGGGCAGCGTGCAGGCGGGGCCCGAGCAGATCGGCTGGGTGCTGACCTCCTACATCATCGCGGCAGCCATCATGACGCCGCTGACCGGCTGGCTGGCCGGGCGGCTGGGGCGAAAGCGGCTGTTCCTGGTCTCGATCGGCGGGTTTGTGGCGGCGTCTATGCTGTGCGGCATCGCGACGAGCTTGCCGGAGCTGGTGCTTTTCCGGCTGTTGCAAGGCGTGTTCGGCGCCTCGCTGATCCCGCTGTCGCAAGCGGTGCTGCTCGACATCAACCCGCCGGAGAAGCACGGGCAGGCGATGGCGATCTGGGGCGCGGGCGCGATCCTGGGGCCGATCCTGGGGCCGGCGCTGGGCGGCTATCTGACCGACAACTTTTCCTGGCGCTGGTGCTTCTACATCAACCTGCCGATCGGGATCCTGGCCCTGCTGGGGGTGTGGCTGTTTATCTCCGGCGACAAGACGGACCGGCCGCGGCCGTTCGACTTCATGGGCTTTGGAATGCTGACGCTGTTCGTGGCGGGCTTCCAGCTGATGATGGATCGGGGGCCGGGAAACGACTGGTTCTCCTCGCGCGAGACCTGGGTGGAGGTGATCGTATCCGCCATCGGACTGTGGACCTTCATGGCCCATACCTTGACGGCCGAGCACCCGTTCTTCGACAGGGGGCTGGCGAGGGATCGCAACTTCGTCACCGCCAGCGTCTTCGGCTTCTTCGTGGGCGTGCTGCTGTTCTCGACCATGGCGCTGCTGCCGCCGATGATGCAGGTCTTGATGGGCTATCCGGTGCTGACATCGGGCCTGGTGACGATGCCGAGGGGGATCGGCTCGTTCGCGGCGATGTTCATCGTCGGTCGGCTGGTCGGACGGGTCGATACGCGCCTGATCCTGTTCTGCGGGCTGACGCTGAACGCCGTTGCGCTGTGGCAGATGTCGCACTTCGACCTGTCGATGACGAGCCGGCCGGTCATCCTGTCAGGGATCGTGCAGGGGCTGGGGATCGGGCTGATCTTCGTGCCGCTTTCGACACTGGCGTTCGCGACCTTGCCTCCGGCGCTGAGGCCGGAGGGCTCGGCAGTCTACACCCTGATCCGCAACCTCGGCTCCAGCGTCGGCATCTCGATCATGCAGGCGCTGGTGGTGGCCAACACTCAGACCATGCACGCCTCGCTGGCCGCCAAGGTGATCCCGACCGACCCGATGGTGCGAAACGCCATGCCGCCGATGTTCGACCTGAACACCCAGGCGGGCCTGAGCGCGCTGAACGGGGAGATCACCCGGCAGGCGACGATGGTCGCCTATGTCGACGACTTCAAGCTGATGCTGTTCATCACCATTGCCTGCATTCCGATGCTCCTGCTGATGCGCGGACCCGGGCGAGGCGGCGCAGCGGGAGGGCCGGCCCATGCCGCTGTTGAATAGGGCGCTCGTGCTCGCGGCCGTGTTCGCGCTGGCGGGCTGCAAGACCGTAGGGCCGGACTTCCACAGACCCGAGGCTCCGCAAGGCGCGGCGGCGGGCGGCTATGCGATGGCGGGGGACCCGCTCGCCGCGGGCGTGCGGCTCGACCCGGACACGCGGATCGCTGGACCGTGGTGGCAGGCGTTCGGCTCGCCGCAACTCGATCAGACCGTGCGGCTGGCGCTGGCCGACAGCCCGACCATCGCCGAGGCCAACGCCACCCTAGAGCGCTATCAGGCCGCGGCGAGGGCTGCGCGGGGGGCGGAGCTGCCGCAGGTCGATGCCAACGCGGGCGCTCAACGCGAGCGGATCAACACCCAGGCGTTCGGCTTCACCGGCTTTCCGAGCCCGACGATCAGCCTCTATTCGATCGGCGCGACGGTCAGCTACGACCTCGACCTGTTCGGCGGGAAACGGCGGGCGACTGAGGAAGCGCAGGCGAAGGCTGAGGCGGCCGCCCGTCAGGCCGACGCGGCCTATCTGACGCTTACCGGCAATGTCGCGCAGCAGGCCATGCGGGTCGCGGGCCTGCGCGCCCAGATCGCCGCCATCGAGGCAGTCATCGCCGACGACCAGCGCACCATCGACATGGTCCGCAAGGCCGAGCAAGCAGGGGGCGAGGCGCCGTCGGCCGCCACCAGCGCAACCGCGCAGCTGGCCGAGGATCAGGCGCTGTTGCCGCCGCTGGAGCGCGAGCTCGCCGCCGCGCGTCACCAGCTCGCGCTACTGTCCGGCAAGTCACCCGCGGAGTGGACCGCGCCGGACCTCGACCTGGCTGGCTTCACCGTTCCCGCCGAGATCCCGGTCAGCCTGCCTTCGACTCTCATCCGCCGCCGCCCGGACATCCTCGCCGCCGAGGCCGAGCTGCACGCCGCCACTGCGGCGGTGGGCGTCGCCGTCGCCAACCAGTACCCGGACATCAAGCTCTCCGCGAACCTGACCCAGAGCGCGATCAAGCCGGAGAAGCTCTTCGACTACAGCGCATCCGGCTGGAACCTGCTGGCGGGTGTGAGCGCTCCGATCTTCCACGGCGGAGCGCTGCGGGCGCAGCGCAAGGCCGCCGAGGCCGAGGCGCGGGCCTCGCTGGCGCGCTACCAGCAGACGGTGCTGCGCGCTTTCACCCAGGTCTCCGACGTGCTGGCCGCGCTCGCCACCGACCAGCGCCAGATCGAGGCGCTGACCCGGGCGCAAGCGTCCGCCGAAGGCAGGGTGCGCGACGAGCAGAACGCCTATCGCCTCGGCGGTGCGCCGCTGATCGACGTGGTCGACGCCCAGCGCCAGCTCAGCCGCGCGCGCCGCGCGGTGGCGGAGGCGCAGGGCCAGAAGCTCGCGGACATGGTCCAGCTCTATGCCGCCACCGCCGCCGACTGGCGCAGCGCCTAGACGTTCACCCGAGCCTCGGGGATGGCGGCGAAGAACTCCTCGTCGGAAATGGTGCGCCGCGCGATCAGCAGGCTGCAGCCGATATGGTCGACGAGGTAGGCGCCGGTCTCGCCCGACCACCAGCGTTCGAACAGGCTCTTGCGCCGGTGGCCGACCACGACGAGGTCGGCGCCGATCTCGCGCACATAGGCGGCGATCTCCATGGCGGGCTCCCCGGCGACGAACTTGCCCTCGGGCGCGAACCCGAACTGGCGCAGGCGCTCCATCGCCTCGTCGAACAGCGCCTTGTAGGTGTCGCGGGCCAGCACCATCCCGCCGGCGTTGGCCGCTTCGCCCAGCTGCATTCCCGCGTTTTGGGCGACCACGCAGAGCAGGAAAACCTTCGACGAAAACCGGCGCGCCAGCAGCGCGCCTTCGCGCAGCGCGGTCCTCGCCTCCCGCGATCCGTCATACGCCAGCAGCACGCGCTCATACATCGTCAGGTCGCCCCTCTTTCCCGCGATCAAACGCCTGACGACGGGGTAAGTCCATTCAGCAGGCTTGGCTATACCAGCGCGCTCACCGCCCCGCGTTACGGACCTTCACGCGAACGCCCTGCGTGAGGCGGTCGCCGGGGTAGGCGACGACATGGTCGCCCGCTGAGAGGCCGCCGAGCACCTGGGCGGCGTCTTCGTTGCGTTTGCCGACTTCCACCTTGGCGAGTTCCGCGCGGCCGTTTCGCACCCGATAGACCGCCCAGTCGGAGCCTTGGCGGAACAGGGCGCTGGCGGGGACTTGCAGGGTCTGAGGCGTCGACCAGGTGATGATGCGGGCGGTGACGCGATAGTCGTGGCCGAGTTTGGCGAAGGCCTGCTCGGGCTCGGCGAAGTCGAGGTAGGTCAGCACCCGCTGCTCCTCCACGCCCAGCGCCGAGGTCTTTGTGAAGCCGGAGGGTTCGATGCGCCGGACCTTCGCCTGCAACGGCGGGCCGCCCCAGCCTTCGATGCGGGCGGTCGCGCCGGGGCTTACCGCCACGGCGTCGGTGGAGAGGAGCTCGACCACCACGTCGATGTCGCGCGGGTCGCCGACCTGCATGATCAGCTCCCCCGGCTGCACGACCTGCTGACTCTCGCGCAGCACCTTCAGGACGCTGCCGCCGACCGGCGAGCGGACGGGGATCGGCGCACGGGTCTCGTCTGGCTGGATGAGGCGGCTGCGGGCGCTGTCGTATTCGCGGCGGCGAACGGCGACGGCCGCCTGGGCGGTGGCGACCGCGGCGGCGGCGGTGTCGTGGGCCATGCGGCGCTGGTCGAGCCCCTGCTGGGCCAGGAAGCCGGAGGCCGCCAGTGTCTTTCCCCGCCTCCATTCGGCGTCGGCCAGGGTGAGCTCCGCTTGCGCGCGTTTCAGGTCGGCTTCGGCCAGCCGCACGGAGGCCTGGGCGGCCTGGGCGGCGCCGGTGAACTCCTGACGTGAGCGGGCGTCGATCAGCGGCGGGGCGGCCGGGCGGATCAGGACGACGACCTGTCCGGCCTTCATCGGATCGCCCGCGTGCAGCTCCTCGCGCTCGGTCTGGCCGGCGAGGGGGGCGGAGATGTCGTAGATCTCGCGCACCCGCGTGCGGCCCTGCTCCTCGATCCAGGTCTCCAGCGGACCGCGCGTGACCTGAACCGTCTCAACGGGAACGGCCTGCGGGCGCATCATCCAGACGAGCGCGCCGGCGGCCGCGAGGACCACGAGCAAGAGCACCAGCATGCGGGGGGAGGGCGCTTTCATCTCAGTCCCGGGTCTTGAGCACGGCCACGAGGTCCAGCCGGTCGATGCGGTCGCGTACGATGATGGCCGAAACCGCCGCCGCGCCCAACACGACCAGCGCCGCGCGGGCGTAGGTCATTGGAGTCACGATCAGCGGAATGCGGAAAAGCTCGCTGTCGAAGGCCTTGGCCATCGCCCAGGCGAGTCCGTAGCCCACCGCCCAGCCGACCGGGATCGACAGGGCGACGAGAATCCCGAGCTCCATCAGCAGCACGCGAGAGGTCTCGCTGGCAGTAAAACCCAACACCCGCAGGCTGGCCAGCTCCCGTGCGCTTTCCGAGAGCTGGATGCGGGCGCTGTTGTAGATGACGCCGAACGCGACGGTCATGGCCAGCCCCAGGTAGGTCGCCATCATCACGTTGATGTTGCGCGCCATGGTCTCGCGGAATTTCTGCAGGGCGCGGGTCTGTAGCTGCAGCGAGCCGATGGCGGGGCTGTTCTTCACGGCCTGGAAGAAGGGGCGGGCATGCGCCTCGTCGTACTGCACATAGGCGCCGGAGATGCGCGGACCTTCGGCCAGCAGGGCGCGCAGCGCGTCGGGGTGCATGTAGGTCGGCAGGCCCATGTAGCTCTCGACCACCTTGGCGACGCGGACGCGGGTGATCCTGCGCTGGCCTTCCAGCACCTCGACCTCCAGCATGTCGCCCGGCTTCACGTGCAGGACGCGGGCGAGTTTGGAGCTGACCACGAGGCCGCTCTGCGGGATGTCCACCGGCTCGGCGTTGGCGTCGAGGGCGCGGCTGAGCTGGCCGCCCGGCGCCTTGGCGACGATGACGGTGCGGCGGCTGATCAGGCCATGTCGCAGACGCACCGGCGCGGCGCGGAAGGGCTCGGCGCGCAGCACGCCGGGCAGGTGGCGGATATCCTCGATGGCGCCTGGGCCCCGCGGGTCGATGAATCCGACGGTGGCGTTCTCGCGGTCGGCGCGGTTGAAGGTCACGTCGATGGTCTGCTCCAGCGAGTCGATGCTGAACAGCGAGCCGACCAGCAGTCCCACCGACAGCGCCAGCCCCAGCGCCGTCAGCCCGGAGCGCACCGGCCAGCGGATCAGCCGCCTCAGCGCCATCATGGTCAGCTGCGAACGGCCGAAGGGGTGGACGAGGTGCTCCAGCGGCGATTGCGAGAAGCTCGGCGGCGCGGCCGGCGCCATCGCTGTGGCGGGCGCGAGCCTTGCGATGGACCACACCGCGCGCACTGCGCCCAGCATCGCCGCGCCGGCCGCCGTCAGCACCGCCCACAGGTACATCCGCGCGTCCTGCACGAAGACCAGGAAGGGGAAGTGGAAGAACTCGGCGTACATCCGCGTCGTGCCGCGCCCCAGCCACAGCCCCGCCGCCAGCCCGATGACGATCCCCACGACCGAGATCAGCAGGGCGAGCTTCATGTAGTGCCAGCCGATCGGCAGGTTCGAATAGCCGAGCGCCTTGAACAGGCCGATCTGCTCGCGTTCCAGCGCCAGCAGGCGCGTCAGGGTCATGTTGATGAGGAAGGCCGAGACCAGCAGGAAGATCGGCGGCAGCACCCGGCGCATGGCGTTGAGCTGCTGCAGCTCGTTGTCGAGATAGCTGTTGGACGACTGATCCTTGCGCCCGTACGCGCCGGCCCCGCCGTAGGGGGCGAGCAGGTCGTCGATGCGCCGGATGACCTCGCCTTCGTTCGCGCCGGGCCAGAGCTTCAGGGACAGGCTGTTGAAGGCGCCCTTCATGTCGTAGGCGGCCTCCAGTGTCTCGCGCGGCATCCAGATGACGCCGAAGCGGCGGTCGTCGGGCACGATGTCGCCGGGTCCGATGGCGTAGACGTATTCGGGCGACAGGGCGACGCCGACGACCCGCAGCGCGCGCCGGCGCCCGTTCATGATGGCGTCGAAGCGGTCGCCGCCGCGAAAGCCGTGGGCCCGCGAGAAGGCTTCGCTGATGACGACCTCGTCGGCGGCGGCCGGATCGGGCAGGCGGCCGGAGCGGATGGTCAGCCGGTTTAGTCTCGGCTGGCGGCCGTCAGGAATGGAGACCACCACCGCCGAGGCGGGCTCCGGCAGGCCGGGCAGGTCGAGCAAAGCGCCCTGTACGATCCGCGTCTCGGCGACGGCGACGCCGGGGATGGCGGCGATGTCGCGCGACAGCCCCTCCGGCGCGCGCCTGCCTTGCGCGAACACGTCGGCGAAACCGCCCTGATCGTAGAAGGCCGCGCGGGTTTCGTAGAGAGAGCGATAGGCGCCGTCGCCGATCACCAGCGGCGCCACGCCCGCGGCCATCACCAACGCGATCGCCAGCGCCTGCGCCCAGAGGCGGCGGATGTCGCGCAGCAGCTTGAGGTCCAGCGCGCTCACCAGCTCAAATCCTTCGCCGGCTTGCGCGTGGCGTTGGTCTCCACGCGCGTGATCCGCCCGTCGCCGAAATAGAGCACCCGATGCGCCATCTCGCGGATCGAGGTGTTGTGGGTAATGACCGCGGTCGTCGCGCCCATGGTCTCGTTGATGAAGGCCAGCGCTTCCAGCACGCGAACGCCGGTGGAAAGATCCAGCGCGCCGGTCGGCTCGTCGCAAAGCAGCACCTCGGGCCGCTTGGCGATGGCGCGGGCGATAGCGACCCGCTGCTGCTCACCGCCGGAGAGCTGGGCGGGGAAGTGGCCGGCGCGGTCGGAAAGGCCGACCATCTCCAGCGCCTCATCGGGCGACATGGGGCGCTCGGCGATCTCGGTGACCAGCGCCACGTTCTCGCGGGCGGTGAGACTGGGGACCAGGTTGTAGAACTGGAAGACAAAGCCGACGGAGCGGCGGCGGTATTGCGTCAGCCCGCGCTCATCGAGGCCGGTCAGCTCGAGGCCGTTGAACTTCGCGCTGCCGCTGGTGGCGCGGTCGAGGCCGCCCAGGATGTTGAACAGGGTCGACTTGCCGCTGCCGGACGGGCCCAGGAAGACCGCGAACTCTCCCGCGTAGAGGTCCAGATCGACGCCGCGCAGGGCGCGCACCTCGACCTCGCCCGTGCGATAGACCTTGGTCAGGCCGCGGGCCTCGAAGACGACGGCTGGCTCGGCGCTGACCATGGCGACCTAGATGCGCCCGTCGCGCCTCAGGAGAATTGACGCAGATCAACGCGCTCGCGGCTCAGGGGAACAGGATGCTCATCCGGCGCGTCTGACGTGCACACCCGATGGAGGGCAGCCGTGGGCGCCCAGGATCATATCCGCTGGTTCGAACACCTTGGCCTTGGCGACCTCGCGCTGGTCGGCGGGAAGAACGCTTCGTTGGGCGAGCTCTACAGCACGCTGAAAAACGCCAACGTCCTGGTGCCGGACGGCTTTGCGATCACGGCGGACGCTTACCGTGACGCGCTGGGCGAGGCGGGCGCGTGGGCGGAGCTGCACAAGCTGCTGGATGGGCTCGACGTGCGGGACGTGGCGGCGCTGTCGGCGGCGGCGAAGAAGGCGCGAAAGGTCGTTTATGACGCGACGGGCGGCGCGGGCCTGCGCGACCAGATCATCGCCGCCTATCGCAAACTTCAGGCCGAGTACGGCAAGGCGGTGCGGCTGGCCGTTCGCAGCTCGGCGACGGCCGAAGATCTCCCGACCGCCAGTTTCGCTGGGCAGCACGAGAGCTATCTGCATGTCCACGGCGACGACCAGCTGATCGAGGCCTGCCGCAATTGTTTCGCCTCGATCTTCACCGACCGGGCGATCGTCTATCGCACCCAGAACGGCTTCGACCACTTCAAGGTCTATCTGTCGGTCGGCGTGATGAAGATGGTCCGCTCCGACGAGCGGGCGAGCGGGGTGATCTTCACGCTCGACACTGAGTCCGGCTTCCGCGACGTGGTGTTCGTCACCGCCTCTTATGGGCTCGGCGAGAGCATCGTGCAGGGCAAGGTCGATCCGGACGAGTTCTACGTCCACAAGCCGACCTACAACGCCGGCCACCGGGCCGTGCTGCGCCGCTCGCTGGGCGCCAAGCAGACGCGGCTGGTGTTCGCCAAGGGCCGCGACGGCATGCGGCTGAAGGAGGAGGCGGTGGTCGCGCGCGACCGGGGCCGCTTCTGCATCACCGACGCCGAGGTGCTGGAACTGGCCGGCGACGCCATTGCCATCGAAAACCACTATTCGAAGGCCAGCGGCCGCCCCACCCCAATGGACATCGAGTGGGCCAAGGACGCCGACGACGGGCGGCTCTACATCCTGCAGGCCCGCCCCGAGACGGTGGCGTCCCAGAAGGCGGCCGGGACGTTCGAGACCTACAGCCTCAAGGGTTCCGGCAAGGTGCTGGCGAGCGGCAAGGCCGTCGGCGAGAAGATCGCTTCCGGCAAGGTCCGCGTCATCCGCGGCCAGACCGACCTCGAACTTTTCAAGCCAGGCGAGGTGCTGGTCGCGCCCGCCACCAGCCCCGACTGGGAGCCGGTGATGAAGACCGCCGCCGCCATCGTCACCGACCGGGGCGGACGCACCTGCCACGCGGCCATCGTGGCGCGTGAGCTTGGGGTGCCCGCGGTGGTCGGCGCGGGCGATGCGACGGCGAAACTGGCCGACGGCGCGGAGGTCACCGTTTCCTGCGCCGAGGGCGAAGCGGGGCATGTCTATGAGGGCGCCGTGCCGTTCGCGGTCGAGAAGCTCGATGCGTCGAAGCTGCCCCATACGCGCACCCAGGTGATGGTCAACCTCGCGCATCCCGACCTCGCGTTCCGGACCGGGATGTTACCGAGCGCGGGCGTCGGGCTGGCGCGGATGGAATTCATCATCTCGAACGAGATCCGCCTGCACCCGATGGCGGCCGCCCATCCTGAGCGCGTCCCAAGGGCCCGCGACCGCGCGGCCATCGACCGGCTGGCGGCGGGATACGCCTCTCCCCGCGACTATTTCATAGGCGAACTGGCCGAGGGCGTGGGGACCATCGCGGCGGCCTTCTGGCCCCGGCCGGTGATCGTGCGGCTGTCGGACTTCAAGACCAACGAGTACGCCCAACTGCTCGGCGGCGCGGCCTTCGAGCCGAAGGAGGAAAACCCGATGCTGGGTTTCCGTGGCGCCGCCCGCTACGCCCACCCGGCCTATGCCGACGGCTTTGCGCTGGAGTGCGAGGCGCTGGTCCGCGTGCGCCGCGACATGGGACTGACCAACCTCAAGGTCATGGTCCCCTTCTGCCGCCGGGTGGAGGAGGCCAAAGACGTAATCGACGCCATGGCCGCGCACGGACTGAAGCGCGGCAAGGACGGGCTCGAGCTCTATGTGATGTGCGAAATCCCCAACAATGTCATGCGCATCGACGCCTTCGCCGAGCTGTTCGACGGCTTCTCCATCGGCTCCAACGACCTGACGCAGCTGACGCTGGGCGTCGACCGCGACTCCGAGACCGTCGCCTTCGACTTCGACGAGCGCGACCCCGGCGTGCTGGAGATGCTGCGGCTGGCCGTCGAGGGCGCGAAACGCAACCGCCGCCACGTCGGGATCTGCGGCGAGGCGCCCGCGACCTATCCCGAGATCGCGGCCTTCCTGGCAAGGCTCGGCATCGAGTCGATCAGCGTGAACCCGTCGAGCCTGCCGCGCACGATCCAGGCGGTGGCGGACGCCGAGCACAAGCTGGCGGCGGCCTAGAGCGCCTCGATCTTCACCAGGGGCAGCAGGCGTTTGATGTCCGCCGCGTGGGCCAGCTCCGTGCCGGGGAAGAGCAGGGCGGCCGAGCCCGCGGCCATGGCATGCCGAAAGCCGTCTTCCAGGTTCAGGCCGCTCGCCAGCGCCCAGACCAGTCCGCCCATGAAGCTGTCGCCCGCGCCGACTGAGCTGACCCGTCGGATGGGCAGGGCCGGAGCGCGCCAGGCGTGCCGTTCGGTGACCAGCAGCGCGCCCGCCTCGCCCAGCGTCAGCGCGACGATTTCCGCCCCGCCGCACAGGACCAGCGAGCGGGCGGCGGCGATCTGGTGATCCTGCGTCTCCAGCCGCCAGCCGACGTAGTCTTCCAGCTCGGAGAGGTTCGGCTTCACCAGCCAGACGCCCTCGTCCAGCGCCGCCTTCAACGCCGGCCCCGAGCAGTCGAGCGCGAGCTTCACACCGTCCGCCTTGGCATGCCGCGCCAGCTTGGCGTGGAAGTCGTCGGGCACGCCGGGCGGCAGGCCGCCGCTGGCGACGAGGTGCTCCGCGCCGTTGCGCACGGCGGCCGCAAGGCAGGCCTGCCACTCCTCGGGTTTCAGCTTCGGGCCCGGCAGGACGAAGCGGAATTCGCGCCCCGTCGAAGTCTCCACCACCGTGAAATCCTCGCGCGTGTCGCCCGCGACGGGCAGGCCGAGGCTCGGCAGGTGCTCGGCCGCCACTAGCCGCTCCAGCAGGGCGCCGATGGGTCCGCCCGCCGGATAGATGGCCAGGACCTCGCCACCCAGCCGCCGGATCACCCGCGCCACATTGATCCCGCCCCCGCCCGGATCGCGCCGCGCCGACCCGCTGCGCAGCTTGCGCACCGGTTCGACGACTTCCACGGTCGTGGAGACATCGATGGCCGGGTTCATGGTTACGGTGACGATCTGGGCCATGGGCCGCCACGCTGGCCGCCCACGGCCGCTCGCGCCTTGAGCGAGGTCAAGGCCGGTCCACGCAGTCCGGGCGTATGCAGGTTCCGATGACACTGCAGGTGACCGCCATGAAGCGACCCTTCGCCCCCACCGGGCGCCTTGCCCCCGACCTCGCCCGGGTCGAAGCCTGTTGGCGCAGTCTGCTACGCGGCTCGGCCCAGATTCCGTTCTGGGACGACTTCGATCCGACCGTCCTGCCGGATCTGGCCGGGCGGCTCTTCCTGATGGGCGTCTATCCGGGACCGGACCGTTTCCGCTTCGACCAGGTCGGCGCCGAGATCACCGCGGCAGGCCGCCGCGAAGTCGAGGGGCTGTTCGCCGACGAGATGCCGCCCGCGACGCCGTTCGAATTCCTCATCGCCCAGTGCGCGGCCACCGTCGAAGCGGGCGAACCCACCCTCTACCGACACGAGCCGGCCAAAGGGCGCGGCTATTCGCGCCTGATCCTTCCCATGTGGGGGGACGGGCGCATCGGGATGCTGCTGGGCGTGATCGACTGGAGCGGCCTGGGCTGAGGCCCGCCTACAGCTCGACCATGTCGAAGTCCGACTTGGGCGTGCCGCAGGCCGGGCAGGACCAGTCATCGGGGATATCTTCCCAGCGCGTTCCGGGCGCCAGCCCCTCGTCCGGATCGCCCAGCGCTTCGTCGTAGAGGTAGCCGCAGGTGCGGCACTGCCACGTCCGGTAAGGCGGCTGGGCGGTCATGCGGGTCCTTTCGTCGAGCTCATGTCCGGTTGGAGTTAGGCGAGGCGTCCGCGCCGTCCACTAAATTTTTGCTGCACGGGTGAGGCGATCGTCCGATCCTCCGTCTGGGTCTATGGGGCGGACCACTTCGCCCTGTCGCCCGCGCGGATGTCCCAAGCATGAGCTCACCGCCCGTCCCCATCGAAGGCGAGCCGGCCGCCGGAGACGAACTGCGCGTGCTGATGACCCGCTATGGGCCCGGCCTTCGCCGCTATTTCCGCAAGCGCGCGCCGCTCGATGAGGTGGAGGACCTGGTCCAGAACGTCTTTCTGAAGATGCAGGCCCGCAGCGCAGCCGAGCCGGTGGCCGACATCGAGCGCTACCTCTTCCGCATCGCCGCCACCGTGCTGGTCGACGGCCATCGCGAGGACCCGCTGTCCCTGCGCCGCCATGAGGTGCTGCATGAAGCCATCGAGCCGATCGACACCCTCTCGCCCGAGCGGATCCTGATCGGGTCCCAGGCCCTCGACCGCATCATGACCGTGCTGCAGGCGCTGCCGCCGCGCACCAGCGAGGCCTTCATCCTCCATCGCTTCGAGGAGATGACCTACGACGCCATCGCGCGGCGCATGGGGATCTCCAAGAGCGGCGTCGAGAAGCTGATCATGCGCGCGCTGGACCGCCTGATGGAAAGCTGGGAGGCCGCACAGTGACCCGCGCCCATCCCCTTCAGGCCGAGCCGGCCACGCCGCGCACCATCGCCGCCGCCTGGTTCGCTCGCAAGCGCTCCGGCGAGATGACCGAGCAGGAAGCGCGCGAGCTGGCGGCCTGGCTGGACGCCGACCCCGCCCACCGCGCCGCCTACGACCTCGCGGGCGAGGTCTGGGGCGCGGCCGAGGGCGTGCGCGCCAATCCAACCATGCTGGCCATCCGCGAGCGCGCCCTGCGGCGGCGCGGGTTGGGCTGGGCGGGGAGGGGAGCGGCGATCGCGGCTTCCGTCATGCTGGCGGTCTTCGGCGGTTGGGCGGCCATGCAGCGTGCGACCGACGGCCCGGTGATCTCCACGGCGCTCGCCACCCGGGCCGATCTGGCGGGGACGAAGGAGCGGGACTTTACGACGGCCGTGGGCGAGCAGCGCACGATCACCCTTGTCGACGGCACCATCGTCACCCTGGACACCAACACCGCCATCCACGCGCGCGAAGGCGGGCGGGTGCGGCTGGTCGAACTCGACCGAGGCCAGGCCTTCTTCAAGGTGGCTCACGATCACTCGCGCCCCTTCCTCGTCCGCGCGGCGGGCCGTACGGTGGTGGCGGTAGGCACGGAGTTCGGCGTGCGGGTGGATCAGGGCCGCATCGCGGTCACCCTCATCCAGGGCAAGGTGCGGGTGGAGGCGCCGATCAACGGGCGCGGCGACGGTCGCTTCTCGCGCTATGTCCAGACGACGGAGTTGACGCCGGGCTCGCGCCTGGAGGCGGCCGACGGCAAGCCCTGGGCGATCAGCGAGGTCGACCCCGACCGCGACACCAGCTGGATGACCGACAAGCTGGTCTTCCAGGACGAACCGCTGAGCAAGGTCGTCGCCGAGCTGAACCGCTATTCCAAACGCCGCATCGTCATCGCCGACCCGGCGCTGGCCGCCGAGCCGGTCAGCGGCAGCTTCCGCACCGACGATATCGAGGCGTCCCTGCGGGCCATCGTGTCCTACGGCCTTGCCCGCGTGAGCGCCGAGGATGTCGGCAAAGTGGAGCTGTCGGCGACCGCCGGCGGGCCGGTAAAAAAATCCGCATCCAATGGGTGAGGCGCTTTTGAAAATCCCCGTCTGATCTCGCGAGGGCGTCCATGCGTCCGAAAGAAAAAGGGGGAACGAACATGGCTCATCGGGGTCGGATTACTCACGCGCGTCTGATGTGCGGCGCGGCGATGCTTGCGCTGTTGAGCACCGGCGGGGTCGCGGCGGCGCAGGAGAGCGCGAAGTTCAATATCGCGCCGCAGCCGCTGGCCAGCGCGCTGAACGAATTCGCCGTCCAGAGCCCCTGGCCGATCCTCTACACGACCCAGATGACCGGCGGCAAAACCACCGCCGGCGTCAACGGCGAAACAAACCCCGAACTGGCGCTCAACACCCTGCTCGCGGGCACGGGCCTGGGCTACCGGCGCGAAGGCGACACCTTCCTGATCGTGAGCGCCTCCGACCCCCAGTCCGGAAGCGCCGCGGGGGACGGCGCTGACGCGGGGACCGTCCAGGCGCTGATCGTCACGGCGCAGAAGCGCGAAGAAAATATCCAGGACGTGCCGATCGCGATGTCGGCGTTCACGCAGGAAGATCTGACCCGCAGTCAGGTCGCCGGTGGTCCGGACCTGATGACCCAGGTGCCGAACTTCACCTTCACGAAGACGAACTTCTCGAGCTATTCGATCCAGATCCGCGGCATCGGCACCCAGGCGATCTCCGCAACGACGGACGCTGCGGTGGCGGTGGCGTTCAACAACACGCCCTTCATCCGTAACCGGTTCTTCGAGCAGGAATTCTACGACCTGCAACGGGTCGAGGTGCTGCGCGGGCCGCAAGGGACCCTTTACGGCCGCAACGCGACGGCCGGCGTCGTGAACCTGATCTCGCAAAAGCCGAAGTTCACCTACGAGTCCCGCCTGTCGCTGGATGTCAGCAACTTCAACAGCCACCGCCTCGAGGGGATGATCAACATCCCGCTCGTCGACGACAAGGTGGCGCTGCGCCTCGCGGGCGCCTGGACCAAGCGCGATGGCTACGACACCAACCAGATCACCGGCAACCAGATCGACGGCCGTGACCTCTGGTCGACGCGCCTGTCGCTGCGTGTCGCGCCGACCGACGGCATCAACGCCAACCTGATCTGGGAGCACTTCCAGGAAGACGACGACCGCCTGCGCTCGGGCAAGCAGCTCTGCCACCAGGATGACCGTACGACCCTTGCTGGGCTGACGGTTGATTTCGGCGCATCCTATAACAATATCTACAGCCAGGGCTGTCTGCCGGCATCTCTGTATTCGCCGGATTCATTTGAAGCGCCGAACGGTTACTCGCTGCCCTACTTCCTGCCGCTGATCGGCAACTTCGGCCTGCCGGCGGCGCTAAATTTCAACCCTTATGTAAGCCTCGTGCAATCCCCCGATCTTCGGGTGATCGAGTCGACCGTCGATCCGAAGTACCGCGCTAAGAGCGATGCGGTCGAGCTGCAGTGGAGCGCCGACATTGGCAAGTCCTTGTCGCTGACCTCCGAAACCTCGTATCTTTACGACACCATTTTTTCTTCGGAAGATTATAACCGGTTCAACACCGCTTCGGGCGCATGGCTGAACCCTGGCGACTTTGGCACCGCATGGCTGCGTCCGGGTCTGCTGCAGACGGGGCCCCACGGAGGCATATTCTGCGACCCTCAAGTGGGCTGCGCCGACCGGCTCGTCGCTGTTGACGTTTCCCGCGCCAAATCTGCGCAGTTCAGCCAGGAATTCAGGCTGTCATCAGACTACGAAGGACCGTTCAATTTCAGCTTGGGCGCCAACTTCCTCCGCTACGATACGGAAGAGAAGTACTACGTCTTCATCAACACACTGACGCTGGCAGCGGCGGGCGGCGGGCTACAAAATCCCGCCAACCCCCTTCGCCCATGGCAGCCCGGCGTCTCCGACAACCGGGAATGCCTGATTGGAGGCTTCGTTCCGCCGGATCCTACGACCTATCAACTCGTGACCGGCTGCATCTACATCGATCCAAATCCGATCGAGAGCCTGAACGATCAGGGGCATAACTACTTCCTCAGCAAGAATCCGTACAAGCTGATCTCTTATGCGGTGTTCGGCGAGGCTTACTACAATATTACCGACGCCCTGAAGGTTACGGCCGGCCTTCGCTGGACGGTCGACAAGAAGGAAGCGCCGCGCATTCCGTCCATGCTGTTGGCCGCTGAGACGGTCGGTCTGCCGGTCCTGACCGTGGAGCGGCAGGAATGGCGCGAGCCAACGGGGCGCCTCGCGATCGACTGGAAGCCTCACCTGACGTTTACGGACGAGACGCTGCTCTATGCGTCCTATGCGCATGGCTACAAGGCTGGCGGCTCCAATCCCCCTCCCAGCATGCCCGTGACCTATCAGGGCCAGGCGGGGCAGCAGTTCGTCGACAAGTCCGTGGTGAAGCCAAAAACCTTCGATCCCGAGTTCGTGGACGCCGTCGAGGTCGGCTCCAAGAATACCATGCTGGATGGCAAACTGACGCTGAACATCGCAGCCTTCTATTACAATTACAAAGACTACCAAATATCCCAGATCATTGACCGCTCAGCAGTCAACTATAACTTCGACGCCAAGGTTTGGGGCGCGGAGATCGAGGCGGACTGGCGTCCGCTGGAGAACCTGCGCCTTGGCTTCAAGGGCGGCTACGAGAACACCCGGGTGGCTGATGGCGAGCATGCGATTGACATTATGAACCGCACGGCTGGGCACGACGACTGGCTGGTCATCAGACCGTTCCCGACCTTCCCTTCCAACTGCATTGTCCCTGCCTACGTCTTCAATAATGGGTGGTCCGGTAAAACCCAGGTGCCTGGGGATATCGGCGCGAACGGCCTCCTTGGCGTCTGCGAATATGCCTACGTCTATGGCATCGACCCGGTGACCCGGCTGGCCTACGTGCCCAACCCGACGGTTCAAAGCGACAATTCGTTCTACCCGTATCTGACGAATCCGCCGGGAACCATGCCCATCGACATCAACGAGTATGCGACGCAGTCGTACCGTTACCTGAACTATCCGGGGTTCAACCCAGCCACGGCTCCCAATAATGGCGAAGGTTTCTTCACCGACCTGTCAGGCCACGAGTTGCCCAACGCCCCGCATTTCACCGCGACGGTGACGGCCGATTACACCATCCCGCTGCCCAACAGCTGGCTGGCGACGCTGCACGGTGACTTCTACTACCAGTCGGAAGCCTGGACCCGGATCTTCAACATGCCAGGCTACGACAAGCTCAAGGCCTATACCAACGTCAACCTGGCGGCGATCTTCAGCAATGAGGACGCCGGCTGGAAGATCATGGCCTATGTCAAGAACGTGCTGGACAAGGACAACATCACCGGCGCCTTCCTGAACTCAGACGACACGGGCCTCACCACCAATGTCTTCCTGAACGAGCCCCGGCTCTATGGCCTTCGCGTCACTAAGGAGTGGAGCGGCGGGCCTTGGTGGACGGGCGCAAACCCGAGCGCCGTGGGACCCTTCCCGCTCACGGTCGAACTCTCCGGAGAAGTACTGCGGCAGGATGCGCCCTACAGCACCATCGCGCCGCCGATCGCCGGTCCGCTGGCGGAAGGTCCTCAGCACAAAGGCCTCGACTGGGGCGATGGCCGTGAGGTCAAGGTCACCTACCGCGCGGGCTCTGGCCCCTGGAGCGTCATGGGCGCACTGCGGTATGGCAGAAGCAACAGCAGCGTTCCGCAGAGCCATGTCGAAGCGCCGTCCGGACCGAAGCAGTGCAACGTGCCGATCGACAGCAAGTACGGTCAGGTGTTCTGCGATCCTTCGTTCCCGAAATACTCCGAGGCCATGATCACCGGCACCAACTGGTCTGACAGGTCGGCAATGGAGCGGGAGAAGCACCTGCTGGCCGATTTTGCGGTGGGCCGGGACGTCGGCCTTGGCGTGCTGGGCAACAGCCGCTCCACGATCGGCGCCGGACTGCGCTACGCCAGTTTCGAGTCCGCCACCCGCACGCTGGCCCACGGCGTCAACAGGGTTCTGCCCGATGGCTGGTACGTAAACCCGACGCTACAGGACGAGTATGAGTTCGACCTGACGGCCAAGCGGAAGTTCAAAGGCTTTGGCCCGGCGTTGTCGTGGGACGCCGCTCAACGGCTGCTCGGCAACGATCAGGCGGGCCACCTTGACCTCGACTGGTCATTGGGCGGCGGCGTTCTATTCGGAAAGCAGAAGACCGCGACAACGGGCTCCTACGACACGCTCAGCGTCGAAGGAAAATATACCCAGCTGACGGGTTGCAGCGTCGGCGCCTGTCCGGCCCGGCCGGTGTTGCCACCGACGCCCTTGGGCGTCGCAGCCCGCAACAAGAACGCCACCGTGCCCATGCTCGACCTGTCGCTGGGCCTCGCCTACCAGGTCGGGCGGTTCGAGGCGGGCGCCGGATATCGCTGGGAGCGGTATTTCAATGTGCTCGACACCGGCTACGACGAGCGCAAGCAAACCGACCGCACCATCGACGGACCCTACTTCAAGATCGCCGTCGGCTTCGGCGGCTAGCACAACGACCTCCGGCTTCGGTCCCCTCTGAACCGGATCAACTTGAAGGCGGCGGGTGTCACAACCCGCCGCCCTTTTCTTCGCCCGCTTGACACCGCTCTAGCGCCGGCGGGACCCTATGCGTGCGTACGTGTGTGGGGACCATGGCCGATCCGTCTGCCTTGCGAAATTCAGCCGCCTCCCGGGAAGGCGCGCCGGAGCTCGCCGCGCGTTTTCGCGAGCCGCTGGTGCGCTATTTCGTGCGCCGGGGGCTCAGCGTCGAGGCGGCGGAGGACTGTGCGCAGGAGACCTTCGCGCGCATCTGCCAGGCTGGCGGCGACCACATCGAAAAGCCGGAGGCCTACCTCTTCGCCATCGCGGCCAGCGTGTTCACCGATCGGGGGCGCAAGTCCACCGTGCGCCGTGAGCGCGCCCATGTGCCGCTGGAAAATCTGAGCCCGGCCAGTGAGGAGCCTACGCCCGCGCGCGTCTTTGAGGGGAAGGAGGCCCTGATGCGGCTGGCCGCCATCCTCGACGAACTCGCGCCGCGGACGCGGGAGATGTTCCTGCTCAACCGGCTGGACGGGCTGAGCTACACTCAGCTCGCGGCCCGCTAT
>Ga0157373_10001352_pt1 | contig 18812 bp, 17 predicted proteins | sample C65metaG_FD_113460 | JGI IMG/M metagenome (GOLD analysis project Ga0157373, IMG submission 113460) | Corn rhizosphere microbial communities from Kellogg Biological Station, Michigan, USA - C6-5 metaG | ecosystem: Host-associated > Plants > Roots > Rhizosphere > Soil | place: USA: Michigan... | reverse complement strand
GCCGCGATCTCGCGGACCCATTCGATGAGTCCACGATGCTTCGTCGGGGCCTGATCGAGCCCTGGGATCCCCATTCCGCCGCCCATGCCGGCGCCTCCTTACACTGATCAGGCGCCCGGGCGGTCTTACAGCCGCCCCTGACTCGCCCTTTGCGCAGCTTCTCTTGCCTATCCGGGCGCAGGGTTGGGAGCAAGCCCAACACCCTCTCCCGAACCTCTTTAGCCGCCTCGCTTCAACGTCTCGCGGGCTATCACGAGCTGCTGAATCTGGCTGGTCCCTTCGTAGATCCGGAAAATACGAACGTCGCGATAGAGCCTTTCGATCCCGTGGTCGGCCACGTAACCGGCGCCCCCGAAAATCTGAACGGCCCGGTCGGCGACCCGGCCAACCATCTCGGAAGCAAAGAGTTTCGCCGCCGCGGCCTCGAGCACGATGTTCGCTCCGGCGTCGCGCTTGCGGGCCGTTTCCAGCACCAGCGCGCGCGCCGCCAGCGCCTCGGTCTTGGAGTCGGCGATCATCGCCTGGATCAGCTGGAAGCCCGCGATCGGCTGGCCGAACTGTTTGCGCTCGGAGGCATAGGCCACGCTGTCGGCAATCAGCCGCTCGGCGACGCCCACGCAGAGCGCGGCGATATGCAGGCGGCCCTTGTCGAGCACCTGCATGGCGACCTTGAAGCCTTCGCCTTCCTCGCCAAGGCGATTCTCGGCGGGCACGCGCACGCCGTCGAAGTTGACGTCGTGGATCTGGGCGCCGTGCTGGCCCATCTTCTTCTCGGGCTTGCCGACAGTCAGGCCCGGCGAATTGCCCGGCACCAGGAAGGCCGACACCCCTGCCCCGCCCTTGGCGTCCGGATTGGTCCGCGCCATCACCGTGAAGAGGCCCGCCTTTCCGGCGTTAGTGATGTAGCGCTTGGTCCCGTCCAGCACATACTCGCCGCCTTCCAGCCGGGCGCGGGTCTGGACCGAGGCGCTGTCGGACCCCGCTTCCGGCTCGGTCAGCGCAAACGATGTGACGATCTCGCCTGAGGCGACGCCGGGCAGATACTTCGCCTTCTGCTCGGGCGTGCCGAACATCACCAGGCCCTGGCTGCCGATGCCGACGTTGGTGCCGAACTCCGAGCGGAAGGCGGGGCTCGCCTTGCCCATCTCGAAAATGACCAGGCATTCGTCTTCCATCGAAAGGTCGAGGCCGCCGTATTCCTCGGGGATCGACAGGCCGAAGAGGCCCAGTTCGCGCATCTCGCGGATGATGGGCTCGGGCACCGCATTGTTCTCGGCGACCTCGGCCTCGATCGGGCGCAGGCGTTCGGTGACGAAGCGGCGGACGGTGTCGATCAGCTGGTCGCGGGTTTCGGCGTCGAGCGCCACGGGCGGCCTCCCTCAGATTTTCCCGATCCGCTTAAGGCGCCAATGCGCCGGCGCAAAGCGGCTTCAGCCCGTATTGCGCAGACCCGCCGCCACGCCGGCGACGGTCAGCTGGATGGCGAGCGTCACCCGCTCGTCCTCCTTGCCGGCCCGGCGGCGCGACAGCAGCTCCAGCTGCAGGTGGTTGAGCGGATCGACAGCCCCCGCCGCCAGCGCCACCGATTCGGCCAGGTCCGGCCGGTCATCCAGCAACGCCGTTCCGCCCCGGATGGCCAGCGCCAGCTCCACGGCGGCGTCATGCTCGCGGCGCACGGCGTCGAAGATTCGGGTCCTCAAGCCCTCGTCCGGGCAGAGCGCCGCGTACCGCTGCGCCATCGCCATGTCCGACTGCGCCAGCGCCAGCTCCATGTTGGAGAGCAGGGTGGCGAAGAAGTCGTCCTCGGCGTGCAGCGCACTCAGCTCTGTCGTCGACAGGCCCGCCCGCTTGGCGCCGCCCGCAAATCCGTACCAACCGGGCAGCATGAAGCGCGCCTGCGACCAGCTGAACACCCACGGGATCGCTCGCAAGTCCTCGATGCGGCGGCTCTGGGTGCGCGAGGCTGGGCGGCTGCCGATATTGAGGTGGACGATCTCGGCGATGGGCGTCGCCGACCAGAAGAAATCCTCGAAGCCCGGCGTCTCGTAGACCAGCTCGCGATAGGCGTGGAACGAGTGCTCCGCCAGCCGGTCTAGCGCGGCTTCGGCGGCGGTCTCGCCCTCGAACGGCTGCTTGCGGCTGGCCATCACCACGGCGGCGACGAGGCCGTCGAGGTTGCGGCGCGCGGTCGGCTGGTCGCCGTAGCGCTTGGCGATCATCTCGCCCTGCTCGGTCATGCGCAGTCGGCCCTGCACGGTGCCGGGCGGCTGAGCAAGCACGGCTTCCGCCGCCGGTCCCCCGCCCCGTCCGACCGAACCGCCGCGCCCGTGGAAGAGCTCAAGCCCCACGCCCGCCCGCCTGCACTCCGCCGCCAGCGCCGAGGCCGCCCGCGCCACACCCCGGCGCGAGGCGACATAGCCGCCGTCCTTGTTGGAGTCCGAGTAGCCGAGCATGACCTCCTGAATCTGCGGCTCGCCCAGCACGCAGGCGGCGATCGGCAGCTCCAGCCACTGGCGCAGGATATCGGGCCCGCGCTCCAGGTCGCCGATGGTCTCGAACAGGGGCGAGACGCGCACGGCCGATGACGGTTTCTCGCCGCACTCGATCAGCCCCGACTGCTTGAGCAGCACCAGCGCCTCGAGGATGTCGGAGACCGTGGCGGCCTTGGAAATCACATAGGCGCCCAGCGCGGCCTCGCCGTACAGCCGCACCGCCTCCCCGGCCGCGTCGAGGATCGACAGCTCCTTGGCCGTCTCCTCGGAATAGTCGGTGAAGGGCGAGCGCAACGGCCGCTGGTGGGCGAGCTCGTTGACCAGCAGGGCGATGCGCGAGCGCTCATCCAGCCCGGCGTAGTTCTCCTCGGCCCCCGCCCGCGCGAACAGCTCGGCCAGCACCCGCTCATGCACATCGGCGTTCTGGCGCAGGTCGATGGCGAGCAGGTGGAAGCCGCAGGCGCGCGCCACCTGCAGCAGCGTCAGCAGCCGCGAGCCGACCAGCCGCTCGCCGAGGTTCCTGACCAGCGAGTCCCGCACCACCTCCAGGTCGGCGATGAAGTCGGCCGCCGCCGCATAGGGCTCGAGCTTGGCCGTGTAAGTCCCGCCCGCCAGCTTGTTGGCGGTCGCCGAAAGCCGGTCGTAGATGCCCTCCAGCGCCAGCCGGTAGAGTTCGTCAAGCCGGTGGATCGAGGGCTCGGGCGAACGCGACGCCAGCGCCCGCAGCGCATCCGTCACCTCCGACAGCTCAGCCGAGATGGCGAGGTCGAACCACAGCCGCCGCACCTCGTCAGCGTAGAAGTTGAAGATTAGCCGAGCCTGGGACTTCAACGCCAGCCGCAGCGTCTCGCCGGTGACGCCGGGGTGCCCGTCACGGTCCCCGCCCAGCCAGGAACCCAACTTCAGCGGCGTGCCGGTCTCGCCGTCCAACCGGTCGCCCCACTGCTCGTATAGCTCGACCAGCGCCGGGAGCATCGAGTCCCGCACGATGGCGAGCGCGTTCCTGATCTCGTCCGCGGGCGTGATCTTCTCCGGCCGATGCAGGCGTGTACGCCACAGCAGCGCGATCTCGCGGAATAGGTCGCCCCGGATGCGGGCGTCCAGGCTCGGTGGCAGGTGGTGGCGGCGCAGCGCCATCAGCCGCGATATCTCCGCCTCGCGATCCACCACGGCCCGTCGGCGAACCTCGGTCGGGTGGGCCGTCAACACCGGCAGCACGTCAAGCCCGGCGAGCAGCGCCTTCACCTCGGTCTCTTTCGCGCCGGAGCGCCTGACCGCCTCGATGGCGGCGGGAAGCGTGCGCGGGCGGTCATCGCCAGGCGCGGCCTCGTCCTCGGCATGACGGCGGCGACCGGCGACATCCTCGCCGATGTTGGCCAGCATCGAGTGGCAGGTGAACGCCCTCGCCAGAAACACCGCCTCGTCGTTGGAGAGGTTGTCGAACAGACCTTCCAGCTTCTCGTGCGTGCGCGCCGCCTCCGACGCCCGCTCGACCAGCCCGACGGCTCCCTCACCATCCAGGTGGCGGATGGCGTCGAGGAGCAAGCGGTCAAGGAAGCGCACGTTCTGACCAACGAAGCGGCTGGTCGGCCCCGAGGCGGCCAGCCGGGGCGAAGGCGTTGCAGGAACGGTCATGCCGTCAGGATTTCAGGTCCAGGAAGAAGGTCGCGCCCGGCCCTTCGAGGAACGAGAAGGTCCCGCCGGCCTGCCGGGCAAAAGCTTCAACCAATCCACGGCCAAGGCCGTTGCGTCGGGTGTTGAAATCATCCGGCAAACCCTTGCCGTCGTCCTTCACCATCAGCCGCCAGCCCGCGCCTTCCGGCTGGAAGGTGACCTCGATCCGCCCGCCCGTGGTTTCGGTGAAGGCGTGCTTGGCGGCGTTGGTCACCAGCTCGTTGACCACCAGCCCGATCGCGACGGCCCGGTCGCGGTCCATCGAGGCCGGAAAGGCGTCGCACTCCAGCTTCACGATCTCACCAAGGAACAGGGCCTCGGCGAGGTTGCGGCAGAGGTCTTCCAGGTAGACCGACATATCCACCCGGGCCATGTCCCCGCCGGCGTAGAGGTTTCTGTGCGCCTGGGAGATGCTCATCACCCGGTTCAGCGCGCCCGCCAGCGCGGCCTTGGCGCCCACGTCCTGCGCGCGGGACGCCTGCAGCTGCAGCAGGCTCGCCACCATCGCGAAGTTGTTGGTCACCCGGTGGTTCAGCTCGCGCAGCAAAAGCTCGCGCTCTTCCAGCTTGGCGGCGCGCTCAGCGCCCGCCCGTTTTGCCGAGGCGCGGAAAGTGTGGGCGATAAACAGGGTGAGGGCGCCGGACGTGGCGTTGATGATGAGCCGCGCCTCGTCCGCCTGAGAAGACAGCGCGAACCCCTGAGGCGGCAGCACGATGTACCAGACGCCGATCAGTCCGAGATAATAGGTGATGGCGCCGGCCCGCCAGCTCGACACCAGGGTCGCCAGCACAGCGAAGGGATAAAGCAGCGCGAACGGCGCCGCGCCCGGAACGGCCATCTGCAGAAAGATGCGGATAGTCGCCATGACGCCAAAGCAGAACAGCGCGGTAGCGACGTCGATGACCAGTGGCGGGACCCTGGGCGCAAGCGCCGGCAGATCGATTTCGCTCAGGCGCTGCATACTCACCCCACGGCCCTAGTGTGCGCACCTTAGCGCAAGCCCGGCGGTGGAAAAGGGCCGTCTTAGGCAGACCCGTCGGGATGGTCTTCGTTGACGTCGAGCCAGTCGGCGCTGCGGCCCGCCGCGATGGCGCTGGCGACGTGCTGTTCGGCCGCCCGGCGGGCGGCGTCGCGCGTGATGTAGACCTGCAGGGCGTCGGCCCCCAGGTTGACCGCCCAACCGTTCTTTTCGCGAACAACGAGGTAGCGTTCGTGGGGGCTGAGTACCGGTTTCATAACGGTACAACCCGCGCGCTCGCGGCGAAGTTTCATAAAAAGCGTTTTGAATGAAGGACTAATGCCGATCTGCGAAAGCGGAGTCGAGCAACAGCCAGGCCCGGCCCTCCGCCGAATCGAGCAGCGAGCCGACGACGAAGCCCTGGCTGTCGCGTTCGGCCGCGTCGCCCAGCGTGCCGGAGAAGCGCTTGCGGAAGCGCTCGGCCTGGCCGCGCAGGGCGGCGTCGGCGAACAGGCGGCGCGCCAGGCGCAACACGGCGGCGGGCGCCAGCGCCCTCACCACCTCGCGGGCGCCCTCGACATCGCCGGTCTGCACGGCCGCGGCGATCTCCTCGATCTTCGGCTTGGGCAACAGGGCGTCGGCGTCGATGCCCATGGCCTGCAGCTCGGAATGGATGCGCTCGGCCAGATGCTCGGGGTCTGAGCCTTCGCGGTCGAGGGATTGCAGCAGGCCCTTCCAGCCCAACCCCTCCTCTTCCGGCGCGGGCGGCGTCGTCTCGGCCTTGCCGCCGGCCGTCTCCAGCGCCTCGTTGAATTCCTCGTCGGTCGCGGCGGGCGTCAGGCGCAGGCGCGGCCGCATCTCGGCCTTGGGCGCCGGTTTCGGTTGGGGGGCCGGAGCGGGCACTTCGGGCGCGGCGATTGGCGAGGGAAGCCCGGGTCCCGCCACCACGCCCATCAGTCGCACGGCCTCGCTGAGCAGCTCGTAGTTGGCGCGCACCCGCTCCTGGAAGGCCGCGTCCAGCGCCTTGGTCTCTTCCGAAGTCTTGCGCGCCGAGGCGGTCATTTCGGTGAGGCTCTGGTCGATATCGGTGACGGCGGCGCGGGCCGCGGAGACCCAGCCCTCCAGCCGCTCGCGAGCCTTCTGCCCGGCCTCGTCGATCATGGCGGCGGACTGCTCGATCAGGCCCCGCGCATCGGTGACGCGGGCCTCGAACACAGCGTCGGCCTTGCGACCAGCCTCGAAGGCAGCCTCGTTGAGTTGATCCACACGCGTGCGGGCGGCCTCGGTCTGCTCCTCAGCGGCGCGGCGGGCGTTGTCGGCGGCGGCGGTGATCTGGTCGATCGAGGCGCGCAAGGCCTCGGCCAGCGCGTCGCGTTCGCGCGCGGCGGCGGCGGTGATCTCGGTGAAGCGTTCGGCGGCGGCGGCCGTCAGGTGCTGGATCGCCTCGGCGCCCTGCTGGGCGGTTTCGCTGACCTCGGCGGTGGCGCTCTTCGAGTGGGCGACGAGCTCGGTCAGCCTGGCGATGCGCGCATCGGCCTCCAGTTTCAGCGCCTCCTGCTCGGCATGCAGGTTGTCGGCCAGCGCCGTCAGCGAGGTCCGCTGCTCAGTCAGTCCCTGCTCGACATTGCGCATCTGCTCGGTGACGCCCGAAGCCGTCGTTTCGAGCCGTGCGGTATGGCGAACCATGTCCTCGCCGGCCCCTCGCGCGGCGGAGATGACTTCACCGGCGGCGGCATTGACGTTGCCTGCCCGGCTGATGGCGTCGGACACCGACGCGGCCTGCTCCTGCAGCGCGGCCGAAAGCGACTGCAACTCCCGTCGCTGGGCCGCCAGGGTTTCGGCAAGTTCGGTTGCTGTCTGGCGCGAGCCCGTGGCGGCCTCGTTCAGTCGCCCGGTCTCCTGATCCAGCGCCTCGCGCAGGGACGCCATCGTTTCGCGCGTGCGGCCGGCGGCGGCTTCGGCGTCGTCGATCTGTCGGCGGACGGCTTCGACCACCGTCCCGGCCTCGGAAGCGGCCAAGGCGGCTGGGGCCAGCATCTGGTTAGCCAGCTCACGGCTGCGGCGCACCTCGGCCGACAGCCGCATGCCTTGGGTCAGCGCATAGGCGCACAGCCACACCAGCGCCATCGGCCCGATCGCCAGCCCGGCGAAAACCGCCAGCGCGAACGGGTCATATTCGAGCGGCGAGACACCCTTGCGATAGCCCACCGCGTACGCGATCGGTGCGGCTGCCCACAGGACCGTCACCACCAGCGCCACAAGATAGATGGGCCAGCTCGAGGGCTCCTTCACCGGCTTGGGCGCACGGCCAAACGTCGTCGGCTCGGCGGAGGCGCCGAAGTCCACGTTGGCGGCTTCCGGGGCGGGGAAGCTGCGCGTCGGGCGCTTTCTGAGCTTCATCGGATGTGAGGTCCCCGGCCTTCGCGTGAACCGGAGAGGCTAACGATAAAAGCCGGGCGGGCAAAGCCGCTTGAACGGCTCGCGTCAGGTGCGGGAGATCGCGGCCTTGCGCTCGGGGCAGTCGCTCGGGCGCGCCACGAGGCTTTGCGGCAGGCGCGCGGCGGGAACACGCGTGACCGTGCGCACGACCTGGGGCTGGTGATGCTGGGCGACGTCGAGCGTCATGCCGAAGTGCGCGTAGGCGGCCGCGGCTGACGTGACGACGAGATCGGCGATGAGCGACATCGAGACCTCCCCAGATCCGATGCCGCTCTTATGCGCCTTTGCCTAGCTGCGCCGCAACGACGCGCTCATGAACTTTTGTTCATGGAACGCGGGTTAGCGACGGCAGAGAACGTCCTGCAGGATGCTGCCGGTGTTGTCGTAATAGACCGCATCGCGGTTGCCCATCCGGCGGCAGAAACTGTCGGCGGCGCGTTTTCCGGTCCCGTAGCCGTAGGCGTTGCCGCCCCCATAGCCGTAAGGCGGAGCCGAACCATAGTTGCTGCTGACCGGGCCGGGGTAGAAGACGACCGTACGGCCCTGGACAGCGCCGCCGTCCGGATAACCGTCGTCGCCGCCATTATCGATGGGCTGCAGGGATGACAAACCGCTGATGCCGCGACGACCGAGGTCGGGGATCGCACCGCTCATCGTTTCGCAACGGCTGCGGAAATCGGAGTCCTCGCACAGCCGCCAGGTCCCGCTCAGGCGGACGCTGCGGGTGCGGTCGTTGAAGCCGATGTTGTCGAGGTTGGTGGTCGAACCGTTGACCACGACCGAGCGGCCCTGGAAGCCGGGAAGCTCGTACAGCGTGGCGGTCTGGTTGCTGTAGCCGCCGCCGTAGACCGGATAGCCGGGATTCACCGGATAGGGCGGGACGGGCGGATAGTAACCGTAGCCCGGGGACTGGGCGCCGGCCGCCGTGGCGACAGCGGCGAGCGCCGCGCCGGCCAGAAGGCTCATAAGGGTCTTGCGCATGGATTCCTCCGTGGAGCGATGTGTGGACAAGCTCGCACGGTCTGTCTGAACGGGCCGCGCCCTTGCTGTTCACTCAAGGTTCACAACGCCGGACCGCTCCGGAGGGTTCATTCGCGCAAAATGCGCCGCGCCAATCAGTCCGAAGGCGGCCAGCGCGGCCATGGCCAGATATCCCTTGGCGCCCACCGCATCGAACAGCGCCCCTGACGCCAGCGTCGCCAGCCCGATCAGCAGGCCGCCGGACAGCGCCGAACTCACCGTCTGGGCCGCTGAAGCACTCTGCGGCGGGGCGATGCGCTGGATCAGCTGCAGGCCCGCCAGAAAGGTCGCGGTGAAGGTCAGCGTATGCAGCGCCTGCAGCGGAAACAGCAGCCACACCGGCGGCGAGAAGGCGAAGGCGCCCCAGCGCACCACCGCGCCCAGGCCTCCCAGCAACAGCAGGCGCTCGGGCCCGATCCGCCTGCGCCACGGCTCCAGGAACCACAGAAAGCCGATCTCCACGGCGACTCCGAAGCCCCAGAGCAGCCCGACCATGCCCTCCGAGATGCCCTGCTTGCGCCAGACCAGCGCGGAGAAGCCGTAGTAGAAGGCGTGCGTCGCCTGGATCGCGCCGACGGTGAAGGCGGCCAGCATGAACTCCTTGTCGCGCAGCAGGCCGCCCAGCCCCCGCCACCGCTCGCGGCCGACGGTGCGTTCGCCCGTCTCGTGCACCGGCTCGGATGGGACGAGGAAGATCGCCGCGCCCGTGGCCAGCAGCGCCGCCACCACCGTCCAGACCAGCACGACGTTGGCGCCCATCCGCGCCAGCAGGAACCCTGCCCCCACATTGCCGACAATGTAGGCCGCCGAGCCGATCCCGCGCGGCCAGCCGTAGTTGAACTGCTCCCGCGCCGCGCGCCGCAGCGCCAGCACGTCGGTCAGAGGACTCACGGTCGACAGCAGCGTGGTGGCGATGAACCAGCAGGCCACCCAGGCCAGGTAGCCATGCAGGAAGGCGATCGCGGCGTAGGCCAGTGTGGCGACAAACAGCATCACAACCAGCGGCGAGCGGCGAAGCTCGAACCCGTCGGCCCAGACGGCCAGCGCCGGCCCCGTGATCGCCCGGGCCAGCATGGGCGCCGATAGCAATAGCCCGATCTCAGCGCCCGTCAGGCCATGGACGCGGAACCAGACCGGCATGTAGGGCGCGCTTGCGCCGCTGCCGATGAACACCGCGGCGTAGAAAAGGCCGAGGCGCAGCGCTGAATCCATCAGCTTCCCGGCAGCGGCGGCAGGTCCAACCGGCGGGCCTCGGCCATCTTCACGTAGAGCGCGATGATCTCCTTATGGAGCTTTGTATCACCTTTATTTTCAGCCATTTCGTGGAGCGCGATCAGCTCGCGCCGCAGCTTGGCGTTGGCGGCGTCCAGCACTGTCAGATTGAAGTTCTCGTCGTGCTTGCGAGAGGCCTCGCGGAAGCGCTCGCCGTAGTCGATCGCCGATTTCGACAGCACCGCGCGGATGGCGCTGTTCTCCCACAGCCGCGCCTCGATCCCGCGCTCGGCCTCCTGGGCGGCGAGCAGCGAGATCATGCCGATCACCGCCACGCGGCCAACCATGAACTCGCCCATGGACTCGGGCGGCGGCGGGTCGATCAGGCACAGGAAGTTGCCGAGCAGCAGGTCAGGAACGGTCGGGGTCACGCGAGGCCCTCCATCTGCGCGAGGCGATGGGCGATGATCTCGTCGTGGCGGCGCGCGGTGTACCAGCCGGAGATGCCGAGCACCGGGTCCTTAAAGCCCCCGTCGCGGTACTCCTTGGCCGCCGAGATCCAGATGCCCATGCCCTTGACGGCGTTGAACAGCTCCCACCAGGCGAGCGCGGCGGGGTCGGCCTTCAGACCGCTGGTCCGCTCCCAGATGGCGATGGCTTCCTTGCGGTCGATCATCCCCGCGACCCGGCCCTTCTCGGCCTCGAAGTGGGCCCAGAGCGGATCGATCGCCCAGCCGAGGTCCTCCAGCGGATCGCCCAGGTGCGCCATCTCCCAGTCGAGGATGGCGATGATCCTGCCCTTCTCATCGTGCAGGAAGTTGCCGCTGCGGTAATCGCCGTGGACGACGCGGATGGCCTGCGCGAGTTTCGGCGGATTGCGTCGCAGCCAGCGGATCGCCGCGCGGACGATCGGCTGCGGATGCTGCTCGTCGGCGTCGATGACGCCTTCCCAGTAATCGAGCTCGCGGCTCCAGCACTTGTCGGGCAAGGGAGCCTGCGCGACCTCGGTGATCGGCAGATTCGCCGGATCCGTCGCCGAGATGGCCCCGAGGATGGAGAAGAACTGCTCGCCCAGCGCCTGCGCATGCTCGCCGTACGGGATGACGGTGAAGGGGCTGGCCGCCTTGCCGCCGTCCACCCGGCCCATGATGAAGAAGGGCCGTTCCAGCTCCGCGCCGTCCTCCTCCAGCGCCACCGGCTCGGGCACGGGCACGCCGCGGCCGTGGAAAGAGCGGTAGGCCAGAAACTCCAGCCGCCGATCGGTGTCGATCAGGCTGCCCACCGGATCGCGCCGCAGGATCAGGCCCTTGGACTGCCCGCCCACTTGCGCATCGAACCGATAGGTCTCCCGGCTCGCCCCGCCGGGAATACGGGTGAGGTCGGAGACCGCGACCGGCTCGCCCCAGAGCCGCGTCAGATAGGTCTGAAGCTGGTCGGCAAGGCTCATGGCGCGAAGTCCAGCATGTCCTTGAAGCCCGACGGCGCATGGGGGCCCAGCGCCAGCTGTTCGAGGGCGCCCCGGCCCTGGAACTTGCGGCCGTCGGGGCGGGTGTAGGTCGCCTCCGACAGCGCCTGGACGTGCAGATGGAAAGGGATCTGCGGGTTGGCTTCGGAAAGCTTGATGTCCTCGCGCTCGACCTCGAGCGGGCCGTGCGCGGTCCCGTGGCCCCACTTTGGATGACCGTAGCCGAGGCCCAGCATCAGAAATTCATAGCGCGGCGCAAACGCCACCTCGCCGAAGGGTTTGCCGTGATCATCCGTCAGGCGCACCGCGGCCGAGGCCGCATAGCGCGTGCCGCTCTTCCAGCGAATCTCCATCTCGCCGTTCAGGTGGGTGAAGCCATCCTCCCCTGCCCCGTCCGGCGCCCAGACCGCGCGCGTGTTCCAGGGGCGGCCCAGCGCATCGTCGTTGCTGTGGAAGAAGAAGCTGCCGTCCGGAAAATTGCACGGCGACCACAGCCAGAAGAACTGGAACGGCGCAGGCGGCACGACATCCTGACTGTCGCGCGCCCCGACAGGCCGCACACCCCACGAGCGATCCCGCGTTCCGACGTAGCCGTCGACGCTCTGGCGCTTGCCGTCCAGTTCGATCCAGCCCGTGTAGCGGCCGCTCTGGGTCAGCCGCGTGTAGTCCATCATTGCCCGCGTGCCGACGCGGCGCATGAAGCGCGGCTCTTCGATCGGGAAGCTGCGGCCCTCGAAGGTGACCTCCGCCTTCAGCCCCTGGTCGGGCGCATCGACGGTGACCTTCAGCCGCCGCAACGGCTCCAGCACCTCGATGCGGATCGGCCCGACGGTCAGGTCCATCCGGTCGCCGAGCCAGCGGCTGGCGTGCACCGCCGTCTCGACGCCATCGCGCACCACCACGAAGGCGGGGTCGGCGATGTTGAGGTGCGGATAAACGCCGAACGCGACGGCGAAATAGTCGTCGCCGCCCGCTTCCGGACTGTAGCCGTTGAAGAAATAGCGGTCGTAGAAATTCCGGTCCGTGCCCGAATAGGCGATCGGCTCGGCCGTCTGGTGAATGGGGAAATCATCCCCGCGCGTCAGCGCCATGGTCCTCTCCTCAAGCCCGTGGGGGTGCGCCTTCTGATGGGCGCTGCGGGCCAAAGCAGCGTAAGGAGCCGCACCGCGTTTGCAACGGTGACGAAGCGTCAATCGACCGCTTAAGCTGGAAGAGGATTAGCGGAGTTGCGGATGCCCCTGCGCCTCAACCCCAAGGCCGCGCTGCAAGGCGTGCGGGACTATGGCCGCTCGCGCCCCTACCACCTGCTGCCCTGGGTGGCGCTGATCGCGGCCGGGGCGCTTTGGCCCCGACAGAAGGAGCCGCCGCCGGGCCTCTCCGAAGACCGCTGCATGACGCCCGAGGCCTTCGAGCAGGCCGAACCGGGCCGCGGCCGCGCCGCTGAGCATCCGCACCACATCCCGCTGCTCGGCTGGAAGGACATCCTCTGGCGCACCTATCGCGAGATGGGCCGCGACCAGTTGCCGGTCGTCGCGGCGGGGATCACCTACTACGTGCTCCTGGCCATCTTCCCGGCCATCGGAGCCTTCGTGTCGCTCTACGGCCTCTTCGCCGACGTCTCGACGGTGCAAAAGCAGCTGCAGTCGATGTCGCTGGTGGTGCCCGCCAGCGTCCTGCAGGTGATCGGCGAGCAGATGATGCGGCTGGCCGGCGCGCACGGCGCCAAGTTGTCGGCTGCCTTCGTGGTCAGCGTGCTGCTATCGATCTGGAGCGCGAACGCCGGGATGAAGGCGCTCTTCAACGGCCTGAACGCCACCTACGACGAAACGGAAAAGCGCGACTACGTGCGCCGCACAGCGCTGACCTACTGGGCGACCTTCGCCACCCTGCTGTTCTTGACCAGCGTGACGCTGGTGCTGGTGGCGATCCCGCCGGCGCTGACGGCGATGGGGCTGGAGGCGCTCGATATCTACTGGATTCCGCTGCGCTGGCTGCTGGTGTTCGTCATAACCGTGGCCGCGTTCGCGCTGGCCTATCGCTATGGGCCCAGCCGGGCCAAGGCGAAGTGGCGGTGGGTGACCTGGGGCGCGGCGTTCGGGGCCCTGGCCTGGCTGCTCGGGTCGCTCGGCTTCTCCGGCTACATCAACCACATGACCCACCTGGACGCGACCTACGGGCCGCTGGGCGCGGTCATCGCGTTTATGCTGTGGGTATGGTTCTCGACCATGGCCCTGCTGCTGGGCGGCGAACTGAACGCCGAGATCGAGCACCAGACGGCCGTGGACTCCACCACCGGCGCGCCGCTGCCGATGGGCGAGCGCGGCGCGGCGATGGCCGACACCGTGGGCTATCCGTTCAGCTTCCGGGGCGCGATGCGCTACGGCGCGGGCGTGGTGCGCCGCCAGACCACCACGATCTGGGGCCAGTTCAACCGGGCCTTCAGGCGAGGCTCTCTTCCAGAGACGCCAGCCGCGCCGCCTGGTCTTCCGCAATCAACGGCTCAATCACGTCGTCCAGCGCCTCCCCCTCCATGATCTTGGGGAGGTTGTAGAGGGTCAGGTTGATGCGGTGGTCCGTCACCCGGCCCTGCGGAAAGTTGTAGGTGCGGATGCGCTCCGAGCGATCGCCCGAACCCACCTGGCTCTTGCGCGCGTCGGCCCGCGCCGTGTCCAGCGCCTGGCGCTGCATGTCGTAGAGCTTGGCCTTGAGGTTCTTCATCGCCTTGCGGCGGTTCTCGTGCTGGCTCTTCTCGGATGAGGTCACCACCACCCCGGTCGGGATGTGGGTGATGCGCACCGCCGAGTCCGTCTTGTTGACGTGCTGGCCGCCCGCGCCGGACGAGCGATAGGTGTCGATGCGCAGGTCGGCGTCGTTGATCTCGATCTCGACGTCCTCGGCCTCGGGCAGCACCGCGACGGTGGCGGCGGAAGTGTGGATGCGCCCCTGCGCCTCCGTCTCCGGCACGCGCTGGACACGGTGGACGCCGCTCTCGAACTTCAGCCGGCCGAAGACGCCGTCGCCGGTGATCGAGGCGATGATTTCCTTGTAGCCGCCCATCTCGCCTTCGGAGACGCTGTCGACCTCGACCTTCCAGCCGTGGTTCTGGGCATAGCGCTGGTACATCCGGAAAAGGTCGCCCGCGAACAACGCCGCCTCGTCGCCGCCGGTGCCGGCGCGCACTTCCAGGATGGCCGAAGCGTTCTCGTCCTTGTCGCGGGGTGCCAGCAGCAGGGCGACCTGGCGCTCTAGATCCGGCAGCTTTTCCTCCAGCCGCTCCAGCTCGTCGCGGGCCAACTCTGCCATCTCGGCGTCGCCGCTCTCGGCCATGACCTCAAGGTCGGCGCGCTCGGCCCGCGCCTTGGCCAGCGCCTGCACGAGGTCGGCCACAGGCTTCAGCTCGGCATGTTCCTTCGAGAGGCGCACGATCTCGGCCCCGTCGCTGGCCGCGCCCATGCGCGCCTCCACCTCGCGGAAGCGGTCGAGAACCTGATCGAGACGGGCCTGGGGGAGTCGCACGGCGCGTGTGTAGCGAGGCTTCGCTCCCGCGTCACGCCCGAGAAAGTTTACCCGTTTTGGGTTAACCGGCTGGCGCGCGGGCTGCCGTTGTATCTATATGGGACACATAACCGCATGCCCGTGGGTTCGCCCACTGCAGGCAAGGGCGGCGGGCCTCCTCCGGTTTCGCGATCGGAGGGGGCGTCCCCCTCTCTCAGACCTCCACGCCGCTCCGCCGCAAGCCCGCCATCAGCCTTTGCAGGTTGGCGAAATTGCGCTTGAGCGCATTCAGCATCTGCTCCCGCTGCAGCACCGCCGCCGGCACCACAAGGCCGCGCCGCACACGTTCGCAATAGCCCTCGGTGAGCAGCTTGTTCACGTAGCGCCGCGTGGTCTCGTAGGGGATGCCGAGCGAGACCGACAGGGCATGCACGCTGACCGGCCTGCGCGCCTCGTCGGGCACCGTGTCGGTGGATTCCGAGTAGACTTGGCTGAGACTGTCGTCGTGGACGAGGTGCTGGATGTTCGCCTGCACGACGGCGAGGAAGATCAGTCCCTTCACCAGGTCGCCGCCGACGACATTCGTCATAAGGTCGATGGATCGCAGGATGTATTCCGACGAAAGCCTGAGAGCCAGGCGGTCGCGGACCTTCGGCGAGTCTTCCGACACGTCGTATATCTCCGACGCCCGTGGCCATGAGGGGGGTCCGGCCACACAGCGTCACATAATCTATAGGTTTGCCGACCCATTCTGGGCGCTGTGGTCCGTTGCCGCAGCAGAGCTTACTCCGCCGCCTGCAGGTCGGCGTTCTCCGCCTCGATGGCGGCGGCGCGGGCTTCGACAAGCTCGACGATGTGATCGACCATGGCGGTGTTATCGAGCTTATGGTCGGGCTTGCCGGCCACATAGACCATGCCCGCGCCCTTCCCGCCCCCGGTAAAGCCGAGGTCGGTCATCAGCGCCTCGCCCGGACCATTCACCACGCAGCCGATGATCGACAGGCTCATCGGCGTCGACACATGCGCCAGCCGCTCTTCGAGGATGGTCACCGTCTCGATGACGTTGAAGCCCTGACGCGCGCAGGACGGGCAGGCGATGATGTTGACGCCGCGGTGGCGCAGGCCGAGCGACTTGAGGATGTCGAACCCAACCTTGATCTCCTCGACCGGGTCGGCGGCGAGGCTGACGCGGATGGTGTCGCCGATGCCGGCCCACAGCAGGCTGCCCATGCCGATCGCCGACTTCACCGTGCCGGTCCGAAGCGCGCCCGCTTCCGTGACGCCCAGATGCAGCGGACAGTCGATAGCTTCGGCCAGCTGCTGGTAGGCGGCGACGGTCATGAAGACGTCGGAGGCCTTCACGCTGATCTTGAACTCGTGGAAATCATGGTCCTGCAGGATGCGGGCGTGGCTGAGCGCGCTCTCGACCATCGCCTCGGGACAAGGCTCGCCATAGCGTTCCAGCAGGTCGCGTTCGAGCGAGCCCGCGTTGACCCCGATGCGGATCGAGCAGCCGTGGTCCTTGGCCGCCTGGATCACGTCGCGCACCCGGCTCGCCGCGCCGATATTGCCCGGATTGATGCGCAGACAGGCCGCGCCCGCCTCGGCCGCCTCGATGGCGCGGCGGTAGTGGAAGTGGATGTCGGCCACCAGCGGGACCTTGGCCGCCTTTGCGATCGCCCCGAAGGCCGCGGTGGACTCCTCGTCGGGGCAGGAAACGCGGACGATGTCGGCGCCCGCCTCTTCCAGCTGGCGGATCTGGTCGATGGTCGCGCCCGCGTCCGCCGTCAGCGTATTGGTCATCGACTGAACGGCGATGGGCGCATCGCCCCCGATCGGCACGGAGCCGACGTGAATCAGCCGCGACTTGCGCCGCTCGATATGGCGCCAGGGGCGCACTAGCGTGTGGTCGCCTGTACTCATGACGGGCGGAAAGTAAGCGTTGACCGCGTCAATCCCAAGGCCAAAGGCTGGCCGCCCAGACAATCTGGAAGCCTCTCCAGCTTGTCTCCTATTGCGCCAGTAGAGATTACCGGGTTTGAAGCCATTGGATTAGGGGGAACCGCGCCCGGTGCTGCATCAGCTTCTGATCTTCATTGGCGTGGGCCTTGTCGCACAGACCGTGGATGGGGCGCTGGGCATGGCCTATGGCGTCATTTCATCCTCGGTGCTGATCGCGCTGGGCGTGCCGCCAAGCCACGCGTCGGCCAGCGTCCATGCGGCCGAGGTCTTCACCATCGGCACGGCGGCGGGTTCGCACGTGGCCCACAAAAACGTCGACTGGAAAATGTTCTGGCCGCTCGCCGTCGCCGGCGTGATCGGGGGCCTGTTCGGCGCCTTCGTCCTGACCTCGATCAACAGCAAGCGGATCACCCCCTTCGTGGTCGTCTATCTGGGCGTGATGGGTTGCGTGATCCTGTATCGGGCCTGGAAGGGGAAGGGCAACCGCCGCGTCTCCCCGAAGCTGGCGGTCCCGCTCGGCCTGGTCGGCGGTTTCTGCGATGCCGCGGGCGGCGGCGGCTGGGGCGCCAACGTGACCAGCACGCTCGTGGGCTCGGGCGCGGCGCCCCGGCACGCCGTCGGCACAGTCATCACCGCGCAGTTCTTCGTGGCGACCGCCGTCTCGGCCGCATTCCTGACGGCGCTCCTGACCGGCCACTGGGCGGAGGGCGACGGCATCATGGAGCATGCCACGGCCGTCGCCGGATTGATCATCGGCGGGGTGATCGCGGCGCCCTTCTCGGGCAAGCTGACCAAGCACATCCCGGTCCGCACCTTCACCTGGGCGGTGGGCGGACTCGTCGTGCTGCTGGCGATCTATAAGGCCTTGAAGCTGTTCGGCGTCGTCTAGGCGGCAGGCTTGGCGGGAGCGGCCGCGGCCTGTGCCGGAACCGGCGCGGGCGGCGGTACGAGGCTGGCGACGTCGGTGACCGAAGCGGTCAGCTGTCCCCTCGCCTGTCCGTGCGCATAGACATCGAACGCCGACGGGTCGGAAGCCTCAAAGGTCATGCCCTTGAGCGCCGGCGCCCGGAAGGCTTCGCCCGGGGCCATCTGCCGCGCGAAATAGACCGCCCCGTCGGCGCCGCGCACCACCACGGTGGCGGGCTTGCGGGCCTGGATGGTGACGGCTGACGCCGCGGCGGAGGCGCCATAGACGGCGCCGTGCGGCGTGAAGGTCGGCGCCATCGGCAGCGCCGCGGCGCCGGTCGCCGTCGAACCCGCGGAGGGGTTCACGCCGGGCCGGGTGGGGTCGAACGCGGGCGTGGCCGGAGCCTCGAGGCCGGGCGTCAGGTAGGGCGCGGGGACCGTCGATTCCGGCGGCGCGGGCAGCGGCGCACCAAGCGAGACGGCGCCGCTGGGGCCCTGCGGCATGAAGGTCTGGATGTCAGGCGTGGAGTCTACCGGCGTCTCGGAGGCGGAGATGACCCGCTGGGCGACATTCCAGGTAATGATGGCGACCAGGATCGCGCCGCCCGCGACCCCGATCAGGCCGAGGCGCGGGTCGCGTTCCTGCGGCACGCCGATCGGATTGCGCAGCGCGTTCTCCGGATCGGGCGAGGCTTCCTTGAAGCGGGCGATGGCCGCGCCGGGCTCGAAGCCCATCAGCTCGGCGTAGGAGCGGATGTAGCCGATGGTGAACGGCCGCGAGGGCAGCTGGTCGAGGCGCATGTCCTCGATGGCGGAAACATAGGCGCGGCGGATGCGGGTCTCGTCGGCGACGTCCTGGATGGACATGCCCCTGTGCTCGCGGGCGTTGCGCAGCGCCACGCCGATGTCGGGGCCGTAGTCGAGCGTCGGCGTCTCGGCAGGCTCTGCGGCCGTCCGGGCTGCGAAGATCGGCGTAACCCCGCTGGAGTCGAGCGGCATGGCTTTAACTGAACCCCCGAACAGACCCGCCGCGATACAGCCGCGCGGGTCGAAATCTGCTTAGCACATACAGTGCTAAACTATTGTTACGAGTATGGCAGAAATCGCCCGGTTTCAAAGCCTTGATCCTAAACAACAAACTTGGCCGTCAGACGGCCACGTAGAGCTTTCGGGCCAGGGTTTCGATCTC
>Ga0157373_10001351_pt1 | contig 18813 bp, 19 predicted proteins | sample C65metaG_FD_113460 | JGI IMG/M metagenome (GOLD analysis project Ga0157373, IMG submission 113460) | Corn rhizosphere microbial communities from Kellogg Biological Station, Michigan, USA - C6-5 metaG | ecosystem: Host-associated > Plants > Roots > Rhizosphere > Soil | place: USA: Michigan... | reverse complement strand
CCTGTGCGGTGCATGCAGTCAGCAAACTATTATGAGTATGGGAGGGTACGACCAGATGAGGCGAAGTCTACGCCCTTGTTATCGTTGTCACAATGTGTGTCCACTGCGTCAAACTGGCTCATCTGGCCCTCTGTCACGCCTCGTTCAGGGCGGCTAAAGGCGCCAACGGCTCGACCTCCGGGCCCGTCAAAATCTCTCGAAAGGTGCCAACCAGAGGCCTCAGCGTCACCCGATGCCATGCGGCCCAAAGTGGCATGGTGAAGCTCAGCCAAGGCAATTCCCGAAACACGACCCCCGGATGCGCCGACTGATTGAGGTTTTTTTGAGTCATCGCGATGCCTCATCCGGCAGTGCGGATTAGATTTTACAAGGACGCAAAAAAAGACACTTTGGGGCGCCTTTTTAATGTCTGGTGGAGGCGAGCATTTATCGACATCACAGACCTTTTCGATGCTGTCTCCAACAACCAGGCGCAGACGTGCCGGGGCCGGTGGCCCCATCTCTCATCGAGCTATCAGAGCTGTTTAGCGAACCGTTCCACCGCGCCCACAACTTCGCGTGCCCCTGCCTGGATCTCCAAAATCACACTCCCGGCTTGCTGAGCGAGATTCAACCCTTGCTCTGCCTGAGAGCGACTGCTGCCCATGCCTGAGACGGCCTGGTTGACCAACAGTTGGTTGTCCTGGACTACCGTCACGATTTCATCAGTGGCTGCGCTGGTGCGTGCGGCGAGCTGCCTGACCTCATCCGCCACTACAGCAAAACCTCGACCTTGCTCACCTGCGCGCGCCGCCTCGATAGCAGCGTTGAGCGCCAACAGGTTTGTTTGCTGGGCGATGCCCCCAATCGTTTGCACAATCGAACTGATCAGCAGCGACTGTTTACCCAGCGCTTCAATGCTGGTCGACGCCGCGGTTACCTGGTCAACGATCAGATTCATCGTTGCAACGGTTTCTTTAACCACATCAGCGCCTCGATTGGCGGTGTTGTCTGTGCTCTGAGAAATTTCATAGGCCGTGCTCGCGCCGTTCCTGACCTCCTGCTCGCGCTTTACCTGATCGGTAATCGGTGTGGCGAACTTGGCGATCTTGTAGAGATTTCCCTCGTTGTCGAGAACCGGGTTATAGGTCGCTTCGAGCCAGATATCGTTGCCATGACTGTCAATCCGCTTGAACCGATCGGCCACGAATTTCCCAGTACGCAGAGTGCTCCAGAATTTTTCATACTCTGGCGAGCTGACGTAGGACGGTTCACAGAACATGCTGTGGTGACGCCCTACAATCTGACTTAGCGAATAGCCCATAGCTCTCAGGAAATGGTCGTTGGCTTTGACCACCTTGCCTGAGAGATCAAACTCAATGACGGCGGTTGACCTGTGAAGCGCCTGGATAAGCGCATCGTTCTCTCTCGATTTATCGACAGCCTCCGTAACGTCAAAGCCGTAACAGGTCATGTGCGTGACTTGGCCTGAAGCGTCCTTGACAGGAGCCCATACGGCCCGTGCCCAGACCATGCTGCCGTCAACCCTCACAAACCTGTAGTCATCAGAGGTCGTGGTACCCCTGTTCATTGCGGTGACGAAGTTTTTATAACAAGGCAGATCCCGGACGTAAGACGGCGTGTAGCGGCCCAGGGATTGGCCAAGGATCGAGGATGGAGGATTGCCCAGGAACTCCAAAAACTTCGGCCCCGCCGAAGTGATATTCATGTCCCTGTCCACCGTCAGCGAAATGGTTTCCTCAGCCAGTACTTCCTGAGCTTGCTGGAGGGATTTCAGTTCCTCTTGGAGCACAGCGATGTCGCGTTTAAGCCTTTTGTTGAACATGTGCTCACCGTTGAGAAATTGAGAACTATCAAAAGTATCGGCTACAGCGACCTAAAGCTTAAACCTGACTGAGAGAATATTTAGTTGTATGGCTTGCTATCTATTTACGAGGTCTTAGCAACTTTTTTATCCCACATAGCCTCGGCCTTTGACTTAGCATTCGCACCGGCCCACGGCATCCACCGGCCAGGCACCCGCGCGATCATCGTCCTGTCGCCGCGCCCCATCTGCTGCGCGACGCTCCCGAACCATTCAATGACCCTCAAACGCCAAATGTTTTTCCCGAGCGCGAAAGGAACATGACTGATGTCCATAGATACCGTCAGTCACCTTTTCCAACGGCTCGTCATACCATCGGAACGGTCAACTGCCTTTCAGGGCTTGAAGCCCGAGGTGATGGGAACGTTGATGAGGCTTACGCCTGACGCTGCCAGATTCGGAATACATCGCCGACATCATTGCCGCGAAAACGTCATTCCTAGATGGGTACGCCGGTCAGGAGATTTTTCTCAAATTCACCACTGTAGGATTTCAATGTCGATACCGTCATGACCCGGCCATTGCGGAGGCGAAAAAGCCTCTAATAGGCACAAAAAAGCACTTGCGCAAAAGCGCTAGGTCGTATCACTTGTTTGGGCCGGGGTAATCTGAACAGATCTTTTAACCTGCTGATTATAAAAGATTATTTACGGTTTGATTTTCTATTGGAATACCTTTTGGAATACCAACTGCGAATGTCCTTAGATTCCCGCCTTTACCTCGACAAATGCCCGATTCCATAGCTGTAATTCGGATTTCGCTTTTGAGCGCAACCAACGGCTTTTGAAAGCAATTGCTGACGCTTGTTCATGTCTTCATTCGCTCTGGCGAGTCAGCAGGTGCCTGATTGTCATCGCGTATGTGCTCCCTAGGATCAGGCAATCCTCAGCGCATTTAGGTCGCCGTTCGGATTGTGGTGATAAAGGGAGACTCGACCCTATCGAACGCTAAATGTACCTGCGCCTTGGCGCGGGTGACACCCACATAAAACAGGCGCGCGGCCTCCTCATATGCTTCGGGCGTCTTAACGTATTTGCTTGGGACCACGCCTTCTTCCAGCCCAAGCATGATCACTGCCTGAAACTCTAACCCTTTTGAGCTGTGAAGCGTCATAAGGTTAATTTGATCCGGGCTCTTTCCCTGATTACCAAAAATCTGGACAGTGAAGTCTTCAAGCTCCCCGCCATCAGCGGCAGCTTCAATAAGATCTTTAAGGTTATCGATCTCGTCGCTCAGGCCTGGCTCGCCGTGAAGCATGTCGTTCAGAACGGCCGTAGCTAAGGAGGTTAGCCATTCATGAAGCGACAAAGCGCCATCTCTTAACGCGAAGAGAGCTGAGATCAGGTGTTTGCGAGACTGGTGTAGCTGAGTCTCAGTGTTTCCGCCCCGTTGCAAGCGCCGCCAAGCTTTGAGCAAATGGGAAAGCTGTACCTCACCGGTTTCCCAGCCGCCGGCACACCATCGCGCGGCCTCGGTGAGCCACTCGGTTAAGCGTGTGCGTTTGATCGGTGATCCACTGTCTAGGCGGAAGTACCGCATTTGTAGGCGATCAGCTGCCTTGGCGATCTCAGTACCTTCAACCTTGCTCGGATAAAGCAAGGCAATGTCACCTGGGGACCAGGTGTCATTTGCGTCGAGCAGAGCTGCCACGAGCGTTTCGAGCGCATATTTCGCCTGACCGGCGAGGTCGCGTTCAAGCCTGTGAATAATAATCTCTCCTTGTCGGTCATCGTGAGACTGGAAATCCGCGCGGTCGGGAAAAAGCGACCTTGATGCTGTGATGATGCGATCGGCGCAGCGATAATTCAGCCTCAGGGTGACCGGCTCAATACGCGCGTCTTGCGCCAGGGCCTTTAGCAAAGCGGGGTTGGCACCGGTAAATCCATAGATCGACTGATCCGGATCACCTACAGCGATGATCCGAACGTTCGCATCCAGAAAGGCTCGAACAATGCGGTGCAGCGGTAGGCCAAGGTCTTGATACTCGTCTATCACCACAACTGGATATTTTGCCCGTATTGCACGGCGCACCCATTCGTGCTTCTCAACCAACTCTAGTCCAGCAAGCACAATACCGTCGAAATCGATCTGCCCTTTCGCCAAGAGCAGATCTTCATAGGCTTCGACAATTTGCGTTTCGTATGAAGACCATGCTTTCCACTCGGCCGAGTTACGATCTGGAATCGTCCGTCGTAACTTGTCACACGCCATACGGACGTAGCTCTTCGGATATCCCCTATGTAACGAGGCGTATGCCGTGTTGAAAATCCGAGTGGCTTCGGCAGGTGTCGCTACTGCCAATGGCTCTGGCACTGCCACACCTGCCAAGTTCGAGTACGGCAGTACGAGCTCTGTCAGACAGAATGAGTGCACCGTGGAGATGAGAATGCGATTGCCATCCTCAACTGCGAGCTTGTTCAACCTTGATCTCAACTCAGACGCACAGGCATTGCTGTACGTTATGCATGCGATGCGGTGTGGTCGATGCACCGTCTCTGCAAGCAGTCTGGCGATTTTCACTGTAATGGTTTTGGTCTTACCGCTGCCGGGGCCAGCCAGAATGACGCAGTTACCTGCCGACTCGTAGGCCGCCCATTGGTCATCATTGCCGCGTAGGTCGTCAGCAGCAGCCAGATACTCGGGTCTAGCAGCACTCATCGCAGCTTCTCCCTCATGTACTCCAAAGCATCTTTAATGTAGGTAGGGCACACATCGTCGTCTGCGGCTCGCAGCGTGGAAGCTAGCCGTTGGGCAAATCTCCCCTTGCCGATGGAGTCAATGTCTTTGAGAAATAGCTTTTCGTCCAAAGAATCAGGGTCTTCAGCCAAAGCTTTGAAGCGTGCGTGCATCTTCTTGTTAGCCGATAGCCCTTTGGCAGTCTTCTGGAAGTGCTCCTCGGCGCCGGCGTTGAAGACATCGACCTCAAAAGTAAATTCGTTTAGGAAGACTCCACGCGACGGCGCAAGCTTTAGCAAATTATTTCCTGTGAGATCGTCCCAAGTCTTTGGGGGAAGCAAAGCCCGCATGATTTGGTTTATCACGCGGCTTTTCCCGTAACTATCACTTATATGTTTGGCTTCCGGGTCGTCGTCTTCTTGGCTTACCTCCGAGCCTTTGGGGTCAAAGTCAGTAAGTATAGCGAACGGAATATCGAGTCCTTCGGGGCCCAGCAGCTTCACATAGGGCGCAAAATTGGTTCCGGCGATTGAACAAACAGTTATGCCCATGGCATCAAAATCGAACGACTTGTCGTAAAGACGTGCCATGGTTGGAAGGAGGAATTTTTCCGCATCACCCTCTACAAGAATTACGCCTTTCGAGAAGAATAGTTCACCGCGTGTGACGTCCAGGTATCGCTCTAGATCCTCCCGGTCAGCGACCTTGAGTTTGATTCCCGCAAGTGATCTTGCAACGGTATGTCCTTCCTTACGGATGCTTTGTAAAACGACCACGTTTGAGAGTGGAGCGACGCTCGCGACGTTCGGCGAGTGGGTCGTGAGCAGAATGCTGCGCAGCTCTGAACTGCGCTCATCCTCATCTCGCTCCTTCAGGTAGTTTCGGTAGATCAGGCGCTGCAGATGGGGGTGTAGGTGCGCCTCAGGTTCCTCAATCGCCAGGAACGTATGTTGCCGCTCCCCTTCTTCCACTAGGTACTGATGCTCCAAGTGTTTCAGCGCAAGGTACAGCACGTTGGCGGAGCCGAGACTTGCCTCCGCTACGCCTCGTTTGCCGCCGTCGATCATCATCTGCAGTGCACGGATTAAGCGCTCAGGATCTGTTGGGGCAAAGCCTAGAGCCGTCTCGATCGTATGCATCTCGCCAATCATTTCTGTGAGCTGGCCATTGACCTGCGTCACAACGTCAGCGAGTTCGGGCAAGGCTGCAATCCTGGATGTCGTTGCATGTACTTCGTCAGCAATCTCCTGAAGGTCATCCTCGTCGATGGTCTGCGCCGCCCGGTCCAGTAACGGCCGTAGCGGAGAGCGCGTCCAGCGAGCAAGGTCTGACTCAGCGTCTCGAAGTGCTGGGAACAGATCCATCGGCATCCAACGTCTCAACTCGTATCCAACCGAATTCTCAGGGCGATTGCCTCCGAAAAGGACGAACTCATAATCCGCCTCGCCGCGAGGGGCGCGATCAATGCCCATAATAGGTTGGAAGCGATACGTGACCTTTGCCACCATCGGTGCGGGGTTAACCAAATGGTCGGCAAGTACAGCAAGCAGCTCTACGCTGTCCTCGAATTCGCTGAACTCAACTGAGATTTCAATTACATCATCGTCCTTCAGCGGCCTGGGCAGACCATCCCAGAAATCATCAAGACGCAGCCGCCGCGCGGAGTCAGGTAGGGTAGGGTCCAGGATCATCCGTAGGGCGAAGAGCAGATTGGTCTTTCCCACCTTATTCTCGCCCAGTACCACCGCGTGCTGCCCCAAGTTCACGTCGAGGTGCTTGAAATTTCTGAAGTTCTTGATCGTAATTCGACTCAGCCGCATATAGCCCTTCCCTAGATTGCGAGTGCTAACGGGGATAACGGCTATCCCCGCGTACGGTTTTTGAGTTGTGCGTCGCACCTCTCGTAGTGGCACCATACTGGCGCGCTCTATCACGTTTGTCACCCGCAGTGTGGGATGCCTGTAACTCGGCATAGACTGGAAAGGTTGGGTAATCCAAGTCTTATAGAGCTAAAGAAGCACATAGCTATCTATAGCTCCTTAGAGCACTTAAACAAACGGGCGATCAAAAAAGGTGGTATTGCTCTAGGCGGGCGTTTCCCTCAAATCGTTAGGCAAAGTACTAAGTAATGAGTCGAGTGTTTTCGTCAGATAGAGTTATCGCTTCAGTAATTGATAAACTTAAAAGAGTGGTGCTGTTTTTTTAGTCATAAATTTTTAAGTAGTTGTGAAGTTCTGAGTCGTTCTGGTATGTGGTCATTTTTTTCCGTCTCCATTTCTATCAAGATTTCTAAAATTCTTGCTCGGCTTACTTCATGGTGGCTTGCCAGTTTTTCGAGGCTTTCAATTGCCTTGTCTGAAAGAACAAAGTTGTACTGAGCCTTTCCTTTTAGATTTTCTCTGTATTTTTTTTGAGTCCATCCTTTTTTGATTTTTCCTATATAAAGTTCTTTTTGTTCTTGTGAGTAGTTCGCCCTGTCAAAAAAAATCAAAAGGTCTTCGAATTTTTCGAATGGTGTGAATCCAAGTGTGGCGGCGAAGAGATTTTTTGTTAGCCAGTCCCAAGCGAATTGGCTTTTCTGGTCGTCACCTTTAAACCAGGCATACATTTTGTCGTTTGTTTTGTGGCTTTTCCATCGCTGTTCAAGATGTCTTAGTAGTGTTGTTTTTTGAGTTATATCTTTTTGCCATACGTCGAGGATCGCTAAAGGAAGGTCTTTCCCTGAGAGGTCAAAGTAGTAATTAAGTTGGCTGTGTTCGGTTGAGATTTGTATTTCTCTTGTCGCCCACTCTGTTGCACGACGGTCTTCTATTATCCATTCAATATCTTTCTTGTAGACGAGTTGCTTCTGTCTTTCTTTCAGTAGCTCGCCGACTCTCCATGGTCTAGTTTTTAAGTAACTGGCCATTTTTTCTCTCATGCCAGTATCAAAGTAGTCATTTGGATTAAATGTGGTTTCAAAGAATGAAAGTGTGTACCACAGCCATATATCGTGGCGTTCACTGTATTCCGTCTCACCAAGAACTTGGGAAAGATCGTCTTCGATGTGTAGTGCCACTATAGAGTCCTTCTAGCGTAAATTAAGTAAGAATGTAGGTGTACTCTAACATTGTACAAGTGTCAATCAAGAGTGTCTCTAGTAGATAGGATGGCACGGTTATTCAGTCTTTACTGGGGTGATTGGCCTTTTTATGCGGCGATCTGGCGAAGTGGAGCAACCTCCATTTCACAAGCAATTTTTGCGTTTGATTGCCATTAGGTGTGCTGCTTTGCCAAGGTTGCCTCGCCAGGTTCTTCCTTTGGGTGAGGGGTAGAGTCTGTAGCACGTTAATTTTTACTGGGCTTGCCAATCCTCTGGACGAATACAGGAGCTGCGTTCATGAGGATAATTCGGTTGAAAGAGGTCATGGATCTAACTGGCCTTGCTAGATCTACGATTTACAAGTTTATTTCGGGAGATTTATTTCCCAAACCTATTTCCTTGGGGGACCGTTGTGTGGGTTGGCTGGAAAGTGAAGTTCACGATTGGATACTAAGTAAAGTTAAAGAGCGGGATCGGTTGGTGGAGAATGATGCTTGAGGATCTGCTGCGTTTACCTTTCACTGGATAGGTTCTAGTTAATACCATGAAGGAACTATCCTTCATGGTGTTTTTCCAGAGTTGTTGTTTCTCTGTAATTTATCTTTTTTAACAGGGTTTGCGAGTGTTTTGTCTGGTGTTGTATCGTTAGAAAGTTTCGGTATTGGTACTATGCTTATACATTTTCTCTATTGTGAGTTTGGCTTGTCTGTACTGATTAGGTGTAGGGGTGTGTCGGAAGGAATGTAGGCACTCTAAGCAGAGCAGTACTGTGCTCTGCATTCTTAGGTGTGAGTAAAAATGTACTAGTGGGCCTGACTATATGAAACTAAATACTCGGAGCTCCATCATGGCTAGATATCCAGGTAACACGAATTTAACCCTTCACTACGAAGGTTCTTATCAAGGCTTGACCGTGCAAGTGGATAAGGGGCCTTTCATCAAAGAGTACTTAAACCGTCTTCATCAGACGGTATCTCGAGCGCTTAATCAGTACCCTCGTGTGTTCGCATTCAGGTTTGACCTGCGGCTACCAGCTAACAGTCAATTGCCCGATTACGCTTTCACGAACGAAGTTATTGACCGCTTCATCGAATCCTTTAAAGCCAAAATCAAGCACAATCGCCAAATGGCGAAACTTGTGAATAAGTACGCTCACGACACCAAGGTGCGTTACGTCTGGGCTAGGGAACAAGGGCAGCACGCGCGACCACATCATCACTTTGCGATCTTGCTGAACTACGATGCATTCAATGCGCTGGGTAAGCTCGAATCAGGCAGAGACAACATGTTTAATCGCTTGGAAGGAGCGTGGGCAAGCGCTTTAGGGTTATCAGTAGAGGCTGTCAGGGGATTGGTCGAGATTCCACAAAATCCTTACTATCACTTGTATCGCGACGAGATAGCCGGACAGGCAGCCTTCTTCCATCGTGCGAGCTACCTGTGTAAGTCGAGCACGAAGGTTTTTGGGGATGGTTCCCATGGTTTCGGGTGCAGCAGAACCTGAGCACAACGCTGAATCACGACAAAAAAATAGAAGGACACCGTGCCGACGACCACCCTGGCAATGCCAAAGGCGGTCCATCGGACGGTGTGTACATTGGAGTTAAAGGTAACCTCGTTCAGCCAGCGATACGCAGCCTTCATGACCTACAACGATGTGATCCAACGTCTGGGTGCCAATCAGGCTGAGGGCATTCTTGAGCGCCTGGGTTAACGTGCGATCAGCTTGGCTGGGTTCAGGGTCGCCGGATGGATGGTTATGTACCAAAATCACCGCTGCCGCATTGTGCTCCAACGCAATCTTGACCACTTCTCGCGGGTAGACTCTGGCGCCATCCAGTGTGCCTCTGAATAGCTCCCTGAAGGCAATCACTCGATGTTTGCTGTCGAGCAGTAGTAGCGCGAAGACCTCGTGCTCGTGGTACTGCAGCAGTGTTTGCAGGTGGCTAAAAACCTGCTTTGGCTCCGTTAATGCCCGGCCTTTAGACAGACGGCTCATTGCCAATTGTTGTGCCATCTGCAGGATGTCAGCCTCGGTAACCGGGGATTCCATGACATAGGTACCGATTGTTTCACCGGCTATCAGCTTGTGATATTTCATTCGGGTATTCCTGAGCGAATAGGGAAGAACGCAGAAGAGTTGATGGCTACTGAACCGAAGACCTGCTTTTGTGCTGCGAGGCTCGCGATTCCAGCTTCTGGGCAAGTGAGGGTTTGGCAGGCGCTGCCGGTGGAGGGGGGGTGAGTTCTATACGGCTGGGCTGATCTTCAATGACAGGGAAGAACTCCTCGACGATGGCACCTGTGTCCTCCACGGTGTCCTCAAAGGCCCCATTGTTAAAACCCTGCCGTGCCGCTTGATCCAAGGCGCTCTGGTCAAAGCCTGCGGCTTGACGGGTCTCCTCCAATTGCTTGGCTGCAAGTAAGGCATCCTCCATGCCCAGACCGCTGCGTACCGTGATGTCTACGTAGAAAATCGGTACACCGTGGCTTTGGCGAGTGGACTTACCGCGAAGACGCAACTCCAGCGGCAAGCAGGCCAGTCGATCGCCGGAGATGGCTTGCAGATAATGCAGTCGCGCTGCGAGGGTGCGGATGCTGTTGTAGCCGGTAGTGCGAAAGACAAAGCTGCCAAGTGGATCGTCATCGCCAATCACCATGTTGAGCCGGCCGTAAGGTTTGCAGGCACTGCCTTGGGCCAGTGAACAGCCATCCGGGGAAGGGCAGGGCAACGACTGAATGCCATCCTTGGTCAGACGCTTGCAGGTCTCACCATTGCCGACGCACAGCGGGCGACCAGTGTTGCGGTCGAACAGGCTGTAGTCGGCTCGAAAGTTGAGGTCCGGCTCGTTGAACAGCAGCCGGATCGGAATGCTGCGCAGTTTGCCGTCCTGGCCATTACGCAGCTCCTCATTGAGGGGGTGCAGCAGCCAGCCGTCACGGCTCTGTACTTGGGAGGTAAGGGTGAATTGATCGTCCTTTTCCGGTAGACGCTTGCCGTTCTTTTCGACGAGCTTGCCAATGGATATTCGGCCCAAAATCGGCGGAGTGATGGCTAAACCTTTGAGCATGAGAGTTCTCCTGTATCTGAAATAAAAATGCCACCGAGACCGCGTAAACGGCCAGGGTGGCGTTGGAGAGAAAGGGCATGGGAATAAGGGAAGCGCGAGCGAGCGTTCAGGCCAGCAGAAAACGTCGACTGCCGGTTTTTGTGGTCGAGTAGCGTACTTGCAGGTGGGGTTTTTCTTTCAGCAGGCGGGGGATATCCAGGGCCGTGCTGTCTTTGGCTTTCTTCCACGTGATGCTGCCGGTCGCGAAGGTCGCCCGACTGGCATCGCCGATGGCCTGTTGCAACGTTTGCTTGAGCTGAGCTTCCTGCTTCTCCTGCAGAGCAATCGACTTGCGCACGTTCTGCAGTTCGGTAAAGGCCGTGCAGAGCAGTGTGTCGTGGCTAAAATCCAGGATTTGTCCATTGTCATGCGGATACAGACAGCGCAAAGCTTGCTCCGCCGAGGCAGAACCGTCTGCTGGCGGCGGGGTGTCACTGACGACGTAATCCCAGAAGAGCCGTTCCAGGTTAATCAACCGAGCTATCAGTGACTCATCGCGTTCAATGCGATGAATTTCCAGATGCTGACCTCCGAGCAGTACCGCCACATCCGCCGCCTGCTTGCCAGTCACGGCCAACTGGTGAATGACCTGCAACTGCACATACTCGGGCACGCCTTCTTTCCAGAGAAGTGCGCCGTTTATGCCGGCGGTTTTGCATTCGAGAATCTGCACTTCTGACGCACCGATAACCTCACGGTCGATATTGGCCAGCATCCAGGCCAGTTCGGGATCAGGATGCTGCAGAACCGCATTGACCCGGCGGACCCGATGACCGCTGCGTCGGGTGTAGTGGGATGCGACAATCGGCTCCAGGATGTTGCCCCAGTACGCGGGGTTTTCCTCATCCTGCGGATCGATCATGGGCAGTAAAGTGTCACGCCCGGTTTTTTCCATCCAGAGTTCCAGCTGTGATTTATAAGGGTTCAGGCCCACAGCGGCGGCGGCATCCGAACTGCCGATGCCTTGCTTGCGCACGGTCAACCAGTCCTCACGCGGCAGTTGTTTGGTGCCGACCAAGCGTAAGGCAGGACGGGGTTTAGTTCTGAGATTTAGTAGGGATTGAGTGCTCATAGTCATTTCCTTGAGGCATAAAAAACGCCCAACCAGCACGAAGCTGATCAGGCGTTTAGGGAGTGGAAGAACAGAATGGGGAAGGGGTTTATGAGGACAGTGAAAACTAGGCCTGAGCTGCAAGTTGTAGCGCCGCCTCCAGCGCCCGTTGCTTGAGCTGTGCTCCTTGCCCGAACCAGGCAGAGTCCATACGGTACTCGATGCTTCTCGCACGGCGTTCGTGGTCGACGTACTCCGTCACGGCGTTGAGCAGGCCCCAGGCGGTTCCTTGAGCTGACTCCAGGGTTGACCCGCGACCCTGACCTTCATACAGGCATTGCACCTTGCGTAGTGCCCGCTCGTTGGGAAGTACTGCCGGTAGTGGCATGTTCGGATTGGCATCACACAGCACGTTCATGAAGAATCCCATGGCTTCATGCCACTGAACTTTGCGTTCAGATAGCATTCGCATCCGGTGCATGAAGTTGTCCCATTGCGAGACAGCGATACCGAGTTGCTTTTTTACTGCCTGTGGATCGAAGCGCGTGCTGTGCGGCACCTTGATCGCTTTGCACGAACCGTCCAGCGCAATAGTCAACGTGTTATTGCAAACTACCCGCACAGTTGTAGGTGTGGCCGTGGTAGCCAAGGTACCGTCACAGGAGGTGGCCAGCAAGAGATAACCATTGACCTGATCGTTGCCTTTCAAGGTCGTTCCTTGGCCAGTGCGGGCCAGCGCCCAAAACTTGCGACCGCCTTTGAGTACGCCGGCCGTTTCCAGCTCGTAACCCGATACTTCAGTGAGGTCCCGATAGAACTCCAAGACCTCGCGCGGCTGCACGACCTGGTAGCGCTGAGAAACCACGGACAACGGGGCCTTAGTATCGGAGCGGTAGAGAACCTTCTGGTCAGGGAAGGTGTGAATTGAGCCAAGTGCACCGATGCTATCGGATTTGAAATGCACCGGGCTGTCCTGGATCTTCCAGTCCATACCCGCTTCGCGCTGCCAGATTTCGATGGGTTGTTTCGGAGAAAGGCGACTACCCAGACCGTGCCAGGGAGTTGCGCCAACATAAGCCATTTGTTCAATGAGATGAGCCATGGGAATAGGTCCTTTGACAAAGGGGAAGCCCCTGTTTGCATGAGAAACAGGGGCTGACTCGATGATTTAGCGATTAGCGCTGAAGCTGTAACCGCACTCTAGGCATTGATAGTTATTCAGTACCTTGTCATCGATCTGTTCACCGAGCGTGGCCCCGGCGATACCGCCAGCGACCCCTCCAAACAACCCCCCTAAAATCGCCCCAGCGACGCTCCCGATCGCGATGCCTATTGGGCCTCCGGCGACACCTAAAACAGCTCCAGCTTCGGCGCCGGACAGAGCGCCAGCTGTACCACTGGCGGCGCCGCCTGCGGCACCGATCAAACCGCCTGCTTGTTTCCCAATATTTTTCGTGACGATGCGTCCAGAGTTACAACTTGGGCAAGGGCTATACATACGCAGATCCTCTCAAATGATGAGCGTGCTAAGCGAAGTGCAGGCACGCCAAAATCCCAACTGCAGTCGATACAGGCGGGCGTTCATAGAGGTGATATAGGTCTGAAATATTTTTGATTATCCACGGGCGCACAGCCAATGGTCATACAGAATGGACGGTGGAAAGGCACTGGGCTGACCTGCGCGGCCTGGCAAGATCAGCAGTTGAACAGTGCGACACTCGAGCAGGAGGGAGTATGAGGCAAACCCGCCCTACAACTGACCGACTATCGGGTCTCTCGGACCAGAAATCCATTGATAGCGCCCAGCGTTACGACAGTAAAGACTCAGGCTAAGGTGCTGGCATATGGGCATGATTTTCTAGCATTTGTCCATGGGAAGTTCTTGATTCGCCGTAGTGAAACTACAGCGCTTCCACCCCGAATTTGTTGTGCCCCGAAAAATGTGCCGAGCGAGGTACTGTCATTGATCGCCAGCGGGATTGGCGATTGACGCATCAATGTGAGCGTGTCGGTCGTCCTGAAAATCCAAACCCATGGTCTGCGGGTATTTGGATTTTAGTTTACTGAGCTGAAACGACGACGGTACTCAGTTGGCGTGAGGCCAACGACTTTTCGGAACCGCGACCGGAAGGTCACCGCAGACCCGAATCCGGAAAGAAATGCCGTTTGATCAATCGATATCTCGCTCTCCTCAAGCAATGCACGCGCTCGATCAATACGAGCGGTCAGAAGCCACTGTAAAGGAGTAGTACCAGTCTGTTCTTGAAATCGCCGAGCGAAGGTGCGGGAGCTCATGTTGGCGCGAGCCGCAAGACTATCGACCGTGTGCGAACTGTTCAAATTGTCCCGTATCCATTCGATCAACGGCGCCAAGCTCGTAGGAGAGCCTGGAAGCTCCTGACGAATAAACTGGGCCTGACCACCATCACGGTACAGAGGCGCGACCGCTAGACGGGCAGTATTTGCCGCAACAGACTGACCATAATCGCGTCGCACGAGATGCAAACACATATCCAATCCTGCTGACGCACCCGCCGAAGTCACGATGCTACCTTCATCAACGAATAGAACATTAGGTTCTACTGTTATCTCTGGGTAAAGCCTGGCCAAGTCCTCGGCGAAGCGCCAATGCGTCGTGACGCGCTTTCCGCATAGAAGACCGCTCGCGGCAAGGATAAAAACTCCTGTGCAGATTGACGCTAATCTTGCACTACGAGCATGTGCCTGGCGAAGAGCAATTCTTACCGCCTCTGGAACCTCTCCAAACGGGTCTTCACACCCGGGAATGACAATGGTGTGGGCCAGCTCAAGACGGTCGAGGCCGTACCGCACATGCATATCAAAACCAGTGGCCCGAATTGTCCGCTCGGGTGCGCACACCTCCACCTCGTAAGCTTTGCTCCTATCAACCTGAGAAGCCAAAGCGAAAACCTGATAAGCGATACCAAAGTCCAACGGCACCACGTCATTCAATACCAGAACCGCAATTTTATGCACGGCGTCGACCTCCGCTCTCACAATCAAAATAACTGGCAGAAAACGATCGCTTGATGTCATTTAAGCCACTCACGTGCAGCGTCCGGCAGGAATACTCTTTTAGTCAAGTACGAAGAGAGGAGACGGTAATGTCTGATGATATGAGCAAAGAGAGTGAAGGCCGCCAACTGCAGATTGGCATGGTGATTTTTCCTGGTTTCACTCTGCAGGACTTGGCCGGCCCACAGACGGCATTCGGCCTTCATGCCAAAACCCACATAATCTGGAAGACCCTGGAGCCCGTTCCCACGGATATGGGCGTCACCATGAACCCCACGATCACGATTGATGACGTTCCAGATAACCTGGACGTGCTGTTTGTCGCGGGTGGCGGAGGAACGCCTGAAATCATGAAGGACCAGGAGCTGCTCGATTTTATTGCTCGCGCAGGCAAGACTGCCACCTATGTAACCGCTGTATGCACAGGCTCTGTACTTCTTGCTATGGCGGGACTATTGGAGGGCTACCGTGCAGCGACCTATTGGCCTTTCTACGAACCCCTTATCGCACTGGGTATCGAACCGAGCTACGAACGGGTATGCGTCGACAGGAACCGAATCACAGGTGGCGGTGTAACGGCAGGTATCGACTTTGCGCTGAAGGTCATCGGCGAGCTTAAAGGCCAGGATGCGGCAGAGTTTACTCAGCTTGTGCTCGAGTACGACCCGCAGCCGACAATGAACTCGGGGAATCCACGTACCGCGCGACCGGAGATCGTCGCACAGATAAAGGGGCTGTGGGGGAGAACTGACGAGGCTGTGAGAGTCGCGAATGAGCATATGAAGCGTCGAGCGCAGTTATCAAAACTAGCTCCCGCGTGATCGTTGCTCTGTAACATTGTTCTCGGCGAACCTTGATCAGTCATTTCTGCGCCATGCCGCGGGGTCGCTCTAGGGTCAGTTCCTAAGCTGGCGTCAAGTTCAAGCACATAGCCCCGCGCGTACCTACGCACGGGGGGTTACGTTTAGAGTTGGCTCATTAGTGGCCCACTTGTAAGCACCCACGTGAATGCCATCTTTACAATCCTTCGCACGTTTCGGCTCCTTTTGAATGAATGGATTCAGCATTCTCAAGAGCCATAAGTCAGCGGGTGCATCCAGGATGAGTTCGGCTTCGCTATGTACCGCTATTGATTATCGAGCACTCAACACTCAACCGATTCTCGCGGCGGACATACTGCGGTGAATATCCATGCAGTCGAACGAACGCCCTACGCATTCGTTCTGGGTCAGTAAAACCGACCGCCTGAGCAATCTGCTCGATCGGCTCGCTGCCTTCTTGCAGACGTAAACACGCCGCTTCGACGCGCAAGCGTTCCACTGCTTTAGCTGGTGTTTCACCTGTCTCTCGGCGGACCGCGCGTCCTAATTGTCGAAGGCTCAATCTCGCCGCATCGGCGAGTCTCTCAATGGGCAACTCCTCGGCCAGATGCTCTCTCGCGAATTTCAGCGCAATACGGATGCGATCTGACTCTGGCTCCATTTGTGACATCGCGGAAAACTGTGACTGGCCACCAGGCCGTCGATATGGAACGACCAGCAATCTGGAGACATCGCGCGCTACATTCACGCCCATATCTTTCTCAATCAGGGCGAGGGCCAGATCGATCCCGGAAGCGATGCCGGCCGACGTCCAGATGTGCCCGTCCTCAATAAAAATATTGTCCCCCTCAACCTTGATGCGGGGAAAACGCGATTGCAGTAGTGCGGTGTGATTCCAGTGCGTCGTGGCCCGCCGATCGTTCAACAGCCCGATTTCCGCAAGCAAGAACGCCCCGGTGCACACGCTGGCGACTCGCGAAGCGTTGACGATCAATTGCCTTGCTGCGGCGAGATTCTCTGCTGTCAGCATTGGCTCGACTTCGCCACCCACAAAAATCACGGTGTCAAAGGTGTGCTGGCAAACTGGAGTAGTTTCGACCGGAAGGCCTGAATTACCAATAACCGATCCTCCGGAGTGCGATACGACACGAAGCTCATACGGCTTATGACCAACAGCCGTCGCCACTTGATTGAATGCAGACAGTGGCCCAGCAAGATCGAGGGCATCATGACCAGGGCAGACAAAAAATCCAATTCGGTACATCGCAGCTCAGCTCCAGCATTTTAAGTCTCAGATTAACGGGAACCCTAGTGTAATACCACGGAGCCTGGCGCCCTTCATGGCTTTTAGTAGCGAGATTTATTGGCTTAAAGTGAGGGATAAACGTCGTTTTCGTTTCCCATACTCCTACGTAAAGTTGGTGACACGCACACCATGAGCGACGGTTGTAATGCTCGCTTTTACAGTTCGCAGGCGGCGCAGTAGAGCACTAAGAATCACCAATGTTTTAGTCCAATGCTCGTAACGCAACGGCTTGAGTACGCTTACTCAGGAGTGGGCCCGCTACGTATGAATGCATCGTCTCCAAGCCAGGGGAGGAGCACTCGTTGTAGCAAACATTTTGGTGATCGCGGTACGTGACTCTGCGAGGCCCATAAACACGCACATTTCGCTAGGCAGCTACGAGGGTTCAACATGACTTTGCATATAAAACCAGTCGCCACGACTGAATACGACGATGTAATTCAGGCAGCTCAAGCTTATATTGACGGTTATCGCTCTGGGGACATCGCTGGAATTGAGAAAGCCTTCCACGAAGACGCGATAATGTGGGGCTACACCGGCGATGAGCTGCTTCAAGGTCCAGCTGTTCCTGTATTTGCTAGTTTCTTCAAAGCACTGGGCGCTTCACCGAGCACCCGCAGTCGCCTGGATATCTTGGCTATCGCACCCACAGCTGCAGTTGTCCGAGTGGACATGGAGAATGACGTATTGGGCTCGAGCTTCCACGACTTTCTTTCGCTGCTCAAGATCGACGGTCAGTGGAAAATAATCTCGAAGATATTCCAACGATACGCCTAAGCAAGCGACGGAGCCGCATCGGATAAATTTAGCCCGTCAGATGCAAGATCCTCTTCCTCTAAGCCAATGCTAAAAGGCTTGAGCGCGCTAACCTGAGGTGCATCGCAACCAGACAAGGGTCGCGCGAGGTCACCTGAGATAAGCCAGCAATTTTTTGTTGTGTTACACGCACGAAGGTAGCTAAGGCAAAAAAACTCTTTGCCTTAGCTTCATGCCGAATCTACTCGATAAACGCGGCCAGCGAATCCGACAACGTGGCTGGCGGCGTCGCCCAGTTAAACGCTCGTCACGGTCAGCCACTTTTATCTACTGGCGCTCATCGTTGAAACTATCGATTCATTTTGCGTCATCAGCCATATTTAAAGCTCGCGCGGTGGCCTCAACCTTGATCGATTCCTTCTCGCCCTTGGCGTTCTCTACCGTAAGATTCACAAGCACCTGGTCACCTTCTTTTACCTGTTTCACCAAGTCAATAAGCATAATGTGATAGCTGTGGGGATCCAGGATGACTGCTTTGCCAGCAGGCAAGGCGACGAACTCTACTGGTTGCATGCGCATCACGTCGTTCTTGATTGTCGACTGGTGAACTTGCACGATTTTCGCCACCGGTGACTGGGCACTGAGCAGCTTGCTGTCGCTGCTTGCAGTTATCGTCATGAACGCACCAGTCGCTTGTTGTCCTGGCACTGTCGCGCGAACCCATGCGCCCTCTATCTGCGTTTGGGCTGAAACCTGGAAAGCCAGCCCTAGTAGAGAAAATCCAAGTACGATCTGTGCAACGTGTTGATTTATATTGGTAAAATTTGGACCTGAATACATTAGCAAATCTCCATGAGTGTAATCAGATCTTCTGCACATTGTTGTGCCGAAAGTGCTTGAGAAAATCCAAGGCGTAGCGTTCCTTGGTAGTCATACACATAGCTCGTCGATGAATGAGTAAGTGTATATGTTGACCCAATCGGTACTTTTGAATCGCCCCGGATTCTCTAGACACCTTGCAAGCTCATTGCGTAACGCTTTTCAAACTCTACCGGTGACAGTTGATTGTTGAAACCATGCCGGCGTTTTGCGTTGTAGAACATCTCGATGT